>Ga0208825_1000489_pt1 | contig 38341 bp, 38 predicted proteins | sample AD_UKC113_MetaG_FD_184450 | JGI IMG/M metagenome (GOLD analysis project Ga0208825, IMG submission 184450) | Active sludge microbial communities of municipal wastewater-treating anaerobic digesters from Hong Kong - AD_UKC113_MetaG (SPAdes)... | ecosystem: Engineered > Bioreactor > Anaerobic >... | reverse complement strand
TCGGGTATAGGATCAGGATTGATAATACTTGGAGCAGCATTTGGAATCGGGAAACTTGCAGCAGCAGCGATGGATGCAAGTGGACGTCAACCTGAAGTTGCTGGACAAGTTCGTACATCAATGCTTATTGCGGCAGCGTTAATTGAAGGTGTAACCTTCTTTGCGCTCGTAATTTGTATGATTATTGCAACCAAATAATATCAAAAGTGAAAAATTATGTTTGAAATAAATCCAGGTCTCATTATTTGGACATGTGTAACGTTTATTTTATTGGTGATTGTATTGGGGAAGTATGCATGGAAACCAATGATGGGAATGATTTCAAAACGTGAAGACCAAATTCGTGACGCATTAACTCAAGCCGAAAAGGCACGCGCCGAGGCGGCGGAGATGATGCGAAAGAACGAGCAAAATATTGCACGCGCAGAAGCTGAGTACCAGAAAATTATTCGGGAAGGAAAAGCCCTTGCCGAAAAATTAAAGGACGAAATTGTTGCAAAGGCGCAGCAGCAAGCCGAGCAAGAGTTAGCGCGTGCAGAAGAGGAAATTCAACGGAACATCGAAGCTGCAAAGCAACAACTTCGCACCGAGGTTGCCGATCTTGCAATTCGAGCAGCCGAAAAGATACTGGAAGAAAACCTCGATGCGCAGAAACAAAAAAAGTTAATTGATAGCGTTATTGACAAACTTCCAAAGAATTAAATATGGTTCAAACGCGTATAGCACATCGATATGCTGAAGCATTACTCTTAGCCGTCGAAGGATCGAAAGATGTCGAGAGGGTGCTTTCGGATATCTCAGTGATTCAAAATGCCTTGGCGCAATCACGTGAACTCAGACTTTTTTTCAAAAGTCCTGTCATTCGAAAAGAAAAAAAGGTTGATATTGTGACAGCGCTTTTCAAAGATAAAGTTTCCGAATTATTTCTTCGGTTCATTGCATTAGTAATCGAGAAAGGAAGAGGAGATGCCTTTCAACTCATTATGGAGAAATTTTTAGAACTCTACGACGAGCGGAAAGGCGTAGTCGCAGTATCTGTGCAAACAGCGATTCCGATGACCACGGAACAAGAAAAACAGCTTGTCGAGCGATTTCGTTCATTTATCAAAAAAGATGTACGACTCCACGCTGCTCTCAACCCATCACTCCTTGGCGGATTTTTAGCGCGATATGGCGATACTGTCATAGATGGAAGCGTTCGGCATCAGCTAGAGCTTATGCGAGCTCGTTTTATTGAATTTGGAAAAGTCAATTAAGGATCGATAACAAAAAAATTAATCATTCACAAATGTGAATTAGATTTTAAGAGGATAAAAAATGGTAGAAGTTAGACCAGACGAAGTATCAGCAATATTACGGAAACAATTGTCGGGATTTGAAAAAGAGGTAGATATTTATGATGTCGGTACTGTCCTCCAAATTGGAGATGGTATCGCACGAATTTATGGACTGTCTCAGATTATGGCGAGCGAACTCATCGAGTTTCCCGGAAATGTCTTTGGCATGGCGATGAACCTCGAAGAAGATAACATTGGAGCTGTAATTTTTGGCGACAGTAATCATATCAAAGAAGGAGATACAGTCAAACGTACAAAGAGAGTCGCCTCGATGCCTGTTGGAGAGCAAATGCTCGGACGAGTGATTACTCCGCTCGGAGCTCCAATTGATGGTAAGGGACCAATTAACACAGAAAAATATCTTCCACTGGAACGAAAGGCTCTTGGAGTTATTGCCCGTCAACCAGTGAAAGAGCCATTACAATCAGGACTCAAGGCTGTAGACGGAATGATTCCAATTGGTCGTGGACAGCGTGAGTTAATTATCGGCGACCGACAAACAGGAAAGACTGCAATAGCAATAGATACAATTATTAATCAGAAATATACGCACACAGAAAAAGCGAAAGCAGAAGGCGTACAACCGGTATATTGCATTTACGTCGCAATCGGACAGAAGGGCTCAACGATTGCTCAAGTAGTTTCAAAACTTGAAGAAGCTGGAGCGATGGATTATACTGTTGTCATCCAGGCTTCTGCAAGCGATTCTGCTCCAATGCAATTTATTGCTCCCTATGCTGGCGCTTCGATGGGTGAATACTTCCGTGATTCAGGACGCCATGCTCTTGTTATCTATGATGATCTTTCCAAACATGCTCAAGCATATCGTCAAATGTCGTTGCTTCTTCGGCGACCGCCAGGACGTGAAGCATACCCAGGCGATGTATTCTATCTTCACTCTCGACTGTTGGAACGCGCCTCGAAGCTTAATGATGAACTCGGTGGAGGCAGTTTAACGGCGCTGCCGATTATTGAAACGCAAGCTGGCGACGTTTCTGCGTACATTCCAACGAATGTCATTTCTATTACTGATGGACAAATTTATTTGGAGCCTAATCTTTTTAACGCAGGCGTTCGTCCCGCCATTAACGTTGGAATTTCAGTGTCGCGTGTCGGTGGAAATGCTCAAATTAAAGCAATGAAAAAAGTAGCAGGACGATTGCGCATCGACCTTGCAAACTTTCGCGAACTTGAATCCTTTGCAAAATTTGGTTCCGATCTCGATAAATCAACGCAACAAGCGCTTCGTCGCGGTTCCAGACTGGTGGAACTCTTGAAGCAAGGCCAGTACGAACCTATGCCTGTCGAAAAACAGGTCGTAAGCATCTTTCTTGGCACGAATGGATACTTCGATGAAATACCACTTGATAAAATACAACGATATGAAAAAGAATTTCTCGATTTTGTCGAAACCAGGCATAACGATATCTTGGAAAGTATTGCAAAGACAAAAGATTTAACAAAAGAAACTGAAGAGAAACTCCATACGATTGCGAAAGAATTTGTACAACGTATGATTGGAGCATCGAAGTAACTGTGGCAACTTTACGCGAAATCAGAAGACGCATCTCTGGAATTAAAAGTACGGAGAAAATAACAAGAGCAATGAAAATGGTTGCAGCTGCAAAGTTGCGGCGCGCTCAAGAAATGATCTTTGCAACAAGACCGTATGCACGCAAATTGCAGGAAGTTCTTACTCATCTCATAGATGAGACGACAGTCGAAACGAATCCTTTTTTTCATCAGCGTACTGTGCACAAAGTTGCTTTTGTAGTGATTGCTGGCGAACGTGGATTGTGTGGAGCTTTCAATAGTAATATTCTTCGTGAGGCTACAGAGCATATCAATAGTTATGATAGTAATGTGGAAGTTAGCATTATACCCGTTGGAAAAAAAGCAGTAGATTATTTTGTGAAACGGAATTACCCAGTTGTTGCTTCCTATCCAGGTATCTTTGATTCACTCCAATTTCATCATGCCAAAGTAATAGGAGATTTCCTTGTTCAGCAGTATTTAGCCGGAGATTTTGATAAAGTTGAAGTTATCTATAATGAATTTAAATCAGTCCTTCAACAAAGAATTGTTGTTGAGCAATTCCTTCCATTCTATGTTCCTCGACAACCAGAGGTTGAATCAAAAAAAATAAGCGGGACGGCAAATTATATTTTTGAGCCATCACATAATGAAATTCTATCGCTCCTTGTTCCGCGTCACCTTAATTATCATATATGGCGAATGTTATTGGAGTCTGCGACTGCAGAGCAGGGCGCACGAATGACAGCTATGAATAATGCTACAGAAAATGCATCGGAACTTATGACGCTTTTGACATTGACGTACAATAAGACCAGACAAGCAGGAATTACAACTGAATTACTAGAAATTGTAAGTGGGGCTGAAGCATTGCAAAACGCAGGATAGAACTGCAGAAATAGAGAGCGGGAGTTTTCTGCGGTTAGAGAATTGTTGACAATAATTAAAAAGACTTGTACCGTTAGTATAAATGAAACCCACAGCAGTGGAGAGAAGTTATGCAACGACCACCAATGCAACCACCTACACGAACGGGGACCACGGTTCAAATTCCAGCCCAGCGCATTCCTCTGGAACAATTTGATGTTAAGACGCTTTCAAAAGAAAAAATCAGGGAGTTGTTTCGGTTAGGGAGACTTCCGACCGCCGATCAAATAGCAGATGAAATACTTGTTCGTGCGATATTGTTAGGAGCAAGTGATATTCATATAGAACCGATAGAGGGTGAACTACAGATCCGCTTTTCTATTGAGGGTGTGCTGAGGAGAATTGTGTCCCTGCCGCCTGATATGAATGAACCGGTGCTCAATGTCTTCAAAGCCAAAGCAGCGCTTAATCAATTTGAAAAGAAAAAGCCTCAGGAAGGAAGATTTTCTGGGGTTTATAATTCTGAAGGATACGATTTTCGGATAAATACTATTCCAGTCTTATCTGGAGAGCGTGGATTAGTTAAAATTCTTAGAAAAGCCAGTGGTGTTGCAAAGCTTGAAGACCTTGGTTTTTCAGTTGAAAGTTATGAACGGCTTAGGAATCTTTTAAAAAATCCCAGAGGCCTTTTTTTAGTAACAGGCCCAACAGGAAGTGGAAAGACAACGACAGTTTATGCTTCGGTCAATCATCTCCATACGCCGGAAAAATGTGTCATTACAGTTGAAGATCCTGTGGAGTACAGATTACCGTTTGCAAGCCAGGTACATTTGCCCATAGATAAATCATTTACTTTTATTGACGCTCTTAGGGCAATTCTTCGGCAGAATCCAAACGTGATTATGATCGGTGAAATTCGCGATGCTGACACTGGAGTTGTGGCTGCAGAAGCTGCCTTAGCAGGAAATCTTGTAATGAGCACAATGCTTGCGGATGATTCTATCGGTGCGATCCATCGATTATTTAATTTAGGAGTCCCATCGTATTGGCTTGCATCGACAATGGTAGGCGTCGTCTATCAAGTTCTCTTGAGGAAAATTTGTAGTAATTGCAGAGAAGAATATGCACTTACCGCAGAAGATTTAGAATTTCTTGGCGCCCCGGCAGATATGCCGGAACTTCGACTCTATCGTGGTCGAGGATGCGTTGCCTGTGGCGGAACAGGTTATAGTGGTCGAGTTCCTGTTGCGGAAGTAGTAACTATTACGCCAGCTCTCAGGGATTTGATTTTCCAGAAGGCATCGATTCTTAAAATGCGCGAAGAGGCGATGAAATCTGGGTATCAATCAATACGTCAGGATGCTATCAAGAAAGTTATTGCGGGAATTACAACGGTTCATGAGCTGGTGAGAGTGCTTGGATAAACTAAAGCTATTAAATTTAGAGTTGAACAAAAATATTATGGAATCACAAAATCCGCCTTGACTTTTTAGAGAGTAATATGTACTATAAAATCAAATTTGTGGGGACGAGTAGAAAAAATAAACAAGGAGAAGGTCTATGAAAAAAACATGTAGTATATTTGTTGTAGGAGTTTTAGTTGTTGCGAGCAGCTTTATTGGTTGTAGTAATAAACCTTCCAAAGAGCAGTTGCAGCAACTCAATAATCTCAAAGCAGAAGTCAGTTCTTTGGAGAAAGAAGTTTCTGCACGAGAAGCAGAAAAAGCAGCGCTGCTTCGTTCCATATCAGAAAAACAAGAACAGATTGCCCAATGCACTGAAGATACTCAGGCGTTGCAATCACGGATTCAGAAGTAACGCGCAAAGAGAAGGAGAACGACTATGAAGATAAAGAGATTTGTTGCATTTGCTTTGATGGTGAGCATGATAAGTACAATGCTCTATGCCCAAGAGCAAGAAATGACAAAAGAGCAATGGCAAAAGGCAATTACAGAGCTCACGACGAAACGTACAGATTTGAAGAATAAATTGGATGGATTAGTAAAAGAAATAAGTGATTTAAAACAACAGGAAGCTCAAAAAGTAGAAGCATTAAAACAATGCCAGGATGCTTTAGCGCAATTGCAAAAGGATTATGAAGGTCCACTGAATGCACAGTTAGATAAGATTGATGCAAAGTTAAATGAACTTTCCGGGCTTTCCAATCAGGACCTCTATGTTCGTCGTGCAGAGCTTGATACAGTTCAGGCGTGGATAAATGCTGCAAAGCAAAATCCATTAAGCGTTGTTAAAAAATATGCAGCCCGTATCAATGATCAACAAGGGCGTTTAGATGCGTTGAAGAAGTCATTGGAGCAAATTATTGCTTCTGGTCAGGCGATGCCAACATACAAAGTTGGTACATGGGCTAAAGATCGCGATTGCTTATGGAATATTGCAAAGAAGCCAAAGATTTATAACAATCCATTCCTCTGGCCCAAAATTTGGCAGGGAAACCGCGATCAAATTAAAAACCCAGATATTATTCATCCGGGTCAAGTGTTGAAGATTCCTCCAAAGGCAGATTTAACAAAAGAAGAAAAAGCTGCTCTCCGTAAGTACTGGTCAAATAAGAATGCAGCTCCTGCAAATCCGTAAAGGAGGTAGTTGAAACATACGATGTTTATTGAAGTATTGAGCGCCCTCAGGTGGTTTATCTACCGGAGGGCGTTTTGTATTTTAAATTGTTGTAAGGAGAAAACTCAAAATTGACTGAAAAGAAAATTCCACTAGCAGGAGTTGATCCTGTTCAGTTGTTAGGTTTTAATGATTCACATCTTCAGGTGCTCGAAGATCATTTTGATGCGACAATGTCAGTTCGTGGAGAGTCCATCACGCTCCGTGGCTCTCAGGGAGAAGTTGTGAAAGTTGAAAAAGTTATAAATGAACTTATCTACATTCTCAGTAAAAATGGAGCATTGAATAGAAATGATGTTGAAACCGTTATTGATTTAGTCATGGTAAATGGATCGGCACCTGAAACGACAATCGAAACACAATCCGATAATGATGCAGATGCAGTACTATATACTAAGTCTGGGATTATTAGCGCCAAAACACCTGGGCAAAAGCAGTATGTTCAACAAATGCGAAAAAACGATATTGTCTTTGGAATAGGACCAGCAGGCACAGGAAAGACATACCTGGCTGTTGCATTAGCGGTTGCTGCGCTTAAGAATCGAGATGTAACTCGGATTATTTTAACGCGTCCTGCCGTAGAAGCTGGCGAGAGCCTCGGCTTCTTACCAGGCGATTTAAGAGAAAAGGTAGACCCCTATTTACGTCCTCTCTATGATGCACTTGAAGAAATGATTTCCGTTGAGAAATTGCATAGTTATATTGAAAAGCGAATTATTGAAATTGCACCGTTGGCTTATATGCGCGGTAGGACTCTCCAGAACGCTTTCGTTATTCTCGATGAAGCACAGAATGCCACAACGCTTCAAATGAAAATGTTTCTTACTCGACTTGGGGCGAGTTCTCGTGCAGTTATTACAGGCGATATTACGCAGATCGATCTACCTTCAAAATCTACATCAGGCTTGGTGCAGATTCAGGAGGTATTGAAATCGGTTCAGGGAGTATCGTTTGTCTATCTTGATAGGAATGACGTTGTAAGGCATCGACTTGTTAAGGATATTATCGATGCGTACGACCGATACCATTCAAATGGAACGAACGAACAAAAATTCTGAAAAAGGTTTCAAGCTTGCTCATCTTTTTTGTGAAGATTCCAAAGGCTATCCATTTCTTCAAAATTAGATAAGCGAATGTCTTTCCCCTGTTGTTTAAGAGTATCTTCAATTTTTTGGAATCGAACAATAAATTTTTCAGTAGCTTTCTGAAGTGCAAATTCACTCTCAAGGTGAAGGAACCTTGCGTAATTTACAAGAGCGAAAAGTACGTCGCCAAATTCTTCTTCAATGTGTTGTTGGTTTCCAGATTCCTCCGCTTTTTTCAACTCGGAAAGTTCTTCTTCTACCTTTTTCCATACATCGGATTTTTCAGTCCAATCGAATCCAACTTTTGAAGCTTTTTCTTGAACTCTCTGTGCTTTAAGTAGAGCGGGAAGTTCCTTTGGAATTCCATCAAGAATAGATTCTCGTCCCTCGTCTAATTTTCTTTGTTCCCATTGTTGCTTAACATCATCAGCATTCGATGCTTCTTCATTTCCAAAGACATGCGGATGACGTCGGATCATTTTTTCAGATGATGTAGAAATGACATCCTCAATTGAAAATGCCTGCATTTCTTCAGCAATAATCGAATCCAGCGTTACGTGGAGAAGAATATCACCGAGTTCGTATTTTAACTCTTCAAGATTATTGTTATTGATAGAATCGAGAACTTCATAGGCTTCTTCAAGAAAGCTATGCCGCAAGGACATATGTGTTTGTTGTTTATCCCACGGACATTCGCGTCGAAGACGGCGTACGATCTCAACATACTCCTGAAATGAATATTGTTTTGTCGGATAATCCATATAATCTCCAATTATAAATTTTTTGTAATCTATCATACCGAAAAAGGGGGTCAGAATCAAACGTTTGTTTTTTTTCGAGTTAATGAGTACTTTATAATAAAATATGGGGCTGTAGCTCAGTCGGGAGAGCGCTTCGTTCGCAACGAAGAGGTCGGGAGTTCGATCCTCCTCAGCTCCACTAGATGGTATCGATAACATGTAATTTACTCCGCTCGTTGAAAGAGAGGAGAGGTATAAAGGAGCCAAGAAGCTCCTGCGATGGATTGAGAAGATTTTTGGAATATGTTGTTACATTTTTGGGGTCAAGTACTGCGCAACAATGCCTTGCTCAACCCCGCGAGGTCCGGAAGGAAGCAACGGTCGGCACTGTGCAATGTGTGACGCAGGGTTGCTTGGCCCCTTTTTACTTTACATCAATGGAAGAGAATCAATGTGTCTTCGTACGTAGTATCTGAATGTTTAGAGCGAAAGACGCTTAAATATTTTCTTACCATTACTCATACTCTGTTTATTGTAATGATGGACAGGGCATTTAATTTGGTAAATCGATATGGAAGTGTGCAATTACGAGTTTGTCTTAATGAAAAAAAGGTATTTCTCAAATGAAAACTTTCCACATCGTTCTGCCTCTCACAATTACAATAGTATTAAAACAGGATTAGTGTGGAAGTGTTGTTTTTATGAAAAAAGAAATTATAATCAATTCTACGGCAAACGAAAATCGTATTGCCATTCTTGAAGATGGTAATCTTGCAGAATTATTTGTAGACATACCGGGAAAAGAGCGCAATGTCGGAGATATTTACTTAGGACGCGTTGCCAAAGTAATGCCGGGGATTCGAGCTGTTTTTGTAGATATTGGACATGAACAGGATGCATTTCTACATTTTTCGGACATTGGTTCAGTAGATGAATATAGCACGCTCTTCGAGGAAGACGAGGCAGAAGAAACAGAAGAGGACGATGAAGGAGAACATGGAAATGATCTCGAGAATGGAAACCATAAACATTCCGAAGTTCAAAAGAACAACGCACCCTCTTTAGTTGTAGAAGAAAAGCCCCATGCTCTCGTTCGCTATAATGGAAAGGGACGGGAACAAGTAAACCTCCAGAAGGGCCAGGAAATTCTTGTTCAAATAATAAAAGAGCCAGTTGGAAAAAAAGGAGTGCGGGTGCGCTCAGCAATCTCACTGCCAGGAAGATTTCTCGTTTTGATTCCTTTTGATGGAAGAATTGGAGTCTCGAAAAAGATTTCCAGTTTTAAGGAAAAAAGAAGATTGCGGCGGATTGTAAGAGGATTACTTCCAAAAGGATTTGGAGCAATTATCCGAACGGTTGCAGAAGGAAAATCCGAAGAACTTTTGAAGCAAGACCTTGACGAACTTATAAAGATATGGCAAGGGATCGAAAAAGCTGTAAAGACCGAGAAAGCGCCTGCACTGATTTACAAAGATTTAAATACCACCTCGAGCGTGATTCGTGATCTTTTCCAGGACTCGGTTGAACGAGTCGTTGTGGATGGCAAGAAATTATACAAAGAGATTCGCGCCTATGTGCAATGGATGTCGCCAGACATGGTCGATCGCATCGAGTTCTATAAAGGCGACGAGCCGATTTTCGATAAATACGGAATCGAAAAAGATATTGAAACTTTATTTAGTAAAAAGGTGTGGTTAAAAAGCGGCGGCTATTTGTACATCGAACGAACAGAAGCAATGACTGTCATTGATGTCAATAGCGGTAGGTATGCCGCGAAGAAGGAGCAGGAATTGAATTCGCTGCGAACCGATTTGGAAGCGGCTCGGGAAATTTGTCGACAAATCCGTCTCCGTGATATAGGTGGATTGATCATTATTGATTTTATTGATTTGGATGATGAAAAGAATAGAAAAAAAATATATGATGAAGTGAAGAAAGAATTACGGAAAGATCGAGCGAAGGTAACTGTTCTGCCCCTGACTGAATTTGGACTTATGCAAATAACTCGGCAGCGGATTCGCCAAAATGTTCAAATGAGTTTTAGCGAGCCTTGTCCGATGTGTGGTGGAACTGGTATCATTCAGTCGAAGTCAACAACTATGAATCAAATTGAGCGATGGATACGTCGCTTCAAAGCGAATGCAAAAGAGTATCGTCTTGAGCTCCACGTCCATCCAACGCTTGCTGATTACTTGACTCGAGGTACTCTTAGTCGGCTCATTAAAATTCAGGTGAAGTTCTTTGTAAAAATTAAATTAGTAAAGGATAACAACATTGCACCGGATGAATTCCGATTCATTTCGATTAAACAACAAAAAGATATTACTGAACTCTATAAGTAATAATGAGGTGAAAAATGAAATTTTTTATTGATACTGCTAATATTCAAGAAATTCGAGAAGCTGCAAGTTTTGGTATTCTTGATGGTGTAACGACGAATCCAAGTCTTGTTGCAAAAGAAGGGAAAGAATTTTTCCCATTGCTTAAAGAAATTTGTTCGATTGTGGATGGACCAATTAGCGCTGAAGTCATTTCGACTGAGTATGAAGGAATGATCAAAGAAGCTCACGAACTTGCGAAAATCCACAAAAATATAGTGGTTAAAATTCCTATCATTAAAGATGGGCTGAAAGCTGTGAAAACGCTTACCGCCGAAGGTATAAAAACGAACGTAACGTTGTGCTTCTCACCTTCGCAAGCGTTATTAGCGGCAAAAGCTGGGGCAACATATATCAGCCCGTTTATTGGTCGTCTCGATGATGTTAGTGAAGAAGGGATGGAATTGATCGAGCAGATTGTTACGATATACCGAAATTATAATTTTTCGACTCAAGTTCTCGTTGCAAGCGTACGTCATCCAATGCATGTTGTGCAGGCAGCGTTGATCGGCGCCGATGTTTGTACGATACCGTTCAAAGTAATCGATCAACTCATCAAACACCCTTTGACTGATATAGGAATTGAACGATTTTTGTCCGATTGGAAAAAATTGCAAGGGAAATAACGTTGAAGCGAACTCCGTTTTATGACATTCACGTTTCATTAGGGGCAAAGTTAGTACCATTTGGCGGCTATGAAATGCCGCTGCAGTATTCGAGTATTATCGCTGAGCACCTTGCTGTTCGGAATTCAGTTGGCGTCTTTGATATTTCGCACATGGGAGAAGTGGAAGTAAGCGGAAGCGACTCGCTTGCATATCTGCAGAAGATAACGACCAATGATGTAGCGAAGTTGTTCCCCGGAAGAGTACATTACTCGGCAATGTGTTACGAGAATGGTGGTATTATTGATGATTTGTTGGTTTATCAGCGTGCGCCAAATTCTTATCTTCTTGTTGTCAATGCGTCTAATCGAAAAAAAGATTACGACTGGATGGTAGCGCATAAAAAGGGCAATGTTACTATTGAAGATAAATCGGATGACTATGCAATGCTGGCAGTGCAAGGTCCTTCATCGCTTGCAACATTAGAGAAATTAACGAATGAAAATCTTTCTGCTATATCGTATTATCATTTTATTTCGGGAACCATTGCTGGCGTACCAATGCTGATATCGCGCACTGGCTACACTGGCGAAATAGGTTTTGAGTTATATTTTCCTTCTGATCCGGCCCTTGCATCAAAAGTATGGAATGCGATTTTCGAAGCTGGAAAAGAATTTAACATTCAACCTGTTGGGCTTGGCGCACGGGATTCGTTGCGACTTGAAATGGGCTACTGTCTCTACGGAAATGATATTGACGAAACTACAAATCCTTTGGAAGCTGGTTTAGAATGGATTACAAAATTTAATAAAGGTGATTTCATAGGTAAGAATACACTCTTAGAAATTAAACAACAAGGGGTACGCCGTAAGTTAGTCGGCTTTTTATCACAGGATAAACGGATTCCACGGCATGGTTATCAAATTAAACAAGATGGGGTTGTCGTTGGATATGTAACGAGCGGAGGATACTCGCCGATACTTCAAAAAGGCATTGGACTGGGCTATGTTTCAGTCGATGCTCTGCAGAAGTCTGCGCAGCTGATGCTCGATGTCCGCGGTGAACATTCGCCGATTAACCTTACTCAAGTTCCATTTTTAAAAAAGTAAAGTCGGGAGGATAATACTATGAAGATTGACGTAAGTTTTTCGATTGCGCCGTTTGATGAGCTACAATTGCGAGATAAGAATATTGTTGTTATTGACATTCTTCGTGCAAGCACTACGATAACAGTAGCGTTAGCGCATGGAGCGCGTGAAATTATTCCAGTTGCTAACATTGAATCTGCAGTAAAAATTTCGGGAAGTCTTTTTGGAGAAGTAACTCTCCGTGGCGGCGAGAGAAACGGGAAAATAATCGAGGGATTTAATCTTGGTAATTCACCTCTTGAATATACCGAAGCAATGGTAAAAGGAAAGTCGATAATTTATTGCACAACAAACGGATCGGTTGCAATGGCAAAGAGCCGTTATGCGCGACGGATGGTTGTTGGCTCCTTTGTTAATATCTCTACTGTTGTAAATTTTATGAAACAAGTCAATGAAGACTTTTTGATTATTTGTGCAGGACGTCTCAACGGCGTTGGAAATTTTAGTCTGGAAGATGCGGTATGTGCAGGAATGATTGTTGATAAGCTTGAAAAAGAGGAAGGAGTTACCGTTGAACTTACCGATTCATCACGAGCAGCTCGTGCGCTCTATAAATCCTTTGGACGGTCAATTCTCAAAATGTTGAAGAGTACCGACCATGGAATGTATCTTTCTGAAATTGGGTTCGAGAATGATCTTCCCGTTTGTGCTGCTGTCGATTCTGTACCAGTGTTGCCTCAGTTATTTGGGACAGTTGTTCGTCTTGGAAAAGACGAGATTAAAAATACTGTTGACGACGTTTCCACTTCAACAGCTTAAGGTTCTATGGCAAATCAAAAAGAAAATACGGAACCATTAAAATCTCAACGTCACAAGCAGCAAATTGGGGCTTTATGTTGTTTAGTGGTGTCGCTCCTTCTCTTAATTAGTCTTGTTTCATATTCTCCCGCCGATCAGGCAAATGGAGAAATTTCTATCTTTGATCTCTGGAAAGTTGTAACAAATGATGAATATATACTTGCAAAGGCAGAGCATACGAATAATTGGCTTGGATTGCTTGGGGCTATTATTTCGAATTGGCTTATTAATGGGACTATCGGCTATGCGGTTCTGATTGTTCCAGCGCTTGGTTTTTTATGGGGTATTTATCTCTTCAATCGAAAAAATCTTCACAAAAAAATTCACTTCACAAATTATGCGTTGTCTTTAGGAATTCTTTTTTCCACTTTTACGGGTGCATTACGATACCTTGATAATGCATTGCCAATGGAGTGGAGCGGCATCATTGGTCATTTTCTTGCTTACGTACTCGTAAATATTATTGGTTTAACGGGAACATTCATAGTTCTTTTTGCACTTTTTTTCATTCTTCTCACCCTTCTTATTGATCTTGATTACCGTGTCAGTATTGCTCGTGTACAAAACGGTATTATTACTTTCAAAAATTATTCGCAAAGATTGTATCAACGATTGCAAAAGAAATCTTCCAATGAGGAACAAATAAAGGTACAGAAGCATCAAATCGACAGAGATAATATCAGCGAGAAGAAAAAAATTGAAGTCGAGAAGACGAGAGAAGAAATGCCGCCAGCGCCAATAACAATTGCTAAATCCATCCCTGTTGAAATCAAGAAATCGAATGTTGAAAACCAGGAACCGGAAGCGCCAATCCATCATGCATACGATAAAGGAGAGTTAGAGTACGATTTCCCACCGTTAAAGTTACTGAACGAATATCCGGATGATAGTGAAGAGACTGAGGAAGAAGTTGAGCAAAATATTGAACTTCTCAGGTCGAAGCTTGCAGATTTTTCTGTAGAGATAGAAAGCGTTACCGCTACGACCGGTCCCGTTGTAACTCTCTATGAGTTAGTTCCAGCCTCTGGCGTAAAGATTAGCAGAATCGAAAGCCTACAGGATGACATTGCGCTTGCTCTAAAGGCTAAGGGGATAAGAATTATTGCACCGATGCCTGGGAAAGGAACGGTTGGCGTCGAAATTCCTAATCACAATCCAAAAATTGTTGGGTTGCGAAGTCTCGTTGCTTCAGCGCAATTCCGTGAATCGAAAGCCGCTCTCCCAATTGCATTGGGGAAAACTATCAATGGCGAGAACTATGTAGATGATCTTTCTCGAATGCCGCACCTCCTGATTGCAGGGGCAACTGGTTCAGGGAAAAGCGTTGGCATTAACACAATTATCAATAGCTTGCTGTACCGACTTCATCCGAGTGATGTGAAGTTTGCTATCATCGATCCCAAAAAAATAGAACTCACAGCATATAAAAAATTACGACATCACTTCCTTGCGATATGTCCAGATGTTGATGAAGAAATTATTACAACGCCAACGAACGCAGTTCTATTGTTGAAGAGTGTTGAATTGGAAATGGAGGATCGATACAATCGTCTTGCTGCTGCCGGTGTGCGGAACATTGCAGACTACAATGAAAGAGTGAAAGCAGGCAAACTTCACGATACAGAGACTATCCACCATTCTAAGATGCCATATCTTATTCTTATCGTTGATGAGCTTGCAGATTTGATGATTACGGCAGCTCGAGAAGTCGAAGAACCGATTGCCCGGTTAGCACAATTAGCGCGTGCTGTTGGAATTCATTTGGCGCTTGCTACACAACGTCCATCAGTCGATGTTATCACTGGCGTCATCAAGGCGAATTTTCCGGCGCGAATTGCATATCAAGTTTCGTCGAAGGTTGATTCAAGGACTATTCTTGATATGAATGGAGCTGAACAACTTTTGGGAAATGGCGATATGCTCTATCTTCCAGCAGGCTCGCCGAAACCGATTCGATTACAGAATCCATTTATTTCATCAGAAGAAGTGGAAAGGATTATGGAATACATTGGTAGTCAGCAAGGATATCCAGCGCCGATGCAATTGCCGTCTGTGTTAGCGAAGAAAAAAGGAACAAATGGTTATAGTAATGACTCGCGAGACGAGTTGTTCGAAGAAGCGGCGCATATCGTTGTCCGTCATCAACAGGGTTCAGTGTCTCTTTTACAACGGCGATTGAAAATTGGATATTCTCGAGCGGCGCGGCTTGTCGATGAGTTAGAAGCGGTCGGAATTGTAGGAGCTTTCGATGGTAGTAAAGCGCGGGAAGTCCTCGTTGAAACTGAAGCAGAACTAGAAACAATTTTAAAGAACTTGTTATGAAAATTAAATATTTATTATTGATGCTCATTCCCCTTTTGATTTCATTTGCAAAGGATGAAGAGTTAACAGTGCAGTATATTACGGAACAATTGCAGAAACGCTATGAAAAAATCGATGATGCAACAATACAGTATACTCAAAAGGTAAAGTTTGGATTTTCTCAAATCGAGCAATCGTTCGAGGGAACACTAATTTCAAAAAAACCAAAATTCTATCGAATTGAATCGGAGCTTCAAACACTTGTTACCGATGGGACGACGGTATGGGCATATTCTCCTGCAAATAAACAAGTTCTCATCGATCATTATCGGGAAAATCAGAATTCAATTTCTCCTGAGCAATTTATGCTTAACCTTCCATCTCAATACTATGCAACGTTAGTAGGAAAAGAGAAGGAGAAAGATCGTGTGATTGTTGTACTTAAATTAATACCAAAAGATGATCGTTCTTTTGTACAATCCGTTAAAATGTGGATTGATACTTCAACGTGGATGATTATGAAAATAGATATTGTTGATGTCAATGATACAGAGACAACCTATATTGTCAATAGCATCAAGTTTAACACAGGCGTTAAAGAAAAAATTTTTACATTTATTCCACCAGATGGTGTTGATGTAGTTGATCTTCGATAAGTGGATTACAGGATGAAATTTACAGGAAAACGGTTTTTTCAATTAACTTTAAGTTTTCTACTTGCCATTCTTTTTCTCTACTTTGCATTTCGTGGAGTAAGGCTCAATGATCTATTGAATGCACTGAAAGGTGCGAATTATTGGTGGGTTGCGCTCTTAGTGCCTGTAGTTTTGTTGGGACATTGGGCAAGAGCGGTACGCTGGAAATATATTATGGAACCCATTAAGCCGAATTGTTCTACACGAAATTTGTTTGCAGGCGTTATGATTGGCTATGCTGTTAATAATATCCTTCCACGGGTTGGGGAGTTAGTTCGTCCCTACGTGCTTGGGAATTTAGAAAAAATTTCAAAGAGCGCTGCGCTTGGCTCTGTTGTCGTTGAACGGATCCTTGATATGTGGAGTTTCTATCTTATTGCTTGTGTGGTGTTGCTTCTCTATCCCAGCGCACTCGATCCATTCTTTGATAATCCTGTCTCGATTCGCCCGCTTCTCTATATTGCAACTTTTGCGGGAATCGTTGTACTCCTTCTCCTCTTCTTTAAGGTAGAGGCAGTATTTCGTTTTCTTGGCCGTGCTAAAGCAATTCTTCCAAAACGCTTTTCAGCAAAGATCGATGCTATTCTTGAATCTTTCTATAGCGGATTTGGAATTGTGAAGATGAAGAAACGATTTGGAATTATTTTATTCTGGAGCATTGCTATTCAAGCGCTTTATGCTTTAGGGATGTACGAGCCATTCCTTGCATTTGCCTCAATGGCAAAGCCTTCTCTTGATTTTGGAGCTGCGATTGTGCTTCTGGTCGTTTCATCAATTGCATGGATTTTACCAGCGCCTGGAGCTATCGGTACGTATCATTCTTTTCTTACTGTCGCTCTTGTCAAGCTCTACAGTATTGATCCTCCAACAGCGTTGAGTTACACAATTGTAACTCACGAGCTTGGCTATATTACTGTGATGGTAATCGGGTTTTATTTCTATCTCCATGACCATGTTCGTGTTACCGAAATTCCAGATAGTACCGCAGAGAATGGTTTGCCTTCAAATTAACTTTAATAAGATTAAGGAGATTTTTACGTGTTGTCTATTGTTGATGCTATTTTGTTAGCTGTTCTTCAAGGAATTACAGAATTTCTTCCCATCAGTAGTTCTGGCCACTTAGTTATTGCACAATCGTTACTTAACATTCATTCGCAAGCAATAATGAGTTTTGATGTCTATTTACATTTTGGAACGCTTATCAGCTTGCTGGTTGTTTTCTGGCGGGATGTGAGAGATATGGCGCTCTCTTTGACGCATTCCTTTTCGAAAGAGAATCTTAAAGGTCGTTATCAAAGCGACGACTCCTTTCGCATGGTGGTAAATGTCCTTATAGGTTGTATTCCTGCTGGAGTGATCGGCGTGCTTTTCAATCATCAGATTGAAGCTATTTTTCAAGATCCAAAAATGGTTGCAGTGAACTTAGTAATTACAGGATTGATTTTATTCTTAACACGATTATCGAAACCAGAAGAAAATCGGAAAATTGGAATTGGATTTGCACTCGTTATCGGTTTGGCTCAGGCAGTTGCAATTTTACCGGGAATTTCTCGTTCAGGTTCAACAATTGCAATGGGGTTATTCCTTGGCTTAATGCCAGTGCTTGCTGCTCGCTATTCATTCTTGCTCTCGATTCCCGTAATAGCTGGCGCTGCCTTGCTCGAAACAAAAAATATTTTTTACTACGCATCAGCATTAGGATTCCTTCCCATTCTGACAGGAATTGCTATGTCAGCGGTCAGCGGATACATTGCTATTAAGCTTCTGATGAAAGTAATGGAGCGTGGAAAGTTTAGTCTATTTGCATTCTATTGTCTTATTGTTGGAGCGCTGGCAATTCTTTTTATATAGAGAGGAATGTATGCGAATTCGAATTCTGTTTGTTGGAGTGGTTACTTTTGTATTACTTCTTACTTTTGGATGTAGAGAGAGAAAAATCATGCACGTTACGCTCGAAACAACAAAAGGTAACATAGAACTTGAGTTATATCCAACCGATGCTCCAAAGGCAGTGGAAAATTTTGTAGGATTGGCGGAGCAAGGATACTATAACGGAATTCTGTTCCACAGAATTTGTAAGGGTTTCGTTATTCAAACAGGCGATTCGACTGGATTGGGAACAGGTGGACGAAGCATCTACGGAAAAGAATTTGAGGATGAATTGAATCCAGACGCTCCATCGTTTCAAGAAGGCTATCGTCGCGGTACCGTTGCGATGGCAAATCGCGGTCCTAATACAAATACAAGTCAATTTTTTATTTTGGTACAAGATGCACCGTGGATGCCTAAACAGTACACAATTTTTGGAAAAGTAATTAAGGGATTGGAGGTTGTTGACGCGATCGAAGCAGTTGATATTATTCCAGAGATGGGAGAAAACGATGGACGCCCCGTTGAGGATATTGTCATTCAAAAAGTAACAATCCATAGGTAACCTCTAATGGTGTTTTCGAAATCAAAGAAAGAAAAAATTCCATCGACAAACGAAGTTCTTGAGGATCTTCGCAGCAAAAAAATTAAACCATTGTATTTATTCTATGGTGAAGAAGAGTTTCTGATTCAAGAGTGTGTGTCTGCGCTCATTGAGGCTCTTGTGCCAAAGGAAATGCAAGCTTTTAACGTTGATAAGATTGATGGAGATAAAGTAAGCGTCAGAGATGTTGTTGCTCTTGCCGCCTCGTATCCAATGATGAATGATAGGCGTGTTGTTGTTGTAGATAATTTGGGAGGATTGACGAGTACCGAAAAAGGGCGCGAAATACTATCGCTTTACATTAACAAGCCATCAGAAACGACTTGTTTTGTGATGGTGATGAATAAAAAACCTGATTTTCGAATGAAGCCTTTTGCTGAGTTGAAACGACGGAATGTTGTGTACGAATTTCTGCCTCTCTATGACAATCAAGTTCCTGCGTGGATCGAGAGCAGGTGTGAGCTTGCTGGAGTGAAGATAGAGCCAGAGGCTGTTCATATTCTACATTCCGTTGTTGGGAATTCATTGCGCGCATTACAGAATGAGCTTGAAAAACTCATTACATACGTTGGAAAGCAGCGTTCAATTACTTCCGATGATGTTTCTCATGTCGTTGGATTTATTAAAGGAAATACAGTTTTCGATTTGCAAAATGCACTTGGGGAAGGCGATGCAACGAATGCAATGATGATATTAAAGCGAATGCTTGAGTCAGGCGAATCTCCTCCAGGTATTATTGTTATGTTGACGCGTTATTTTTTTCAACTTGTCAAGGCGAAAGAACTTTGCTCTCATAATGTTTCAGAAGCTGAAGTTGCAAAAGCTCTCAATGTCCATCAATTTTTTATTAAAGGATATCTTCAGGCTTCAAATCGGTTTTCATTTTCGGAGCTTGAAATTTGCATAGAAAAAATTCGAGTAGCCGATTTGCAACTAAAGACATCCGGTGGAGACACAAGTCATATAATGGAAATGCTGATGTATTCATTACTCCATCCGCAGTAAATAACAAAAAATATTTTTCCCCTTGATTCACTCTTTCAGAAAAAGTATTTTAAAAGCAAAATTTGGTGTTGCGTTATGATACATAAATTCAATTGGATACGATCTTCGTTTATTGTTTGTGCATTAGTTTCATTAAGTTGCTCATCGAGGCAATCCCTGTCAACCATCAGTGATGCGCAGCGAGATTCGGCATTAGCAAGTTCTTTGCAGATGTTTTCCGATTCAAGTGGAGTGAGATCGCTTGCTGAATCCACAGATGAGGCGCTCTCTCAAGAAATTAGCTTAGAGGTAAACAGCGATTCGACTAATGGAAATGATACATTTATTCCTCAGCGGTTGGAAGAAGCCCGCCAGCATTACCTATCAGCTTTAGAATTTCAGGACAATAACGATACGACACAGTCCGAAATGGAATTTGAAAATGCTATTCAAATTATAAATGAACTTAGCGATTTCCCTGATATTGAAACAAACAAAGATTTTCTCGATTTGAGTGCAAGTATTATTGAAGATTATGAAAAGTACATTGCAAAGATCGACAATTTAAGTCCTTATGCCTCTCTTTTTGCGTTACGTGAAAAAATTAATCAGGAAATTGAAGAAGCAGATACGTCCTCGATTGTCGATACCACAGGAATTCCACAAAATCTTGTGTTCAATACCCAGGTGCCGTTAGATGTCAATGAATATGTTGATCGCGCTTTGTCGTTCTTTTTAGGACAGGGTCGTAAATATATGGAGCAGTGGCTCTATCTTTCTGGAAAATACATGCCAATGATGAAAAGGATTTTCCGAGAAGAAGGCGTTCCAGAGGAGCTTGTGTACCTTTCGATGACAGAGAGCGGACTGAGGCCCGATGCACGTTCGTGGGCAAGAGCTGTTGGCTTGTGGCAGTTTATGAAAGGAACTGGCGCACTCTATGGATTGCGTTCGAATTATTGGTATGATGAGCGACGGGATTTTGAAAAATCGACTCGGGCAGCGGCTCGCCACTTGAAGGATCTGTACAATGAATTAGGCGATTGGAACCTGGTTCTTGCATCCTATAATGCTGGAGCAGGAAGAGTATTCCGTGCAATACGCCAGAGTGGAAGCACCGACTTCTGGGAGTTGCGAAAATACTTACCGCGACAAACACGAAATTACGTGCCTCAATACATTGCGGTTGCTCGAATTGCGCTTGCACCAGAAAAACATGGATTTGTAAATTATGATATTGCGGATTCGCTTGTCTATGAAGTTGTTGAAGTCAATGATTGTGTAGATTTACGAATTCTTGCTCGTTGTGCCCAAACTACAATTGATACATTACAGGAACTGAATCCAGAATTGCTTCGCTGGTGCACGCCACCAGGAGTAAGTGGTTATCGTCTACGCATTCCTCCTGGAAGGAGAGATTCATTCCTTGTGCAGTATGCAAGTATTCCTCCTGAGAAAAAAAAGGATTGGGTAACACATACTGTACGACGTGGAGAGACGCTCGGCTCGATTGCAAGAAAATATGACCTCAGTGTTTCTGTACTTCAAGAAGTGAATAATATTCACTCGACGAAACGACTTTCTGTAGGTACAACATTAGCGATTCCAATTCCTGCTTCGCAACAGGAGAAGGAGCAATTTGATTATTCGCCCGAAGTGAAGGGATTAAAACTTTCGGGAATGAAATCCTATGCCGCTTCTTCCGATGAGACAAAAACAACACATCGTACTGTAAATGCTCCTAAAAATCGAGTTAAGGTTCTCTACCATATTAAAAATGGCGATACAATTGGGCATATAGCTGAATGGTACGGTGTGCGAGCGAGCGACATAAGAAACTGGAATGATATTGCATACGGAAGTTATATTCAAGCTGGAAGAACTCTCGTCATTTGGGTAGATTCATTGAAAGCTAACCATGCAATGAATATAGACAGAATGAGCTTTGAAGAAAAACAAGCGATGATGCGAAAAGAAACGAATGTTCCAGAACGAAAGATGACTGAGCAACAAAATGATACGCAAGGCTCTGATTGGATTCGACATAAGATAAAGCGCGGTGAGACGTTGGAATCAATTGCTGCAATGTATGGGGTAAAAGTATCCGATCTCAAGCGTTGGAACGACCTTTCATCATCGAAGATTGTTGAAGGGAAATACCTTGAAATTTATAATAAACCTGAAGCTCGAACGAAAATTATCCAAACGTCGAATAATCAGATCAAATCTCAAAATACCGTAAAAACATCAAGCAGTGGAATCTTCTCACCTCGCCATACGGTCAAACAAGGAGAAACGTTGTACGACATAGCGCTCAAGTATGGCGTAACGACCGAAAACTTAAAGAAGGTCAATAAACTCCGAAGTAACAAAATTCTTGTGGGGCAAGTGCTTATTATTCCTCAAGGATGATTGTTGATCCAATAGATTAGCACAGTTTAAGGTAAATGCTTGAGCGCTAACTTCTTATCTTGGAAGAAAAATAACCACGACTTCTATGACAATGTAGGGATTTATTCTCTCATCAAAACTTAAAGTATATTAAGGGCATAAAAAATTTCGCTGATGAGAAGCATCAAGACAATTAGAGAGATCGTTACAAATCTCCAGTCTTGTTCCATAGCAAATGCAATACAAGCTGTAGCGACACGGAGGATCGGTGTAAAGCAGAGGATTGTTATGCCGATCAGGAGCAAACTTGCCGGCGATAACGGCGATTGAATAATCAGCGTTATCAATTGTGTAAGTGTTTGGTACCGCATGGTGTTCATTGTCGATGGGAAAAGGAACAGCTCAATGAGTCCTGCCGCCATACAAAGGACGCTAATCCAGATTCCAATTCGTAAAACATTGCTTAGCCAATGTTCAAGTCTTTGTGATTGAAGTTGCGATTCCATTGATTATCCCTTCTTGAAATACAATTGAACGGCGATAAAGAGAAGTACGAAGGTAAAAATCCATGTAAGAATTCGAGTTGAAATTTTCCGACTGATTGTAGCGCCAAGTCGTGAACCAACCAGCACTCCCAAAGCCGACGAAGCGGTAATAAATGGATGAACATGTCCATGCGCTAGATAAAGGAAAGCGCTTGCAGCCGCTGTTACGCCAATCATAAAATTACTCGTGGCAGTCGCAACTTTCATCGGTACACGTGAAGCAAGATGCATCGCAGGCACTTTGAATATTCCGCCGCCGATGCCTAACAATCCTGAAACATTACCAGCAACAAGTGAAACCAAAAGCGTCACAGGAAGTCGTTTCACAGAATACGGAATAGTTTGTTGAGTTGTGGTATCGAAGTATGTAGCGGGGAGAATGCCGTCTGCGACGGGAGCATCTGTTTCGTTGCGAGTCAAAAGCTGATGAAGCATCATGCCGGCAACGAGAAGTAGTAACGCTGCAAAGAGCTTCGCTAATATTGAAGCGGATAAAATATTACTGGTTAATCCTCCTATAAGAGCCCCGAGTACTGTTGCAATTTCTAGAACCATTGCAAGTCGAGTATGAACCATCGAGCGTTCAAGATTTACAGAAGCTCCAGCGCTCGACGTCGCAATAACTGAGACAATACTTGTTGCAATGGCAGTGTGCATTGGTACGCCAAGAAGGAGCGTAAGATAGGGGATGAGAAGAATTCCACCGCCTAATCCGAGCAATGCTCCAAAGACGCCAGCAAGGAATCCACCAAACAATAACGTTAGAAAAAATACCATAATCGAATTCTTTATAGATACTCTTATGAATTATATATGAGTGTACAAAAAAGGTATTATGCGAGCAAGGGAAATTATTGATGTGTGTAATTATATCTGTTAGTATTGTGCAGCAGAGACAATGTTGAACGGTTGAGTCCAACATTATTAGCTAAGTACATGTATTTCTATGTAACAATCGTGTATGTGTGAAAAACATTGTCTATCAAGATTTTTAATAATCCTTAGGAAAATTCTATATGTATTCCGATTTAAATAAATAAAAAGTACTTGCTTTTCCTGTAAATTATTTCCACAATCCTTTGGGTGAAGGAACTCTAAAACCAGGGTATTCAGAGGCATGGGATGGAAGCAAAAGAACTTGTGTTCCAATTTTTACAATGTGCGCAACAAAATCGAATAACAATGGGAAAGACCAAGTTAATCAAGATGCTCTATCTTGCAGAAGTTGAATACGCACAGGAAACGGGAAAACGACTTACAACGCTCGAATGGATTTATTACTTCCATGGTCCATACAGTTTCGAATTAGAAAAAATACTTAACGGAAGTGATTTTTTAGTAAGAGAAGAAAGAAAATCCAAAGATGGAAAAAAATATACTTTGTTCCGTTTAAAGAAATTTACACCTCAAAATGTAAAGAATTTTGCCGATCCTGTAAAAGAAAATATATTCAAGAAGGTTCTTCAAAACTGGGGGAAAAAACCACTGAAAGATTTAGTTGATTATGTTTATTTAAATACTGATCCTATGCGCAACGCTGTGATGCGTGGCGATCGTCTAAATTTTACCTGTATCATCGAACAGCATCGAAAGAAGAAGTGACAGCCTAAGCATTCACATTCCTCTCTCTCCAAATCTTACAAAGTTCAAAGAGAGCAATTCCGTAAGCAACTCCTACATTCAATGATTGTTTTATTCCAAACATTGGAATATCAATTGCTGCGTCGCATAATTCGATGAGCGCTTTCGAGACTCCTGTAATTTCATTCCCGATGATGAGGCAAAGAGGGAAATGATCCTGTGAGAGAGAATAGTACGGAATACTGGCATCAGTTTGCTCGAGGCACACAATTTTATAGCCTTGAGTTTTGTATTGCGAAACAACCTCCAGAGGGCTACGATAATATTCCCATGGTATACTTTCGGTTGCCCCAAGAGCTGTTTTTTCAATTTCTTTCCTCGGTGGATAAGGAGTAAATCCTGTCAATATTAATTTCTCTATCATCGCTCCATCCGATGTGCGGAAAATCGAACCGACATTATAGAGACTTCTAACATTATCAACGATGACAACAACAGGGATACGATTAGCCTGAGGTAGAGAATCTTTTGCTAATCGCTTCGATGCAATCTCGTCGTGCGTTAGTTTTCTCATATTGTGATTATTGGAAAGGAAATGAAAAATTGCGCTCCATATTTTTAGATGGAGCGCAGAATTCTAACATTACTTCAAGAAAATTTGGAATTGCTCTTTCCAGGAACTATACGCTTCATTCGCTTTTTCTTGTTCCTTCGAAGGGGACACTTCGCCAACTTTTGCAAGCGATTGGAAAGCATCCTTTGGCGACCGATAAAACCCTGCACCTAAAGCAGCTCCTCGTGCAGAGCCTTGAGCGCCATCAGTGTTGTACAATTCAATGAATGCATTCGTTATGTTAGCTAAGGTTTCTCGGAATACAGGACTCAAAAACATATTTGCTTTCCCGGCTCGTATCACGCTAATGTTTAATCCCATCTCATTCATTATTTCAATTCCATATTTAAAAGAAAAGGCAACGCCTTCGTGAGTGGCGCGAGCAAGATGTCCAAAGGTGTGTCTGTTAAAATCAAGATTCATAATATGGGCGCCGATTGTAGCATTTTTCAACATGCGTTCCGCGCCATTTCCAAACGGATAGATTCGGACACCCTGCGAGCCAATTGGTACTTTTTCTGCAAGAGAATTGATTTCATCATAGGTTTTATTTGTTCCAGCTGTTTTCCGTAGCCACGAGTTTGAAATTCCAGTTCCATTGATACATAACAGTACGCCTAATCGCGGCTCTTGCGGAGAATGATTGACATGAGCAAACAGGTTCACACGGGAAAATCGGTCGGAAAGTATCGCATCGGTTACGCCGTAGACAACTCCCGACGTTCCTGCGGTTGCTGCAATCTCTCCTGGATTCAAAACGTTCAATGAAAAAGCATTATTGGGTTGATCGCCGGCACGATAAGAGACAGGAATACCAGCCGGTAAGTCGGTCTCTTTTGCAGCTTCTTGCGTTACGGTTCCTTGAACTGAAAATGTTGAAAATGCCGGTGGAAGAAGTTCCTCACGGATGTTATAAGCTTCGAGTAATTTTTGAGATACTGTATTGGAACGGAAGTCATAAAAAATTCCCTCTGAAAGTCCAGAAACAGTCGTTACAATATCGCCTGTCAATTTGTATGCAATATAATCGCCAGGAAGCATGATTTTAAAAATGGATTTGTAAATATCCGGTTCGTTTTGTTGAACCCAGCGTAGTTTGGAAGCAGTAAAATTTCCAGGAGAGTTGAGCAGGTTGTTATCGCAATACTCTTTCCCAAGAGCTTTATATCCTTCTTCACCAATAGATACAGCGCGGCTATCGCACCAGATAATTGCCGGCCGTAACGGTTTCCCATTCTTATCAACACAAACAAGTCCATGCATTTGATATGAAATGCCAATGGACTTAATATTTTTGGATTCGATTTTGGAATCATGAAGCAGCTTCTTGGTGAGTGCAACAACATTTTGCCACCACATATCGGGATGTTGTTCTGCCCAACCGGGATGAGGGGAATCAATGGTCATTTCGGTATCTGGATACGAGCCAGCAGCAATGAGTTTTCCTGTTTCGATTTCGATGATTGAACATTTGATAAACGAACTTCCGATATCATATCCTAAACTGTACATATACTGAATTCCTTTATATTGAGTGAATATTGTATTGAACTACTAAAATGTATTTACCACGCTTATTCTAAAGATGCAAGACTTATGTGATGAAATTTTTAAGAAGATGAAACATTCAGATACTGTTCCCAAATCCGAAACAATTCGGCTGTCGCGCGTAAATCCCCAAGGTTATACTCTGCAATATCTTTGAACCGATTCTCTTCGAAGAGTTGCTTCATATCTAATCCGGTAATGCCGCCGGCTTTTGGGCTTTGGATACTGAAGATTTTGCAGTAGAAATCTAAATTGAATTTTCGCAATGCGCCGTAGAAGGTGAATTGCTCAAGTAAATCGCAGTGGGAATTTGTATCGTACCGATTCCCCATTAAATTTCTCGTTACTTTGATATTAAGAATTGCAGAGCGAAGCATAAGGAAAGGGAAATCGAATCCTCGACCATTGAAAGTAATTAGTTGCTGATAATGAGGAATATCTTCCCAAAATTTTTTTAGAATATTCTGTTCGCTCTCTGCGATGTATTCAACCGTTCCATCTTCGGAAGTTTGATTGTACGGCTTGTCAGCTTGAAACAGAATTCGAGCGTGCTGTGTATCGGGATTGAGCATTCCAATTGCAAGGATTTGCGCTGTCGTTGGATAGAGACTAAATTTCTGTATTGCTTCGGTACGCTCATCATCGGTTGTGGCAAATTTTAAAAGATATTCTTGTTGATGCTCATCGAAGTAGTCAAGAGGATAACCGAGTGTTTCAATGTCGATTACGAGACGATTCACGGCAGTCTCCTTTCGTTACATGGTGATACGGTAATGTTTGAATCCCCAGTATGTTTCCGTTACCGATGCTTTGAGAACAGTATAAATTGGAATTGCAAGGATCATTCCAAGAACTCCCATGAGAGAGTTTCCAATCAATAGTACAATAATTACGGTAGCAGGGTGCATGTCAACATTTTGTGAAAAACAAACTGGCTGTATAATAACATTATCAAGAAGTTGTACAATTCCTGTGATGATGATAATTCCGAGAATCCCCTGAAATGAACTATACTGTGTGAACGATAAAAATATTGCGGGAATAACTCCAACGAAAGGTCCTACATAGGGAATAAGATTTGAAATTCCAGCAACGAGTCCAAGTAAAATTGCATAATCTAATCCGATTGTATAGTAACCAATGATACTTAACACTGCCACAATGAGTGAATCGAGAATCCATCCTTTAAGATATCCTTTAAGATCTCTTTGAATCTTGTAAAGTGCATTCAATGTCATTTCGAAATATTTATTCGGCACGTACTCAATGACTCGCTTCATCGCTTTATCGCCATCAATAAGAATGAAGTAAGAAATAAAAGGCACCAGAACAAATGAGGCTGCATACGAAACTGCGCTTGAAATATAATGCTCGAGATTGCTCTCAAAAGTTGCGATTGCATTTTGAATTGTTGTAACAATAGCATTAGGATCGATAAATGGAATTGAAGATAGATACTCCTCGGTCATTTTCTGAAGAGCTGGTTCAAGAGGAAACTCCTTGAAAGTCATATAGAGTGCATATAGTTTTTCAGGAATGACGGTGAGCAACAAGTAGACGCAAACAATGAAAACTCCAAGGCAAGCCAGAAATACCAACCCGATAACAATTTGCCGGCGGATGCCAAGCCGATACTCCATAAAGTGTACAAAAGGATGAAGAATAAAACTTACAATGCAGGAGAGAATTATTAAAGTAATGAGTACTGGAAACAATGAAGCGATGAAAAACAGTACGCAGACAATTACCAGGATTATGGCTGATTTCCGAAATGCGTAGTTTGATTGAACTTTCTTTGCCATTGCTCTATGCCGTAATTGAATAGCGACGGAATCCCCAATACGTCTCTGAAGCTGAGACGCGAAGGATTGTCGCTATTGGAATAGAAATTACCATCCCGACAATGCCTAAAAGTTGATTTCCGATAAGAAGTATAAACACGACGGCAACGGGATGCATTTTTAACGTTCTTCCAAAACAAAGCGGTTGTAGAACAACATCATCAATTAATCTGATCAGTAAAGATGCAATAATAATGTTCAAAATAATGTGTGTGGATCCGCCGTAGACGAAAGAAATGATAATTGCAAGCGTGGCTCCAACTACCGGTCCAAAGTAAGGAACTATATTTGCAATGCCGGCGCAAACTCCGATTACAATTGCATAAGGAATTCCAAGAATGAGAAATGCAATAATGTTGAGGATTCCAACGGTACTCGACTCAAGAAAAAGTCCTTTGAGATAGGCGGACAATTCGTTCTTTAGTTTAAAAAAAACATTTAGCGTCATTTCGAAATATTTGTTTGGAATGAGCTCGATGCCTTTTTTTATGGCTTTATCTCCATCCATCAGAATAAAGAAAGTAATGAAGGGAGCGATGATAAGGTTTGCGAGAAACCCGACACTTTCTTCTACTGTTTTGCCAAGCTGTTCAATAGCCTGGTGAATTAGAGAAATAATTTGTTCGTGAATTGCTCCAGCATTGAAGAATGGAATTAAGGAAGAAATGTCGCGGCTGATAGCCTGGAGTTTTTCATCAAATGGAAAAGTTTGAAATGTTCCGTAAAGACTTTTAGCTCGATCAAGAGCAATCGGTACAAATTCTATGCCGCCAAAGGTAAGAATGCCTCCAACGACAACAAAACTTATGAGTACTGCAAAAATTCTTTTTAAGCCAGCGCGGTACTCGAGAAAATGTACAAACGGTTCTAGAACAAGTGCAAAAAGTACGGAGAGAATAAGAATAAATACAAGTTCCGGAAAAAAGGATGCTACAATCAAACAAATAATAATCAGTGAAAGGATAAAAGTAACCTTAATGAGTGGCTTATTCGGAGTCATAGATGTCATTTCCAAAGAAAAATTGTTGGAGGGTTGAGCGGATTATTTCTGGGGAGAATCCCCGGCTGTACAAATAGGCGTAGAGTTTTCGATAGTCGCATGAAGAAAGTTTTTTTCTGGAAAGTGTCGAAATCTTTTTTTTTATCAATGCGGTAGCTGCAGACTGTTGATCTTTTGTTGAGACACATTCGTTGAGAAGCGCATCGATTGTTTTTTGTTGAATTCCTTTTGAGAGTAAACGCTGGCGCAAAAGGTTAATTCCCTGCGGCTTTCGTTTTAGCTGATCGTTCAAGTACATACGCGCAAAAGCAACATCGTTAAGCATTTCCAAGTCCGATAGATCTTTTATTACATCGATAGCAATGTCCTTTGTAAATCCCTTTTTGAGAAGATGCTGACGAACTTCGTAGGAGCTTCGTACTCGATATGAGAGATAATTGAGAGCACAGTCTTTTGCTAAATTCTTATTATCAAAATAAATCAACTCGTTTAAAGTCTTCTCTGCAATCGTATCTCCAACTCGAATTCCGAATTTTGCAATTGTCCATGCATTTACATCCACAGTCGTACCATCTTCAAAAAAAATTCTATACCGCTCTTTCCGATTTCTAAGCTTTTGAATTTTTCGAACAACCACGGCTTATACATTTTTCCCTTTCTTTGTCGTCTGCGGTTGAGCGGCCGCAGTTGGCTCTTGAGTCTGTGATTGTTCCGAAAATACCAATCCCAATTTTTTTCTGAGTTCAGTATCTATCTCATCGATTAACTTGGGATTATTCTGTAAAAATGCTTTTACTGCATCGCGACCTTGTCCTATTCGTTCATCTTTATAGGAAAACCATGAGCCGCTCTTTGCAATAATATTATTTTCAACGGCTGTATCAATAAGATCGCCAATTCGTGAAATTCCCTCGTTGTAGAGAATGTCAAACTGCGCTTCTTTGAAAGGAGGCGCAACTTTATTCTTAACAACTTTTGCTCGAGTTCTATTTCCAATAACATTGGTTCCATCTTTAATGGCTTCGATTCGGCGTACATCTAATCGTACCGATGCGTAGAATTTAAGCGCATTACCTCCGGTTGTCGTCTCAGGATTTCCAAACATTACTCCAATCTTTTGCCGAAGTTGATTCGTAAAGATGACACAGGTTTTCGATTTGCTAATTGCCGCCGTAAGTTTGCGCAACGCTTGCGACATTAATCGCGCTTGAACGCCCATTGATGGATCGCCCATTTCCCCTTCAATTTCTGCACGCGGAGTCAATGCCGCTACAGAATCGATCACAATAACATCAATGGCGTTGCTCCGTACCAATGTCTCTACAATTTCTAGAGCTTGCTCGCCATATTCAGGTTGTGAGAGAAGAAGATTATTGACATCGACGCCGAGTTTTTTTGCATATCCAATATCAAGAGCATGCTCTGCATCGATGAAGGCTGCAATTCCGCCTTGCTTCTGCGCCTCTGCAATGATATGGAGACAGATGGTGGTTTTTCCCGACGATTCTGGTCCATAGATTTCCACAACTCTTCCGCGAGGCACGCCGCCAATCCCTAACGCTGCATCGAGGGATATCGAGCCTGTAGAGATTGCGTCGATTTTGGCAATCGGTCCTTCGTTGAGGCGCATAATAGAGCCTTTTCCATGTTGCTTCTCAATTTGATCGATTGCAATTTTTAGAGCCTGCATCTTGGCTTCTTTATTATTTTCTGACATAGAATTCTCCTCTCACGGTTGAAATGGAAATTTTTGGATAAGCGAATAAATTGATCCACCAGGTTTTAAATCACTTTTCATTAACGCAATGGAATTACACTTGCTTTGTATCGCTTCAAAGGTAATTGATTTTATTTCTTCAGTCAAGCAATGAAGATTTCTATTGCTTTTGACGCGGCCCAATGTTACATGAGGATGGAATGGACGATCTTCTTTTGGGAATCCAAGATTCCGACACACGGATTCAACAGCTTCCTGAATCGGCGCTAAAGTCTCTGGTTCGGAAATACCAATCCATACAATATGAGGCGCTCTTTGATTTGGAAAGGCGCCAAGGTTGCTAAACGAAATCTCGAATTCAGAGAATTGCTTGCTTCGAATTTCGAGTTCCTTCTTCAGAGTTTGAATTTGCTCTTGCGAAGTAGCGCCCAAAAATTTTAATGTGATATGGAATTTATCTTCCTCTTCCCATCGAACATCGCAAGGAAGTTGTCGAAACGTTCGTTGAATGGTTGCAATTGCCCTTCTACAGTCATCCGAGAGTGGAATGGCAATGAATGTTCGTAAGAATTCACTCATTTGAATCAATTGGAATAAGTAATAATTTCCTTCGGAGTAATTCCAGAGCTGCTTGTGCAGCTCGTTCCTTAATAATTGTTCTTTCACCTGAGAAAATATTTTTTATCGCAAATGTTTCCTGCTCGTCTGAATAGCCGATCCAGACAAGTCCAACAGGTTTTTCTTCCGTTCCACCTGTCGGACCTGCAATGCCTGTTACTGCCAAAGCAATGGAAGTGTTCGCTTTTTTTCGCGCTCCAAAAGCCATTGCTTCTGCAACTTCTTTACTTACAGTGCCAAATTGTTGAATCGCTGTTCGCGGCGCTCCAAGTTCTGTGCATTTTGATTCGTTGCTGTATGTTACATATCCACGTTCAAAGTAGGTGGAACTTCCAGATACATTTGTAATTTTGTGAGCAATGAAACCGCCCGTGCAGGATTCTGCAATAGCAAGCGTCAGGAGCTTTTCTGTTAATATTCTGCCAATGACTTCCTCGAGTTCTTCAGAATCCGTTCCGTAAATGTACGGCTCGACTTTTGAACGTATCGCTTGTTCAAAAAATCGAATTTCGTTTGCCGCTTCGGCAGTAGATTGAGCTTTGACCGAAATTCGCAGTCTGACCCCGGTTGGAGACGGAAGATAAGCCAACGTAACGTTCTTCTTTGAAGAAAGAAGAGGAGTGATGTCTTTAAGCTTTTCAGCAAGGAATGATTCAGATATTCCTGTCGTTTTCAGCGTACGATGCTGGATAACAGTTCCAGTAGGTCGAGAGGAAAAGAACGGTACGACGAAGGAATCCGTCATTTCTTTCATTTCATAAGGAACTCCAGGCATCACGATAAAAAATTTTTCATCTCGCTCAAAGAAATAACCAGGAGCAGTTCCTTTTGTATTCTGAATAACAGTGCATCCTCGTGGTACACGAGCCTGATCTCGATTCAGCTCAGTAAGAGGTAAATTTCTCCGCCTGAAAAAAGAAGTAACATTATTCAACGTTTCGTCGTCAATAACTAAATCGGTCTGAAAGAATTTACAGACAGCGGCGCGAGTAATATCATCGTGAGTTGGCCCTAAACCGCCTGTGACTGTAACAACGGTATGCGTTTTCCATGCCTGGTCGAAGGCAGAGAGAATATCCTGCTCATTATCGCCGACGGTTGTCATTCTATCTGCAAAAATTCCGACAGAATTCAATCGCTCGGCAATGTACGCCTGATTTGTATTGATGACCTGACCGATGAGTAATTCATCTCCGATAGAAATAATTTCAGTATTCATAGTTTTAAGAATATATCTTTTAGAAATGGAATTAGAAGAAGAAGGTGAATACAGATGTTCCCATAGATGCCAGCGACGACATCATCTAACATGATACTTAAACCGCCGCTGAGCGCATCGATTTTTTGAATTGGAAATGGTTTTACAATATCAAAAAAACGAAAGAGAATAAAAGCTATAATTGTGATAGAGAAAGTTTTTGGTACTAAGAGAAGCGTAATCCACATACCGACAATTTCATCGATTGTAACTTCAGCAGGATCATGTCCATAGCGACGTTCCAATGTGGCAGAAGTAAAAATTCCAGCAATGAATGAAAGAAGCACAATCGGAATCATAAGAGCTGCGGATTCAAAGCCAGGAATTGCATAGAACAGAATCGCCACGACACTTCCAACAGTTCCCGAGAAGGCAGGCACATAACCGCTGTATAAGCCCGATGCAATCATCACCGTAAGAAACGATGGTTGGACTGCTTGATTTACTGAATCATGGTTTCTTAGTTTTACGAATGCTCTCATAGAGTTCCTGGATTGTACTCCAATTAGTATAGATGTATTGGATTCCTGTCCAAACAGTAATGGTTGCAATAATGACCATAAGAATATAGACGAGCGTGTAGTTCAGAAGCATATCAATTACAGCTCCATACTCGAGTCGGATGCCTGGCGTACTTCGTGCAACATAGAGAATGAGAATATAGTAGATGACGGTAAACTGAGCAAAAGTTTTTGTCTTGGCTAATTTTGTTGTGTCGAATGGCTTTTCTTTATACTCTGCATAGGATCGGAGAAGAGTGATAAGAATATCTCGGATGACGATAGCCCAAACAGGCCAGGCAGGAGTCAAATCTAATTCGGCGTAGGCAATGAGCGCGGCAGAAGTTACTACTTTATCGGCAAGAGGATCGAAGAATGCGCCCCATCGGGATGCGTAACCCCATCGTCGAGCGAGCCATCCATCGTACCAATCCGTGAATGCCATGAAAATGAAAACAACTAATGACCACTGTCGGAGTATTGCATCGGAAGAAAAGAGAAGAAATAAAAACACTGGCGTTAAAAGGATCCGAAGCAAAGTTAATTGATTTGGTAACGAGAAGAATTTCATCCTTCACTCAGTGATTTCTGAATTATTGGGATGGAACAAGAAAAAAAATCCCGCTGCTACAGCGGGACTTTTTCAATGCTTATAGCATACTTTCTTACACAGCCTTTTTGATTTTCCCGGACTTAATGCAATTGGAACAAACTTTTGCTTTTTTGACCGAGCCATTCTCCGTAAGAATTCGCACGGTTTGTAAGTTCAAAAGGAATCGTCTTGGAACTCTATTATGTGCATGGCTTACATGATTTCCTGCCATTGGCTTTTTGCCACACACCTCACAAATTCTTGCCATAATGTACTCCACATTCTAAGTTGAAATTTATTTCGTTGATAATATACTTAGTTTTCCCAGTATTATCAAGAATAGCAAAAACGAAACGGATTCCATCTTTTGCATGTCAGGTTAGTTTTCTGTATTTTAGATCAGTAATAAATTGAAAGGTAAGATATGAAAGAAGGAATTCATCCAGCGTATAAAAAATCAATTGTTACCTGTGTGTGTGGAAATACTTTCGAAACACGGTCAACTGTTGGCGATATCCACGTTGATATCTGCTCAAATTGCCATCCGTTCTTTACTGGTAAGCAAAAATTAGTCGACTCTGCAGGACGAGTGGAGCGTTTTAATAAGAAGTACGGGCGTAATAAAAAGGATACTCAGGCTACACAGGTAGCTTGATGTTCGGTTCTATACCGATAGTAAAGGCGGAATGTGTTCAACGAACCATTCCGCTTTTTTTGTTCATTGCTATAAAGAAATAATTGTCGGTGGAGGCGCTCCATGCACGTTTGTATATTTGAAGATGCAAATTATCATCAATTGAATCCCCTTGTTCATTTCCGTGCAGTGTACGAACTTCGATGCGGTATTTCTTCCCTCTATGAAAAAATTCTGACGCTCCTTCCGGCATCAAAAATTAGTTTCCATACACGGAATTATTTGGCGCCTCTTCTGCTACATCGTTACCCTGCATACGAAGTCAATACAATATCATCCGACAAATGTTTATTCATCAATGGACGCTGGCTGGCGGATAAAACCATTGCCAAAGAAATTTTGAAATTAGCAAAATCTAATTTTGTACTTGTATCTCACAATAACGTCGTTGCAGCATGCCTTTCTGGTAAGAAGTTAGCAAGTGTAAAAGAGAAACTTGGGAAAGAATTACTCTCGAATGCTGACTTCGAAGGAATTCATCAAGAAGAGATTGAAGCAGAATTCGTGGAATTTCCATGGAATTTAATTCATTGGAATTCCGAGCAATTACAAAAAGACATAGAACGAATAAAGAGAAAGCAAGCTGGAACGATACACCGTACATCTGTTCTGATTCAAAGGAAGGATATTATTATTGAAAAAGGCGCAACGGTAGCTCCTTACTGTGTCCTCGATGCCAGAGATGGTTCCATTTATATTGGGAAGAATGCAACATTGATGCCTGATACCGTTGTCATCGGTCCTGCAATGATTGGCGAATCTTCTTTACTTAAGTCTGGAACGCAAATTTATGGCGGTACATCCATCGGTTCAATGTGTAAAATTGGCGGTGAAGTTGAAGGAACAATTTTCCATGGATATTCCAATAAACAACATGCTGGTTTTGTAGGACATTCGTATATTGGACCGTGGGTAAATTTAGGAGCAGGAACGAACACATCTGATTTAAAGAATAATTACAGCACGGTTACTGTTTCTTTTGGAGATACTAAAATTGATACCGGATTACAATTTTTAGGATTGATTATTGGCGATCATTCAAAATCGTCTATCAATACAATGTTCAATACCGGCTCGATTGTTGGAGTCAATTGCAATGTGCTTGGCGGAGCGTTTCCACCAAAATATATTCCGTCATTTGCATGGCAGAATTTAGATGGGACATTCGAGGAATATGATTTAAAAAAATCCCTTGATGTTGCACGGACGGTAATGGCTCGGCGCAATGCGGAATTGACGTCTGAAGAAGAAAATATTTTTCGATTTATATTTGAACAGACTCGAAAAGAAAGAGTACTGTTCGGCGTTAAAGGAAGCAAATGACGACAATGCAGGAAACAAACGGCAAAGAAATTTCAGAGCAAAATTGGTCAACCGTTTACAGCGGTCCACGTGGTACAGCAATAAAGATTCTTAACAGATTCGAACGATCCGATGCATATTTAGATCGCTTGCTCGAGAATGAAATGCGTCGGGATGATATGAATGAACTCGATAAAGGCTTGATGAATGAAATTGTTACTGGAGTTGTGCGCTGGCGAATGAAGCTCGATTGGGTGCTGACTGGTTTTTTTCATGGAAACTTTACGAAGGCGGAAACGAATATAAAAAATGCACTTCGTGTTGCGCTCTATCAAATAATGTTTCTCGATCGTGTGCCGCACTCAGCTGCCGTCAATGAAGCTGTAGAATTTATCAAGAAACTTCGAGGACAAAAAGTCGCTGATCTTGTGAATGCTGTACTGCGTAATATCATTCGGAACCTCGATGAAATCAGGTATCCCGATGTCAAGGAGGATCAGATCCGTCATCTTGCAGTTACGGAATCGCATCCTTTGTGGATTGCAAAGCGCTGGATCGAACGGTACGGCTTCGATGGTGCGAAAGCTCTCATGGAGGCGAACAACTCAATTCCACCTGTATCGCTTCGGTTCAACCGACTGAAGAGAGAGAAGCAAATTCTCATCAACTTTTTGAATCAGCATCAATTTGAATACGAAGAGTCGCGCTATGTTCCGGATTTTATTCGTGTCCGGTATATGACTGCAATTGGTAAATCGGATCTTTATCGTCAAGGTTTTTTTACTGTTCAAGATGAAAGCGCTGCGCTACCGGTACTGCTCTTACAGCCTAATCCTGGCGAACGCGTCCTCGATCTTTGCGCCGCTCCCGGCGGTAAAACCACCTACATTGGCGAGTTGATGGAAAATAAAGGCGAGATAATTGCTGTCGATCGGTATGAAACTCGTCTTCAACTGGTTACAAATGCATGCAAGCGACTTGGCATTCAAAATGTAAAAACGATAGCGGCAAATGCAGCTGAAGTAGAATTAGCGCCTGCAGAAAAAGTAATTGTGGATGCTCCGTGTTCAGGTTTAGGAGTCTTTGCAAAAAAACCAGATGCAAAATGGCGCCGTGAACCAGAAGACATTCCGCAACTTGTTGAGATTCAGACCGCAATTCTTAACAATGCTGCAAAGCTTGTAAAACCAGATGGCGTATTGGTGTACAGCACCTGTACAATCGAACCTGAAGAAAATATTGGCGTAGTCGAGCAATTTCTATCAAATCATCCTGAATTTTCAATTGAGTCTGCTGCACAATTTGTTCCGTCGGAGCTTGTTAATGAGCGCGGTTGTGTTGAAACTTTACCTCACAAGCATAAAATGGATGGCTCATTTGCTGTTCGCATGCGAAAACGCTAATGATTTCCATTTCATTCTGAATTATGGAATAGAAACATTGCCTCGATACGCCTTAGGGCATTTCGACAATCGAAAAGCTATTCTTAGAGTTTACAAAAGCAATCTATATCTTAAGGCGCGAGCCGAAATATTCTTTATCTTTATGGAATAATTTTCACGCAGATGCCGCAGATTCTCGCAAATAGCTCTCAAGAGAAAAGAACAAACACTTCTCTTATTTCCTTTAGCTGAATAATTTGTATGGATGGTAGCATTCTGTTATTGCAAATTGGAATTAACGTGTTGACAATAGTATTGAAATGGCATATATTTCTCGCAATGAATATCAATAAACTATAAAGGGAGTCGTCATCGGAAATGCATGCAGTGTATAAGTTGAGTGATGATACCATTATTGAATATAGAGACAAGTTACCATTTGATGTTACAAACAAAAGAAAAATAAACGCAATATGGCGCATACCATACCGTGGAGGATTGAAATACGCCAAAATGGTGTGTATCGAGTAGTTAGCGGACATAATATTAAACGACCAAGGATAATTGCATAGCGTAAATTGAATAACTATGAAAACAGAATTTGAACAAGACAAACTTGATAAAATGAGAAATAATCCAGAAAATTATAAATGGGGAATTTTTTATTTTAATCCTCAAGATTCAAGATTTATTTTGCCGAAAAGAAATCAATGGTTGGGATGGACTTTGAATTTTGCAAATCCTTACTCTTATCTGATAATAATTGGTATTATTACATTCGCAATAATAATGGGTAATCTTTAATAGGATACCAAATGAAAAGATTTGAAAAAAGAATTAGCGGTTTGTTAATAGGAAGTATATTCCCCGTGTCTTTAGGACTTTTATCTGTAACTATATGGTTTTTGCTTGATAAATCTGAAAGTAGGCCTTTTATATATTTGATAAGTGGATTATTAATCGGTGGATTAATAGACCTTAAATTTTTAAGAGGCTGGATTAATCATAGATTTAATTTACCAATTTGGATAATCGTTATGATTTATCTAGTTTATAATGTATTTGTATATGGATTTTTTATGGGATTTCCAGTATTCAATGTCTTCTTGGGATTGTTAGCTGGATACTATTTTGGAAATAGGATTTGTTATAATAAAGTAGGATTAGAAAAACGGCCA
>Ga0208825_1000488_pt1 | contig 38392 bp, 27 predicted proteins | sample AD_UKC113_MetaG_FD_184450 | JGI IMG/M metagenome (GOLD analysis project Ga0208825, IMG submission 184450) | Active sludge microbial communities of municipal wastewater-treating anaerobic digesters from Hong Kong - AD_UKC113_MetaG (SPAdes)... | ecosystem: Engineered > Bioreactor > Anaerobic >... | reverse complement strand
GGTGACCATGGCACCGTGGAAACACCTGATCCCATACCGAACTCAGAAGTTAAGCACGGTCGCGCCTATGATACTGCATGGGAAACTTTGTGGGAAAGTTGGTCGTCGCCAGGCTTTTTTTATTTTCCATAAGGTTTTATTCTAGTATATTTTAAATCTTAAATTTATTCTTTACCTTTATCCTGCAAAACTTTTATTTGTTAATTTTTTTAGCATGTTTTAAGCATGACTTTCATTTGTTTTTTTAACGTGCTTTAAAATCGATCTAAATAAAATTTCTTATATTAATAAAATTAAAGTTTTTCATCGAATTATAATCTATTTATTTAAATCTTAATTATGTCCAGAATTAATAAAAATTTAGATACAATTCGGTTGAAATCTATTTTGCAATCTTTTTGTATGTCTTTGATGACTAAATCTTTTATTTTTCATAGTAATTTGAGGTTGATAGCTAAAAATATACTTAATTAATGTTTCTCCTCTTAAAAAGGTCTGATTTTTCTTTTACTCTTATATGAAGAATCTTTTTTTCTACTTTTTTTGCAGATAAGAGTCTTTTACGCTTTTTTAGGGCTTTAAAGCCTTTTCAAGAAAGTTTACTTACTTTGTAGTATATATGGCTTTAAAATAATTTTATCGAAAATAATACCTTATTTCAGAAGCGACATTATTATAAAAATCTGGAAAAAAATTTTCATAAAATTGAAAATAGAAAAAAATAGGCTATAATATATTAAAATACATAAAAATTTAATAGGTAAGTTTTTACATAAATCTGAATTTTACTTTAATTTTTTATTGTATTTTAAAAAAAGCAGAGGTAATGATCTTTTTATTTGATAAGCTATAGATATTAGATCGGGGAGGCTTTATGAAAAATAAAAATAAAGCTATTTGTACAATTTTATTAGTTATAGTACTGGCAATTACACTTTATTCAATGCAAATGTGTGAATTTTTTACTGGGATTCGAGAGATAGCTGTTGATATATTGACTCTATCTGATACCAATTATATCAGTGATTACAATATTACTGTCGCAGGAACGGTTATGGCTATATCAGATGATCAAAAAAGTGTTCATGTCTGGTGTCAAGAAAATCCAGATATACTAACTTTTACAGATGACGAAGTTTCTGATGGAGAGTTTTCAGGGATTCTTACTTTTAACTCTTCCATGAAAAGTGGCCTTTATATTTTAAATGCACAGGCAACAGATAGTAAAGGAAACGTTAGTCTGGTTAGATCAATTAAGATAAATTTCTTAAATCCTTCTAATAATATTATTTTTAATAATAAGTTCGAAAATTTTATAGATAATTATTCTGGAACTTATTCGTCTGAAACTGATTTAACAGATTATTTAAATGATCAAAATGATGGAGATTATCTTGCAGATTGGACCTTTTTTATTCCAATAGACCTTGCCAAGCTTAATAAACAAAAGTTAGATATTTCTTCTGGTAATATACATAGTTACTCTACTGCATATGATTCTAATGGAAATTTGAAATTTGAAGCTAGACAAAATCTTACTCATACAGTTACAGATAAGACAAAAATTTACATAAAATTTAAAATAAATGATTTTAGTGGTGGTTCTGTTCCAGATGAGGCACCGGTAAGAATAGGCATAACCACAGATGAAATGGACTATAGGGGAACAGCAGCTTTCTCCACTGGTGGAGGTACTGGTAATGGTATAAATCTACTTAGTGGATTAACCTTTGGAATAACATATGAATCTGATTTTAACTTAACTCTAGCAGAAGTCATGCAGGATGGTTCAACTTTTTATATTCATTCTGGAGAGATAATTCAGAGTATTCGTATCTGGATAAATTGCCACTCCTGGGATGTTGAAATATATGAGATTCGACTTTATGAAGGGACATAATTTTGGACCAGGTTTAATATAAACCGGAAAATTCACCATTAGTGAAGATTCTGATGTGAATTTTCAAAAAGATCCTGATTAATAATTTAAGTTAAACTTATAAATCTTCCATTATACATATTGAAGCGCTCTTATTTACTATAAAGATACTATCCTGCTGGTATGGTAATTCTATCTTTTATAATCCTTAATTTGTACTGTTCATTCATTTTGTTCTGGAAATTAATCTTAAATTCAATAATTTGCATTATTCAAATGTTTTTATTCTAAAAATTTTTTTTAATCAAATTTTTTAAATAATTTATCAAATTTATTACCAATATTATTTCAGGTTGTATTTTAAATTCCGTTTCAAGTAAAAAGCTTATCTTTTTACTTAGTCCACTTTATTTAATCTTGATTTCAACTGGATTATGAGATCTAAGTAAATTTAAGAAATAGAAACTTAATAAAAATTTTGTATAATATTTGAGTATAATGTATAATATGAGTATCAAACTGTTTTATAAATAGCCCAACTGAAAAAAGGTATAAAACAGTTAAAAGTCCAGAGTTACAATTTGAAAGTTCGGCAATAAACTTGACTTTATAGTGGTTACATATCGAAAGTCTAAAGATAAAAGCCACGGAAAAGAATATTTATAAAAGACACATTTAGGACCTGTAAACTGCCTTGAAAAAGCCTGCAGACATTAAAGTGTCAATTTTGGCAAGTGCAAAAAAGGCTCTTCAAGAGTTAACTTAAAACAAATTTTAAACAAACTTAAACTTAAATTTTATTTATGGAACAAAAATGAAAAATACTATTTCTAAAGATAGATTTATAGAAAATCTACCATATGGGTTTGCATCACATAAAATAGTTCTCGATCCAAAAGGGAAACCCTGTGATTATGTGTTTTTAGAAATAAACAAAGCTTTTGAGAATATTACAGGGTTAAAAAAAACGGAAGTTATTGGTAAAAAAGCAAGTGAAGCTATCGTAACTCTTAAAGATGATATTTTCGATTGGATTTCATATTATGGAGAGATATCACTAAATATTGGCACAAATGACTTTATATATTACTCTGAAATTTTAGATAAATGGTTTAAGGTGTTTGTTGTTTCCTATAAAAAATATTATTTTTCTTCTTTTTTTCTTGATATTACAGATTTAAAAAAGGAAAGTTCTGGCAGTATAAATAAACTGGGGCATGAGTTAAATAAGACTATATTTAAAAAGAATATTGATGAGGAAATTACTAACTCCAGTTCTTGTGTAAAGGAAGAAATATTTGATAAAAATCTTGATGAAATATATATATTAAATCCTTATTCCTGGAAGATTATAGATACAAATTCGAAAGCTATTTCTTCCCTTGGCTATGAAAAGGATGAACTTACAGACCTGCTGTTTACTGATATTTTAACAGATATCACAGTACAGGATTTTAGCGAGATAGTCAATCCTCTCTTACTAAAAAAATCTGATAAAATATCTTTTACAGCAAATAAAAAAAGGAAAGATGGCTCAAAATGTAGTTGTGAAATAACAATATATCTTATTGAAAGATCAGCCTTATATCTACTGGTATTTTCTAAAAATCTATCATTTGAAAAAGAAGATAAAGATCTTTCCTATATAGAAAAAAAGTACTTTGACTATATTCTGGAAGCTGGTGAGATAGCAACATGGAGATGGAATCTTCTGACAAATGAAACAGAGTACAATGAACAATGGGCTAAAATGCTGGGTTATACATTGAAGGAACTGGCTCCACTCAGTGAAGAAGTCTGGAGGAAGCTTGTGCATCCAGATGATCTTATCAAAAGTGATGAACTTATTGAAAAACACTTTAAAGGCGAAACAGAATTTTATTCCTGTGAAATAAGGATGAAACACAAAGACGGAACTTATAGATGGATAGAGGATAAAGGTAAAGTTCTGTACTGGTCAGAAGATGGTAAACCTCTACTTATGTTTGGTATTCATATAGATATAACAGATAGAAAAAAATATGAGCAGATCCTGAAAGAAAGTGGAGAACTTTTTAGAAATCTTACAGAGTCTGTTCTTTCTGGTGTTGTTCTTTTCCAGAATGGGAAGTGTATCTATGTAAATCCATTTTTTTGCAATCTAATCGGAGCTCAACAGAAAGATCTTTTAAATATAGATATGTATGAATTCTTCGATGAAGAAAATATTGAACAGGTTAATCTTATTTGTGAAAGAGCTAAAAAAAAGATTAAAGAAAAGGAACCATTTATTGTAAAGATCAAATCTTCCAATCACACAGTTACCTGGGTTGCGGCAACCTGTTCAGCAATATCTGTCAATGCAACTGATTCTCTAATATTTTCATTCCTGGACATATCAAAATTAAAAAGTTATGAAGATGAGCTTAATATATTTAAAAATACGATCCAATATTCATCCTATGCCATTGGTATGGCTACACCTTCCGGGAAGCATTATTATCAAAACGAAGCTTTTGATAAGCTATTTGGTAAAATAGGAAATAATCCAGTTGAAAGTATTTACCTGGATAAAAAGGTAGGTGAAAGAGTTTTTTCAACTATAATGTCGGGGGAAACCTACTTTGATGATGTTAAAATGTATTCAAAAGAAGGAAAAATTATTGATATAAGATTAAAAGCTTACCCATTAAAGGATAAAAACAATAAAATAACAGCTCTAATAGGATTTCACGAGAATATAACAGAAAAAAAAGAACAGGAAGAAAGATATCGACTTTTATTTGAAACTTCTAATGATGCCATTTTTATAATGGAAGATGCTAAATTTATCGAATGTAACGAAAAGGCTTTACAGATATTTAATACAACAAAAGAACAAATTATTAATGCTACTCCATATGATTTTTCACCTGAAAAACAGGAAGATGGTTGTGATTCAAAAGAGAAAGCGATAGAAAAGATAAACCATGCCCTGGAAGGAGACTCTGAAGTATTCGAATGGACTCATAAAACATCAGATGGGAACCTGATCTATACTGATGTTTCATTAAATAGTCTTGAGATTGGAGGCAAAAGGCTCATACAGGCAATAGTTAGAGACATAACTGAAAAGAAGAAAATAGAGGAGGAGTTAAGAAATACCAATGAAGAATTACATGAAATAATTAATGCTGCCAATCTTGGCACATGGATATGGGATATTCAGACTAACCAGGTAATATACAATGAGATCTGGGCTAAAATGCTTGGATACAACCTTAATGAACTGCAACAAGACCTGAGTGCCTGGGGAAACCTTACAGATCCTGAAGATTTAAAGTTTGCTTTCGAAAAACTTGAAAAACATTTTAAAGGAGAAACAGAATTTTATGAATGTGAAATGAGGATGAAACATAGGTCTGGAAAATGGATCTGGATTCTCGATAAAGGAAAAGTTATTTCAAGAACGGTTGATGGAAAACCTCTCTTGATGTTTGGTATCCATATGGATATAACATCTCAAAAAGAAACTTTTTTTAAAGTTGAAGAAAGTGAAAAAAGATACCATACAATAATGAATAATGCGGCTGATGAAATATTTATCCATGATTTTTCAGACAATATAATAGATATAAACGAAAAATCATGTCAAATGCTTCAATATAGTAGAGAAGAGCTACTCAGGATGAAAGTTTCAGATATAGACAAAATGGTAAATGATAAGAACCACGACGAGAGACTGGAAAAAATAAAAAATGGAGAACAGATAGTTTTAGAAAGTTCTCATATAAAAAAGGATGGAAACCTGTTTCCTGTTGAGATACATTTAAGTTCTATAGAACTGGAACAAAAAAGATATGTACTCGCAATAGCAAGGGATATTACTGAAAGAAAATTGTATGAAAAATCTATTTTGGAAGAACAAAGAAAGTTAAGCACTACTTTACAAAGCATTGGTGACGGAGTTATAGCAGTCGATATTCAAGGTAAAATTACAATCATTAACAAAATGGCTCAAATTTTGACAGAATATAGTGAAAAAGAGGCATTGGGTAAAAATATAGATGATATACTATATTTGTTTGAAGAAAAAACAAATACAAGAATAATTAATCCAATTGTACATGTTTTGAAATCTCATGAAAAAGTTGAACTTCCAATGCGTACAATATTAATTTCAAAGACATTTAAAAGATATCTTATTTCGGATAGCATCTCACCAATACTTGATGATGAAAAAAAGATCATCGGAGTGGTACTTGTTTTCAGGGATATTACAGAAAAAGAAAAACTGGTCGCACAAAATTTAAAGGCACAAAAACTTGAATCACTTGGGATAATGTCTTCAGGAATAGCTCATGATTTCAACAACTTACTTGCTGGTATTTACAGTCATATAAATCTTGCATTAATGGAGTCTAAAAATCAGGATGTCAATGATTTGCTAATAGAATCATTGAAAACTATGGATAGAGCCAAAGCACTGACAACACAACTTCTAGCTTTTGCAAAAGGTGGTAAACCAGTTCTTAAAGCTGAAAATATTGAAAGCTTTCTTGAAGACACAGTAAAATTAGCTTTAACAGGTTCAAATATAATTCCTGTATTTAAACTGGCAAAGAATACTAAAATGGTCCTCTGTGATAAAAATATGATAGATCAGATAATTTATAATCTTGTAATAAATGCAAGACAGGCTATGAGTAAAGGGGGTAAGATTACTATAACCAGTGAAAACTGTTTTTATAAGGATAAAAAAGAAAATGATGAAAAAAATGACGAATATGTTTGCATAAAAGTTATTGATGAGGGTGAAGGAATACCTCCAGAAAAAATATCCAAAATTTTTGATCCTTTTTATACAACAAAAGCTGATGGCCATGGACTTGGCCTTGCCATCTCTTATACTATAGCCAGGCAGCATAATGGTTTTCTTGAGGTAGAATCTGAAATAGACAAAGGTTCGACATTTTCTTTATATCTTCCCGTTGCTATGAAAGATGATATTGATCTCTTCTATGAAGCAAAAAGAGAAAAAAATAAGGAAAAGATTACATCTATGGAAAATAATAAAAAAAAGGTGTTGATTCTTGATGATGAAATTTCAATATTGAAATCAGCTTCAAAATTTCTTGAAAAAAAGGGGTTTATTGTCGAAACAGCTGATAATGGAGATAGTGCGATCAAAAAATTTCAAGAAAGTTATAATAAAAACGAACCCTTTGATTTTCTTATATTTGATCTTACTATACCTGGCGGGATGGGAGGAAAAGAGGTCATTGAAAAAGTTAGAAAACTTGATAAATCCGTGATCGCATTTGTAAGTTCAGGATATTCGGATGATAATATAATTTCAGAACCTGAAAAATACGGTTTTAATGAAGCCATACAAAAGCCTTATAAATTGGAAGATATACTAACGATGATAGAAAAGTATTTGAAATGATTACCTTTATTAAAGTTGCTTTAAGTATAGAATTATAAAAAATATTCAGTAATATTAAAGATTTTTTACTTTTCTTTTTATAATTTAACCTGAAAAAGAAGTGAAAATCAAAAATAGACTCATCGCAATTTTTCTTTGTATGGCAAGGTCTTGAAAATAACGAAAAGAGCGAAGATAATTTGCCGGATGAACATAAATAAAATACCACGGGACAAACTCTTACCATTAATATTAAAACAAGCTGCAGGATACTCCAAAGAATAGATCATAATTTGCGATAACATGTGCACTTCTTCCTTCTGCCTCATAAAATTGAGGTATTTCAAGAAAGACCTTATCATATGTGTAAGTATAACTAAATATAATTGCAAATCCGTTTATGTTAAAAGAAAAACCTGCGACCACGCGATATTTCAAGATATAAATAATATAAGATTCATCATTTACGTTTGGGTCATAAAATGAAAAATGAGAGAAAATTTTAAGATAACCATCATTTATATGAAATAGATATGCAAGATAGATATAACCGCCACAGCCAACCAAAGGTGGTTTTTTACCATTGGATAGAGTAGCATCGATAAGGTTAGGAAGATCGTCCGGGATAAAGACACCTTCAGAAAAGTTGAAGTAAGAGATATCATCGGTATAGGTTTCATCATAAGGGTTGATATAGGGACTTCTTATACCATGCAGGTTTAATACCGTTTCAAAAGCAATCGTAAGGTCAGGGAACCGCAGGTGAAAGGCAAGGGTAAAAAATTGGCTATAAACTTTTATAGGGACTGAACCTCTTTCTCCAAGGTTTGCACCAATATAAAACAGCACGATATTTTTATCGTAGCCAGTTTTGACAATAAAAGATTTTGAAGAGTTAGCATCAAGTCCCTCTTCACCAGAAGAAACACCAGTATCAAAAAAAAATCCGTTACAGCGGTAAGATAGGATAAAGTTAAGATCAAAAAGATAGATTGCATTGGCATAATATATGGGAAGCTGTTTGCCTCCAAGCATGAATGATGGATAAGGAAGCTTTTTAGTATAGTCAATAGGATCTTCATCATAATAGGAGGATGATAGAGGTACAGCTGGAAGTTTTTGTATAACAGCGGGATAATAGTTTTCAAACTCATAACTAAGTAGTAAATTCTGGCTCCATCGAAATGATAGTCCTATTTCGCTATTTGTTATACCGAAGAGTCCATTTTTGTTTATAAGATCAAACCCTGTATTTATCGGTTGAAAAAGATCAGGAGAGAAATATTCATAGAACCTTGCTTTGTTTGAATAAGGAAGCCTGAATAGTATATTAAAATAGATATTTACATATGTTGATTGGTAAAGAATAAAAGTTTTTGAAAATAGAATATTTAAAATAAGATCAAATTGATCTTCATTTCCAGTTATCTCGATACTTTCACAGGTTCTGTACATCGAAAGCATATTTATATTTAAAAAAGTTTCATCCAGGTCCTGTGCAGTATCCTGTGCGTAAAGGCAAATGGTTAAAAGGCAAAAACAAGATGTAAAAAGTAAAAATGCTATGAAGATTTGAAAAAAGATTTTTTTTACCATATTCTATTTCTCCTATAATCTTTCAGTTTTGTAAATAAACAAAAGGTCCAGTAAGGCAATCGCAGTAACTGCCTCTACTATCACAGGAGTTCTCAGAACATAACAGGAGTCAAACCTGCCACCAAGGTTAAGTTCAACCTCTTTACCGGTTTTTATGTCTATGGTTTTTTGCTTCACTAAAACTGAAGAGGCTGCTTTAAAATATGTTGTAAAGTATATTTGATTACCGTTGCTAATACCACCATTAATTCCACCGTTGTTGTTTGTCTTTGTAGTCCCTTTCGGGTTAATAATCTGGTCATTGAAACAACTTCCTTTTATAGTTGGAGATTCTATCCCAAGTCCAAATGAGATAGCCTTGCATCCAGGTATTGAAAATATAATATGTGAAAGATAGGATTCCAGAGAATCAAAGAAAGGCTCACCTATTCCGGCTGGTAGATTATCAATAGTACAAAAGATTGTTCCACCTATCGAATCATTTTCGTTTTTTATTTTGCGGAGCAGTTCAAAGGCATCTTCAGATGGATATGGAAAACAGCCAACAGAATTCACAATGGCTTTTATGATTATATTTTCATTTATTTTTTTTATTACCTTTTTAGCGATAACTGCTGCACAGACCAGGCCTGCAGTCAGTCTTCCAGAAAAAATTCCACCACCTCGATAATCGTTAAATCCATTGTATTTAATTTGTGAAGCAAAGTCGGCATGCCCGGGTCTTGGTAAATTTCTAAAGTCTTCGTAACTTTTACTGTTTAAATCTTCATTTTTTATGAAAAGAGTAATGGGTGCTCCAGTTGTTTTACCATTAAAAACTCCACTTACTATCTTAAGATCATCGCTTTCTTTTCTTGATGTTAAAAATGATCTGGTCTCATCATTCTCGTTTAGTTCACCTTTTCTTTTTTTAAGATCGGATTCAAAATCAACAGGATCAAGATCAATACCAGAAGGGACACCATCAAGAGTTACTCCTATAAGTTCTCCATGAGATTCACCAAATATTCCAATCCTAAAAAGTCTTCCAAAACTATTCATAGATTTCCTCGTATTTTCCACCGGCAGATGTAAAGTTTTCAAGAAATTGTGGATTTGATTTTTTATAAGATCCATCGTCCAGGATAAAAAATGGAGTTTTACTTAGACCTGCAAGTATAAAAAGAGCCATGAATATACGATGATCATTTGCCGGGTCAAAATAAAAATTGAATTTATCACCTGTTTCTAAAAAATTTGAAGAAAGTTTGTTCAGGTTATTTTTTGTTCCTTTAATATAAACTATGCCATTTTGAACAGTTATATTTTTAAAAAGTTCGTTTAGAATATATATCATATTGTTTAATCTGTCGGATTCTTTATAAACAAGCCTTCCAGTGCCATAAAATTTACTTGTTCCTTCACAAAAGCTTGCTAAAATGATGGATGGAATAAATATATCTGGATAATCGTTAAAGTCAAAATCAAAAGATTTAAGTTGATTATTTTTTATAGAAATATTTTGAAATGTTTTATAACCTTCAATATTTATACCATCAGCTATATTTTGAATAGATACAGTGGCTCCTGCCTGCTTTAAGATCTCCAAAAAAATTGAATCTGGTTGTGAAGAAGGGTAAGAAAGGTTTTTAAAATTCAAATTCCCTCTAATAGCTCCTGCAAGCAAAAAAAATGAAGCAGCTGACCAATCTCCTTCTATAAATTCATCTACAGGTTTGAAAACCTGTGATCCCTTTATTTCTACTATCTTTCCTCTTTTTTTTATATTTAAATTGTCTTTAATAGCGCAAAATTCACAAAAAATACCAAAATCTTCCAGAACTTTTTTAGTAAGTTTTATATAAGGAAAACTGGTTAAATTTTCACATATTATGTATGAATCCTCTTTCAATGATGCCAGGGCTATCATAGCACCAGAAACGAGTTGAGATGTTTTTGAACAGTCAATGGTAACTTTTTGTTTTTTTATAGGCCCTTTAATAAATATGTCGTAACAGTTAGATCTGCTTTTTTTTATGAACCTGATAGAAGCTCCGAGTTGAACAAGAGCCTGTTCAATCATATCCATAGGCCTTGAAAGTAGTGAGTCTGCCCCTGTGAGCAAAAAAGATTTATCTGATAAAGAGCAGATAGGGCTTATCGCTCTGATGCAAAAAGCAGATTCTTTACAATCTATTTTAATCGGCTCATGAATTGCCATTTGATAAGTATTATCAAAGAGACTTTTACCCTTTACAGCTATTTCAAAAAAATGATTGTTAAGTGCTTTAATCTCACTTTCAGGTCGAAAAACTTTAAGAGCGTTGAAACAGGATTGTATATCAGAAGAGTAGCCAGATCCTTTTATTGAGCAGACTTGCTGAGAAAAAATTGAGCAAAATAAATACCGAGCGGCTAAACTTTTAGAACTGGGTAATATGATATCTCCTTCGTAGCTCGATTGAGAGATTTTAAATATCCTTTTCTTCTTGTTCATTTTCATTTATTTCAACCTGCAAAAAATCATCAAGGTAATCTATAAATCTCATAATATCTATCCTGGCTTTAGCAAATCTATAATGCTTTCCTTTTCTCTTTTGTGGAAGGAAAAGAACTAAACTGTTTTGCTCAATTTTTTTATCATATTTTAAAGAAAGTAGAATGTCTTTCTTTTTATTCGAAATAAGTCTTTTAAAATCATTTCGGCAGATTTGAGGAAACTGAAAAAGATCATTTAAGGAAGTTGGTAAGCCAAGAGTTTTTAAGGCAGTTAAAAAATTTAAATAATAATTTAAGGTAATTAACCCCGAAAGATATGATATACGAGTCTCCCATAGCATACCAATAAGAACTGATAAGCCATGAGGAAGTGAAAGATTTTTCTCTATAGCGTGTCCTATCGTGTGCCCAAAGTTTAGAATATGCCTTTTATCTGAGTCTCTTTCATCACCTTTAACTATCCTGTATTTAAACTTTATGGCATCTAAAATATTATCTGGATTGTGATTAAAATAAACCACTAGAAAGTTACAAAGTCTTGATAAATTATCCGATGATCCTTGAGGTGAATTTTTACTCTTTTCTTTATAAGATTCAAAGTTTTTTATTAAATTTTTTACCTTTTTATAATTATTTGAAATAAAGAGATATTTTAAGTATTCAGCAAATCCAGAAAGAAGCTCTATACTATCCAAAAACGAGATAAGCTCGGGGATTATTGTAATAAAGCGAGGGAAGTAAAAACTACCGATTATATTTTTATGATTTTTAAAGTTGACTCCATTTTTCCCACCAACGCTTGCATCTATCATTGAAAGTAGTGTAGATGGAACTATTGCGAAGTTTATACCTCGAAGATAGGTACTTGCTGCAAAGCCACAGATATCTGACATCGTTCCACCACCTATTGAAACTACCAGTGAATCTTTAGTGAGAGAAAGATACGAAAAAAGCTCGTAAAGCACTCCAACTGATTTAAGATTTTTTTCATTCTCAGTACAGATCAGGGGAACGATACTGATATTTTGTCCATGTCTCGTATTTACATAACCTGAAAGATCAATTACGCAGTTTATCAGACTCTCATCTATTCTTTTCAATCCATTTTCATTCTTATATTCTGGATGACATTCTAAATTTATATCATCATCAAAAATCAAATTATCAACCAGATGAAAGTCTATTAAAATTAAAATATCAGGGAAATTGTATCTTACTATTTTTTGTTTTTTATCGTTCCTTTGAAAATTATTTTCCTGAAATTTATACATATTGAAATCATCAGAATATTTATTTACTAAATGCTTTTTGTAAGATTTAAGATAGAGTTGAAAGATTTTGAATTTATTTAAACGATAAAAATGTTGAGATAGATTTTCTACTTTTTTAAAATTTTTTAATGTTTTATAATTATTAGAAAATGAAGATATTAGATCAAATAGTGAAAAAAAATCAAAATCATAAAAGATAAATGTTTTATCTTGCGAAAAATTAAGCTTGATTGATTTCATTTACTTATCTATAGTGGGTTTAGAAAAATTTGCATCAACACTTGATATTTTTCTTCATTACGCGAAAAAGTACCTTTATCTCTTCGGTCTGGGAATACAAAAAAAGTTAAATTTCAAAAAAAAGCTTTCTAAAAACATGATCATAAAATATTTGAATTCATGGCTCTCCTGCAAAAAGGTAGATTTTGCTAGCTTTTTATTTTTCTTTTTTGCAGGTTAGAGCCATTAAGGCCTTTTCAAGGCGGTTTACGCGCTCCTGCATATATCTGTTAGATAGCTTTTTTTAAATTTATACCTTATTTCAGGAGCGCCATTCGTTATATACTTTAGCCGGATGAAACTATTTTTTCTCTATCTACAGAAGCCCATTCTGAAAGGAAGATAAAATTATTTATATAAATATAAGATAAATCTAAAAATTTTAAAAAAGAAACATGTACGATCTCTTTTTCATTATCTATAGATATGGTTGTTGAAAGTACCCTGGCTTTTCCTTCTTCAAAAGAGCACTCAAGTAGAAAGTAGTTCCCGGGATAAATATCTATAAAATTTGCAAGATCTGGTATCTTTATCAGGGCTCCTCCGATAGATAAGTTGAGAATTATGCAGCTAATTATTATATTTGTTCTTGAAAATTTTTTAAGATTCTCATCGTAGTTGAGTATGTTCATAACAGCTGTGACATTGCACTCTTTTCTTAAAAATTTTCTTTTTTGTATCCTGTAAACCTTTTCTGAGTGTGATACCATAAAGGCTTCAATCTTAGGATTCTGTATATCTCTTTTTATAGTAGTGCTAAACATATAGCCCGCATCATTTGGAATATAAAAATAAATATTTATATCTTCATTTATAAATAGCTGGTTTGGTCTTTCGTCTAAAGCGGTTCTTTGTATAAGTAGATAGCTGTCTGTACAATCGAGAATTTTCGAACGGAAAAACTTTTTTTTATATTCTATGACGATATTTTGACCTGGTTTAAGAGAATAAGTATTTCGAAGGATGGTTTTACCTTTATAGGGGATAAAAGCTACGTTTAAAACCTTATAAAGGCTTGTTATTATTTCTTTGTTAGGGGAGACATTCATTTTTGTCATATTTTCAGCAACATTTTGAAGTATGAATTCTTTTAGTTTTGCGGGATTATTATACAACTCTAAGGGACTATCTACTTTTTTTTCTCTTAGTTTCGATATAAATCTGTGGACATCTGATTCGGGTAATTTTTTTGCTTTTAGTGTTTGTTCGATAAAGGCAAGTTCTTCTTCTCTTTTAGAATAGAACACTTTTTTTAAATAACCCAGAATAATAAAGAAAAATACTATGATAACTATCAAGCCAACTATAGTTAAAATAATAGTAGTAGTCGTAGCTGGTTCTAACTTAAAATATTGTAAAGCAGAATCCATATTCTATTTATAAGCCAAATTTTTGTTTTTGCAAATTTCATAAGTGATTTTTATTTTTTCTTTTAATATTTGTATTTTTCGATTTTATTTTTATGATTTTTGACTTTCGGTTTTGATTGCTGTTTAGTCAATTATATTCTCCAACATTAGATATTCGATTTGTATCTTTTTTGTTATAAAGTCGAGTTTTTTCTTATTGACTTTCAACTTTAGATTTTCGACAGTTGTACTTACGATTTTAAGCTGTATTGATAAAAAAAAATCCCGGACTTTCTACTGTAGTGTAAATATAAACATTTTGTAATAAAACCGATAAGATTATTAAAGAGGGCTAAAGATGGATATTTCAAATATTTCAAATTTTTCTTATTTAAAAGATAACAATATAAATCAGGTCGAAATTCAGAAGAATTTACAGAAGATTAAAGATTTAGAAGGAAACCTGAAAAATACGAAAAACACTGATGATGCAAAAAGAAAAGAGGTCGCCGAAGATTTTGCAAGTTTATTAACATCAATGATGCTTAAAGAGATGAAGAAAACTTTACATGAGGAAGAAGATCCTTTATATGGTGGGTTTACGGAAGATGTGTTTAAAGATATGCTATATGACGAATACAGTAAGATTTTAACTCATAATAGTTTACAGCCTCTTGTGGATATGATATACAAAGCTTCAATTGATATGGATAAAAATGCATAATTTTTGCTCTATTCTGAAAAAAATAGTATATAGTTTGTGGAGTTCTTCATTTAATTTTGTTTGCACAAAAAAATTTATAAATTGTAAAAATTCAAGATTAAAGCTTTAATATTTTAATATTCTTGCATATAGTAACCAAACCAATTTTTCCCTACCCTTCCGTTATATTGAACTGTAACAAAAACCTGTCTAAAAAAATCAGGTATGTAAGGATATGGGGATTTATAATAAACTATATATAAGGGTGGTTGATAGCTTTTAAAAAGTTTAATGGCAAGTTCTGGATAAAAGATATCTTCCATCTCAAAGAAGTATCCCGAAGTTTTGTCTGCCATCTCCTTTAAAAAAGCCTTACCATTTCCATTTCCAAAGTAGAATACATATACAGGGATGTAATTGTTTTTAGCATAATTTATTAAATCATTTTGGGAGTGTATTGCAAATGAAGACGAAGAAAACTCCCCATCTGAAAATAATATTATTCCACCTTTGATAAATTTTTGTTGAAAAGATGAAACAGCTGAGTAAAAAACCTGATCAAAAATAGTAGTTGCCTTATATGTTTTAGGGTTTGAGATTGCATCTTTCAGTTTGAGTATTTCATTTGATAGTGGCTTAATCTGAGCAAGTTCAGATGTTATATAGTAAGATTCTGCTATGGAAGGTTCGGCTGTAACAAGTTTTTCGATGATTTCATTAATTTTATCTCTATAATTATACATTGTTGAATTTGTATCAACAATAATATTTAAAGCAGGATAATCGTTTCTAATATATGAGTAGTCGGAATTAACTCTCTTTATAGTTGTCTCATTTTCGTTAAATGTAAAATTTTCATCGGATAAACCAAATACAGTTCTACCTGTCTGGTCTTTTACTGAAATGTATGCAATAATTAATGGATAATTTCGAATATCCAGTCTTTCAAGTTTAACATCAAGATTCATATACAGTTCATCTTGTGGTATGAAAAAATCGATAAATTGTCTATATGGCTCTGTAACAATAAGATTGCTGTTCTTATCTATTATGCAAAAATATGGCTCAAATAATTCAGTTGTTCCTAAAGATAAAGGGGTTATTGATTCGTTATTGAAATCATAAACGACTATACTTGCTTTATTTACTATATATAAAAATCCTAACTCAGAAAAGAATAAACCTCTAGGCTCAAGAATATCAGGAGATTCTATAGAGTTGATATAATTTCCCCATTGATCGAAGATATCTATTCTATTATTAAAACTATTTGAAATTATTAACCATTTTTTATCTTTCAAATACATGATATCGACTGGCTTAAAAAATTCTCCGATTTCTTTTCCCATTTTTCCAAATGAAAAAACAAACTTGCCCTCTGAATCTATTTTAACGATTCTATTATTTCCCTGATCAACAACATATATGTTTCCGAGAAGATCAGTATCTATTCCTGCTGGCCCATTTAGTTTGTTTTCATTTGAAAAATCAAGACCAATTTTTTTAACAATTTTGCCATTCAAAGTTAATTTATAGATAATATTATTTTTATAATCTGAAACATAAACAAAATCATCTTTCTTATCAAACGCAACATCAAAAGGATATCCAAGCGAAACCCCAAAAGGTGTAAGAGACTTTTCAGCTTTACTATTTTTAATAAGCAAAAGGTTATTTGATCTATGCCCGGCGAGGTAGATTTGATTTTTATTATCAATGTCCATTCCTAATGGCCATGAAAAAAAGCTTTTTGAAAGTTTTGCACCATTAAGTTGTTGATATATAGCAAAATTTTTTGAAATAGATTTTTTTTGAAAATTACCCTCTTGAAAATAAATACTTTCAAGCATATTTAAAAAAAGATTGTCTGTAAATCCAAAAGATTTTAATGTTTCCCATTCAAATAAGGCATTTTGAAGAAAACCACTTTTAAAGTAAGACCAGCCAAGCATATATCGTGAAAGATAATTTTTAGAATTGTAAGATAATGATTGTTTAAAAAAGAGAATTGCCTTCTGGTATAAAGCATCATTATAAGCGATTATCCCTTTCTTAAATAATTCTTTAGAGTTGATTTCAGAAGCTGTGTTAACTTTTTGATTAGGATCAAACTGAGCATTTAACATTTGAATATTAAATAAAAAGGAAAATATAAAAAGTAAAAAAATTGAAAGAGATACTAATTTTTTTAAATTTTTATAAAGAATAACTTTTTGTTTATACTGGAAAATCACATCCCCTCCATAGAAAATATAAGATCTCATATGTTTTGATTTTGATATAGATTAATAAAAAAGTAATCTTATAAAATATTTTATGCAATAAAATTTGCTAAAAATATAAAATATATAAACTAAGAAAAAAACCAGCATAAAATTTTAAAAAAATAACCTGCTAAAAAAAGATAATCTTTGCTTGAAAATAATATAATACATTTTATAAAATTTGCATTTGATAAAAATGATCATATGCTAATTTTTCTTTGTTAGAGAATTTTTTATAAACTTTTTTTCTCGCTTTTATTTTTAAACTTTTGATTTAGAATCACTATTAATCTATTTCCGGACTTTCTGTTTTTAACTTTAGACTTGTAACTTTTGTATAGTCAAGTTCATTTCCAGACTTTCGACTTCAGACTGTTGTATTTTAATTTATGATTGAACAGTAGATAAATTTATAATATGAGTTATAATATAAGAGGAAATATCTGAAAATTTTTTTAATTTATCAAATTACACATTATTGCATAATCATATTGGAGGTTTTATGCATAAGAGATTATTGAAAATTAGTTTAGCATTTTTTACTATTTGTTTCCTTTTTTCCTGTTCTCTTCTCAATACGAATGTCCAGGGCTCTTCCCAGTTCACAGAGGTCACTGTTACAATAAAGGCAAATGTTACAGCAAAAGTTTTCATAAGCAATTTGTATAAAGGTTATACTCCTTTATCAATTAAGCTGGGTATTGGTAAGTATCCTCTTAGACTTGAAGCTAATGGATATATAACCTTTGAAACGGTACTTGAAGTCAAAATAAATGGACCAACTACCTTTGATTTCAATCTGCAACCCGTATCATCAACTTCAACATCAACAACTTCAAGTGGGAAAAAAACAAAACTGAAAGTTACAGCAGATATTCCTTGTGGTGTATATTCAAATGGTATTAAAATAGGTGTTACTCCTCTTGATATAGAGATAAGACCAGGAACTTATATTATAAAAGTAGTTCCTATGGATAAATCCTATCAACCCAAGGAGGAAAAAATAAATATAAGCGCGGGACAGGTTATTGAACTTAAGTTTACATTCAAAACTTCACCAACTACATATAATGTGACTATCCAGACAAATGTTCCCGCTCAGGTAATATTAAATGGTTCTGTTGTTGGCAACACTCCTTTAACCCTGAATCTAGCAGCTGGAAACTATAATATTGGTTTAAATCCGCTCACTCCTGGTTTTCAACCACAGCAAAATTCTATAATTGTCTCATCTAACCAGGTATTTAACTTTACTCTGCAAGCGATATCTTACAATATTTCAATAAATACAAATATTCCGTGTACTGTTATTATAAATAATTCTAAGATGGGTAGAACTCCATTAAATATTAACCTTGCTCCAGGAACATACACGGTAACTCTCAATCCAGAAGTTGCTGGTTATAACTCTCAGACCCAGACAATAACAGTTACACAACCTAACCAGGTATTTAACTTTACCCTGCAAGCGATATCTTACAATATTTCAATAAATACAAATATTCCATGTACTGTTATTATAAATAATTCTAAGATGGGTAGAACTCCATTAAATATTAACCTTGCTCCAGGAACATACACGGTAACTCTCAATCCAGAAGTTGCTGGTTATAACTCTCAGACCCAGACAATAACAGTTACACAACCTAACCAGGTATTTAACTTTACCTTACAACAGACTACAGGGAATATAGTTTTTAATATTCCAAATGATGCAAAGGTATTTATAAATAATCAAATTATCAACTTTAAATCGAGTCAACCCATAACTTTAGCTCCTGGAACTTATACTATTAGAATAGATTATCATGGTTTGACTATTACAAAAACAATAACTATTGTTTCAGGACAAACTATTACTATTTCTTTAGCACTGGATATCTTAATTAATTAATTTTGTCTGCTTAAAAACAAATCTTCGTTGTCATTCATTATTAGAAGGTTATGTTTTTGAGAAGATGGATGATTTTTTAGGTTTAAAAGTGGCAAAATTAATTCTTGATTAGATTTTAAAAAAAACTATAGTGTGTTTTTGCTGTTTTTGATACTTATGGAGCCTGTAAACAGGCTCCATTTTAGTTGTACAATAGAATTATGATATTCAATAATATCTTTTCTTATGATTAATATATTTATTTTTCAATAACTAAGTCATCATTTATCCAAATAAAGGAAAAATTTGGCAGGACATTAACAATTTAGAGCTAAATAAAAGGTTTGCATTTAAAAAAAATAGACAAAATCATGAAATTATTTGTCTTTCTTGACAAATTGCACTTTTTATTTAATTTTTAAGCCTCAAAATACAAAAATGATGAATTACTAAAAATTCATTCACAAAGGAGATTTCTATGTCAAAAAAGACTGCTGTTGTTGCTGTTGGTGGTAATTCCCTGATTAAACCTGGAGAGAAAGGTACATTTGAGGAGCAGTATAATGCTGTTGTGGATACCGTAGAAAATGTTATAAAACTTATTCATGAAGGATTTAGAGTTGTTATTACACATGGAAATGGTCCTCAAGTTGGCAACATCCTTATTCAATCTGAAGCTGCAAAAAATATAGTTCCAACCATTCCCATGGATATCGCTGGTGCTTTTACACAAGGTGGACTTGGATATATGATCTCTCAGGTAATCAAAAATCATCTAGTAGAACATAAATACAATACGGATGTCGCAACAATTGTTACTCAAGTATTGGTAGATAAGAATGATCCTGCTTTTAAAAATCCAACCAAGCCTGTTGGACCTTTTTACAAAAACAGAGAAGAGCTTAATGATAAAATTGAAAAAGAAGGTTGGGTTGTTATTGAAGATGCTGGAAGAGGTTTTAGAAGGGTTGTAGCTTCACCAAAGCCTTTAGATATATTAGAAAAAAAAGTGATAAAGGATCTTATCGAAAATGATGTCATAGTTATTGCAGTTGGTGGTGGTGGTATACCTGTGGTCAACGATAATGGTAAATTTAAAGGTGTCGCTGCTGTTATAGATAAAGATTTTGCCTCTTCATTGCTTGCAACTGAAATTAAGGCAGATTATTTTATCATATCAACTGGAGTTGAAAAAGTTGCAATAAATTTTAACAAACCAGATATGAAGTTGATAGATAAGATGAATATTAAAGAGTGCGAACAATATATTAGTGAAGGGCATTTTGCTAAAGGGAGTATGTTACCCAAGATCGAAGCTTCTATGAAGTTTCTTGAAAATGGTGGTAAAAATGTAATTATAACATCACCGGAGAAAATATTTGATGCTGTGAATGGAAAAACAGGCACACATATTATACCTTAAGAGAATCCAAAATGCTTGGGAAAGTTGATTTTTTTAATGAAATAAAGCTTTATGTACCAGAAAATTTCAGCTTTAAATGCCAGGATTGTGGAGATTGCTGTAGACATGAATCCGGTTTTGTACTTATTCTTGATAAAGAAATTGGAAAAATATCAAAATTTTTAAAAATTACTTCTTCACAATTCTTGCAAGATTATTGTTATTCATTTGGTCAGATTGAAATATCTATAGATGGAAAGAGTGATAAAACTAAGTTCAAGCAAATTTATTCATTAAAGGAGAAGGATAATTTCGATTGTATATTTTGGGAAAAAAAGAATGAAAAGAACAGTTGCGGTTGCAATATTTACAATGTTCGTCCTCTGCAATGTCGAAGTTATCCTTTTTGGCTTTCATCTTTTAATGATAAAGAAAGTTTCGATCAGAACATTAAACGATGCAGAGGCTTTATGACAGCTGGAGGGCAAATTTTTGATAAAAAGACTATATATAAAAAAGTTTATAGAGATCTGGTTTTAAGAAAAGAACATTATAGATTACTGCTTAATGATTATATTTATTCATACATTTATGAAGAATAATAATAACTATTTTAAAATAGATTCTTAACGTTTGTGAACATTGGTAATTAAAGATTATCACACTCTTATTCTAAAAAAATATGATGCGTAGTATCGTTTTGCTTAAAGATAATTACAAGTCATTAACTTATATAAAATACATATCAGGATCATTAATGGATAAAAGTAATACGTATAAAGATCAAATTATCCCTCTGGAGGATACTTTAGAGTATCAGGGTTCATTTATTTCTTTTCACAGGAGAAAATTTCTCACTAAAAGCAAAGCCGTTAGAACTTATGAATATGTTGAACGAAATAATCATCAAGCTGCTGTTGTCATCATTGGAGAAAAAGACGAAAAAATTTTATTGATCAAACAATATAGAGTACCAGTTTTATGTGATGTGATAGAATTTCCCGCAGGACTTATCGAAAAAGAAGATATTTCTGAAGCTGCGAAAAGAGAACTGCTTGAAGAAACTGGATATCGATGCGATATAAAAGATATATCAAAAGCTACATTAACATCAGCAGGTTTGACAACTGAAATGATATACTTTGTTTCTGCTGAGATACTGGATTTTGCTGGAGAAAATAGAGAAGATTCTGAACAGATTATTACCTTATGGATAAACAAAGATGATTGGCAGGAGCTAAAAAAATCAGATATCCTTATTAATGGATGGGTATATACTTATTGTGAGGCTTATTTTAATAAAAAGGTTAGAGAGAACAGATTATGACATCTTATATTATTATTATTGTTTTGTTTTTGATTGTTGTTGTTTTTTATTCATTTTTAGTAAATAAGAACAGAAAAAATGTCGAGCAAATTAGTGAGCAGATAAATAATGCTTCGGAACAGTATTTTTTGCTTATGGCACACTTTGAAAAGATTCTTAAAAACAAAGATGAGGATGAAAAGAAAAAGCAACTCCTGGATTTAAAAGGAAAGGTAGATGAGTATCTTGGACAATATTCTTCACCTGCTCGATATGTTGTACTTGTGAAAAAACTCCAGAAAAAAATAAATGACATTTTAGAAGAAAAATAACAATCAGGCTATTGCTGAAAGGTATCCAACGAATGAGGCTGAAGGAAAAAGTTCATAAGATGATGTTTTATAAACTTTATAGGCTTTAATAGAAGATTTATATTTTGCAAAAGCTAGTGCAGCGATTATTGCATTTGGTGAACAACTGTTATGATGTTTTCCAGCAATATTTTCAATTGAATCATAATCAAGATTTAATATTGCATCTATGATGATCTGATCATTTTTACAAGCCCATTGATAAGCCCTGGGTCCTGTGCCTTCAGGGGTAAAGCCATAATTTGGTCCATAATGTGTAAGATCAGAGCTTGCGATCACAAAACCATTATCTATCCTATCACTAAAAAATTTGGCTATGGAAACTGCTTCTTGAAGAGGTGGATATAATGCAATCACCTTTACATCAGGGAAAAAATATTTTATAAATGGTAGATTAACTTCAATCGTATTGTCAGAAAAAAATTCTGTTTCATCAACGGATGAAAAAATACCTTTAAAATCATTTATCAAATCAGTATCGACATCTAAAAATCCAAAAGGTGTTTCAAGTTTTTGATAGTTAAGAACTATAGATTTCTCAGAAAATCCCAGATGTCCACCAAACAAAACAATCTTTTCTACCTTTTGATTGTTTTGTCTGGCAATTGACTGAGCTTTTTTAAAGGCACAATAGGAACAAAAACCAGAAAATTCCCAGCCAGCATGAGGAACAATTATACAATTTACTTTGTTGATGTCAAAACTTAATGAATCCTGAATTTTAATGTATTCTTTTTCAAATTTCTGCATAGCCAGTTGTGCATCCCTTTCAGAAAATGGATACCAACCAGGGGAAAGGTTTTTTTTCCTTAAATTAGTCATCATGACTCCTCGATTAACTTTAATTTAGATATAATATAATTATGTTAAATTGTCAATATATATGAAGATATTTATAATCATATATATAATTATTCTTCACATATAGCTCGGTTTTCAATAAAATTGACAAATTTTTTTATCGATATAAATTAAAAGAAGTTATTCGAATATTTTTCCTTATTATTAGATTGAGCATTTATACAACAGTCAAAAGTTAAAAGTCCGGGAATAAGATTTTTATTTACACAGTTGAAAGTCCGAGAAAAAAAAGTTAAATTTTTTTATTTATTTACCCATATTTAACTTTGAAGGGCTTATTTTGTTACTAAGAATGATTGATTTATTGATAAAAAATATTCAACAAAAAAGCAAAAAAAATGGATGTAGATTATTTGAAAACTTCTGATGACAATGATTTTAAAAAAAGACAAAAGCAGACAAATTTTGTTGTTGATATTGGCTTGATAGTGAATCTTTTTCTTGCAATTATAAAAACAGCAGCTGGAATATTTGGTCACAGTAAAGCTTTGCTCTCTGATGGTATAAACTCTGTTTCTGATGTTGTATATTTTGTAGTAGTAAAAGCTCTTGTGAAATTTTCCTCAAAGCCAGCAGATAAAGAACATCCCTATGGGCATCATCAATTTGAAAGCATCGCTGCTGTCATTATTGGAGCCTTTATCATAGTTACTGGAGTTTCCATATTCTGGGATTCTATCAATACTGCTTTTGATATCCTTGTTAAAGAACAAAAAGAGCAAAAGATAGAGTTTTTTACTCTTCTGGTAGCTATTTTAACAATAATTATCAAAATTATTTTAATGTTTAATGCAAAGGGAATAGGTCGCAAGACAGATAACCTTGCTGTTCTTGCTATAGCTAAGGATCATATGAACGATATTTTTGCGTCATTAGGTGCTGCTGTTGGTATTTTACTTGGTTTGCTTGGTTACAGATGGGTTGATCCTATAGCTGGAGCTTTAGTTGCAGTTATCGTAGTTAGAACAGGTATAGATATTTTAAGAGAGTCAGCTTCAGAGCTTATGGACACTCTACCTGATAAAAAGATGGATGACAAGATTAGAGAAATCATAAGCAAAATTCCTGAAGTTAAATCGGTGGAGAGTGTGCAAATACATAAATTTGGGCCATATTTTATAGCAAATATTACAATAGGGATTGATGGCAACTTAAAGGTTGCAAAAGGAGATGAGATTGCTGATTTGATTGAGAATTTGCTCAGCGAAAAAATTGAATATATGAAAAAAGTTTATATACATTACCACCCGGCCAGATAATTTTTATCATTTTTTCACCCTTGAAACTTTTTTAATCTAAGATTATAATGGATTTATCTTAGTATATTTAAAAAAGCTGGATAAATAATATGAAAATTCAATTTACATTAAAAGGGAAACGATCTTTTGCTTATTTTTAAATATTTAATCCATATTTTTTAAAATTAAATTTCGATTTTCAAAATTTGCAGAAGCTACAGAATTGAATAAAATTAAATGTTAGTGAAAATATTAAACCTTGCTATTAAATTAAATTTTGTTAGCTTATAGAAAATAATTACTAATACAATTAGGTTACAATTCTGGGAGGTGTTTTGCTTATTTCTCACTCAAAAAAGGGATATCTTATAATCCTTTTGGTTGTTGTTTCAACTATCTTCATTTCATGGTTTTCTCACATAAATAGAGTAGATGCATATTCAATATTAGAAAAAGAGTATTCAGATGACTTTGCTGTGGTTTCAGTTAAAATCCAATATCCTTTAAATAACGAAATAATAGATAAATACTATAAAGATTTTGAGTTATATTCTAAAAATAGTTATCTCAAATCTTTAGGTAAGTTTGCACCTGTATATTCAATAATTAGGGAGCTTCTTAAAAGTCGTGGATTTGATGAGCAATTTATAAATATTCTATGGTGTGAATCTCAATTCAATATTGAGGCTAAAAGTATAGCCAATGCAGTTGGTTTGTGGCAGTTTATGCCTGATACTGCGAGACAGGTTGGTCTAAAACTGCATGAAGTAGATGAACGAAAAGATATCTATGCTTCCACTATAGCATTTATGAAGCATTTTTCTTATCTTTACAAAAAATATAATAATCTCGAACTTGCTGTCGCAGCCTATAACTGTGGTGTCGGGAAAGTAGATTCAATAATATCAAGAAACAAATCACGAAATTTTTGGGATTTAAGAGAAAAAGGAGCTTTTCCTAAAGAGACAAGTGCATATGTTCCCAAATTTCTTGCAATTTCAAAATGGTCCAGCAAGAACCAGATACTCATTGACAATATAGTAAATGATGTAGATAATACATATTATATAGTGCGAATGAATATTTACTCAAAAAAAGTCGTTAACCTCATTCGAACAGTTATGAATGATAGGCAACTGGTAGCAAAGTATAACAAGCATCTTAAGCATCTTTCATCAGATAAATTTGATTATTCTGTCAATATTTTTTTAGATCAAGAAGGTTTAGAATATCTTGTATCAAACCTTTCCGTTGATGATGAACATAATGAAAAAGCTGTGGCTTCTATTTTGCAAATAGATTTTCCACTCGAGAAAAAAAGAACTTTGGAAAGCATTCTTTTAAAAAGTGGCAATTCCCTGACATCGCAAGTATCAATTATGCCAGTTGTTATAAGTGCCCCATTTTATAAATGATTTTACCATATATTTCTTTTTGATTTTTTTAAAGAGTTGAAATTGTTTTGATGGATACGACTTTTATTAACTTATCTTAGCCTGAAAGATTTTAGATATCTGTTAAGATAATCTTGAGTTCCATAATACAAATTTTTCTAAAGCTAAAAATATACAAAAATCAAAGGAGGATCTCATGAGCTTTAATGATGAAATGTTTGAGAAATCATTATCTGTTGCTATTGGTTCAATGAAACGATCTGTTATAAGAGAACTTTTGAAATTAGTCGAAAAACCAGAAATCATTTCATTTGCCGGAGGTTTACCTGCTCCAACTACTTTTCCTGTTGAAGAGTTGCAGGAGATTGTCTCAACTTCTCTTGGAAAATATGGGAAAACAATGTTACAATATGGCTCTACCGAGGGAGATTCAAGGTTAAGAAGGCTTCTTCTTGAAAGATTTGCAAAACAGACAAACATCAAAGGACTTGATGATAAAAATATAATTATAGTTTCAGCTTCGCAACAAGCTCTAGATATGGTTGGAAAGCTTTTTATAGATAGAGGTGATATTGTACTTGTTGAAAATCCGTCCTATCTAGGAGGTTTAAGTGCTTTTAATTCTTATGGTGCTAAAATGGTAGGAGTTGACCTCGAAGATGATGGTATAAATATTGAGCAATTTGAACAAAAAATAAAAGAGATATATTCCAGTGGAAAAAAAGTAAAATTTTTCTATACAATTCCAGACTTTCATAATCCAGCTGGTGTTTGCTATTCTTTGGAGAAAAGAAAGAAAATACTGGAAATAGCCAATAAATATCAGTTTATTATTTTAGAAGATGCACCTTATAAAGAACTTAGATATGAAAATGAAGATTTACCATATCTTTATCAATTGGATAGTTCTGGTATAGTTGTAACTCTCTTTACATTTTCCAAGATCTATTGCCCTGGTTTAAGGTTGGGCTGGGTTATTGGTCATCCAAAAATCATAGATAAACTTGTAGTTATAAAGCAAGCTGTTGATCTTTGTACAGCTCCTTTTAATCAGATTATAACAGCAGAGTATATGGAAAGAGGTTTTCTTGATAGTAGAATAGAAAAAAATAAACAATTGTATTCAAAAAGAAAAAATATTATGCTTGATGCATTCGAGAAATATTTTCCAAAAGGTAAGGGAATAAAATGGACAAAACCTGAGGGAGGACTTTTCTTATGGGTTACTCTTCCAGAAAAAATAAATACAGAAGATCTGTTTTTTGAGGCAATAAAAAATAATGTTGCCTATGTTATAGGTTCAGCTTTTTATGGTGATCAGCCAAAATTTAACTCATTTAGAATGAATTTTTCCTATCCCAATGAAGAGGATATAATCGAAGGGGTTAAAAGACTCGGTAAAGTGCTTGATAATGCTTTATCTTAAAAAGAATAAGATCTTCTATATTATAAATGTTAAATTAACTATTGTTTTCTTCAACCTGGTCATTAGAAGTATTATCTGAATCTTCAGGATTTGAGTTTTCTTCGTTTGAATCATCATTTGAATCACTGTCGGTAGATGTATCTATAGAATCTGAATCATCATTTGAAGTTGAAACAGTAGTTTGAGTCTGGTTATCATTTGTAGTCTGTGAATTATCCAATTGTAAGGTTGTTGAATCATAGACTTGATTTTGATCGAGTGTAAGACTGATAAAAGGAATTGCAAGTTTACCATCAATTATTGCTGTTGCAGCAGTATAAATTGCATCTTTTACCTGCTCTGGAATTATAAGATCATAACTATAAAATGAAGCAAGTCCAATTGCACCATCTTTTATACCAAGTCGAAAAATACCTGATTTAAAACCACTGGTAAACCCATCTGATAAGAAATGATATATAGAAGACTCTATTTTCTTTATTGCACTAGTCAAAATATTGTCTGGAGCATAAAAATTTTGATCAATTTCATAACCAATAATCAGACTATCTCTTAAAAGGGCTGCCTGTATAGCAGCTGGACCTCCCTGCTCGCATAACTGAAAAACGATATCTACTTTCTGTTCATATAGCTGATTTGTATACTTTCTTATTAGATAAAGATCATCGGAAGTATCTGTAATGGATTCAATAATCCTGCAATCAGGGTTAACAGTAAGGATACCAAGTTTATAACCAAAAGAGTATCTTTTTAAACTATCTTTCTGCTCGCCTATAATAATACCAAGAATATTTTCCGGATTGAGTTTATTTGAAACTGAATAAAATTTGTTTGTTAATAATCCGCTGACTATACCTGCTAAAAAGCCAGCTTCTTCCTCTTTATAGAGAATTATAGCGAGATTATTAAGCTTAAAATCATCAACAAAAGGTTTTAAAGATATATCATCAAGAAATATATCAACACCAATAAAAAAAGTTGAAGTATACATGGATGCTGCGTTAATAAGATAATCTTTGTACTTTGGTGTGGAAACTATAATAATATCACACCCGTCATTTACGGCTTTATCTAGAGTGGAAGAGAAGTTTTCAACAGATTGAGGAGTATACATAAGTATCGAGGAAGAAAACTCCTTTTTTAAAATTATTAGACTTCTTAATATATTTGAACTCATATTGTTTTTTGAAAAACCATCTATATCTGAGATTATACCAATAGTAGTTTCAGAAGGTTTTAAAATAAAGGTAGATTGCCCTGATATATTTTGTTGAACAGATGGAAGTGCAAATAACAATATGAAAAATAAAATTAATGTGAAGGAGAAAACCTTTTTAGTTTTCACTTAAAGACTCACTTTTATTATGCTTAGCAAAATATACAATGAAATGTAAGTTATTTCAAGTAATGATTTTACAATATATTGTCTAAAGTTTAAGAGAATTTAATTTAATAAAGATTTTATCATATTGGCTGATGCTTTTTTTGCTTCTCCCATAGCCAGAATAACTGTAGCAGCACCAGTTACGATATCTCCTGCAGCCCATATTTTAGGATTAGATGATCTAAGGTTTTCATCTACTTTTATTAGTCCATGATCATCAAATACCAATCCTTCAGAGTTTTCCTGAATTATCTTATTTGGTCGTTGTCCAATAGCAACTATTACCATATCGCAATCCACATCAAAGTATTGTGCTGTGCCTTCGATCTTATTTCGTCCCTTTTCATCGATTCCTATTATCTTCATCTTTTCAAGTTTAATTCCTTTCACAAGTCCTTTTTCATCGAGGATTATTTCAGAAGGGTTTGTTAGTGTAAAAAATTGTACACCTTCTTCTTTAGCGTGAATTCGTTCATCTCTTCTTGCAGGCATATCTTTTTCTTCTCTTCGATAAGCTAGAATTACTTCTGCTCCAAGTCTTCTTGCAACTCTTGCACAATCCATTGCAACATTTCCACCTCCAATGACAACTGCTTTTTTTGGTATTCTTATAGGTGTATGGTATTTTGGGAATTCATAGGCATGCATAAGATTCATTCTTGTAAGGAATTCGTTAGCAAGAAAAACCTGACCACCATTTTCGCCAGGGATATTAAGTTGCCCGGGTAAACCAGCACCAGTTGCCAATAAAAGTCCATCGTGCAAATTTAAAAGTTCTTTTAAAAATATTGTTTTTCCCACGAGAAAGTTTAACTTAAAATTAACTCCCATTGATAGTAAATAATTGATCTCTTTATCTACTATTGAGTCTGGTAATCGAAAATTTGGTATTCCATACCTTAAGACTCCACCAGGCTTATGCAAAGCTTCATAAACAGTTACAGTAAATCCAGCCTTCCGAAGTTCGAATGCAGCAGTTAATCCTGCAGGTCCTGAACCAACTATACCCACAGATTTCCCATTTTCATCAATGCTTATTTCAGGTTTTTCCGAAATAAGATCCGCTACATATCTTTCCAGGGCCCCAATATTTATAGCTTCTCCTTTTTTGTTATAGATACACTGACTTTCGCATTGATTTTCAACAGGACAAACTCTACCACAAACAGCAGGAAGTACCGAATATTTCCTTATAATATCAATACTTTCACGAAAGTTTTTCTCCTGTATTTCTTTGATAAAGCCAGGGATATCAATATTAACCGGGCAACCTTTTACACATATACCACAAAGCCTGCACCTTTTAGCTTCAAGAATGGCTTCTTCTTCTGTAAATCCGAGACTCACTTCTTCAAAATTTCTAATTCTTGATAAAGGATCTTGCATTTTTGGTTCTAATCTCATTTTCCTTCCTTAAGTAGTTCACTTAGCTATTTAATTTGCATTCATATTCTTTATATTGTGCATTTTTCTTCATAAGGTCATCAAAGTTAACTTTGAAGCCATCAAAAATTGGTCCGTCAACACATACAAATTTTACCTCATTATCATATAAAAAGCGACAACCACCGCACATACCTGTTCCATCAAGCATTATGGGATTGAGGGAAACATAAGTTGGTAGATTTAAACTCTTATTAAGTTCTACAACAACTTTCATCATGATAAGAGGTCCTATGGCAATACAAATATCATAGTTGCCGTTATCCTCTATAGCTTTTTTTATTCCATCTGTTACAAGCCCTTTATGTCCTGAGGAGCCATCATCAGTAAAAAGATAAAGTTTATTTGCAATTTTTTCTATTTCGTCGGTTAATATAAATAAGTTGATATTTCTAGCTCCAATGACAACATCTGCTGTCAATTTAAGATGAATACTTATCTCCTTAATCTTGGGGTAAAGTGGGGCAACTCCGACACCACCTCCAACTAAGAGTACTTTTTTTGTATTTTCAGGTAGTTTAAGAGCGTTCCCAAGTGGGCCGAGAACACTATATATGCTGTCATTAACATTTAATTCAGATAAAAGTTTAGTCGTATAGCCAACAACCTGAAATATTATTCTTACAAGTGAATTATTTTTATCAATATCAGCAATCGTAAGTGGAATTCTTTCTCCATTTTCTGTAACCATTAAAATGAGGAATTGTCCAGCCATAAAATGATTACAAATTTCAGGATGATAGAACCAGATAGAATATGTATTATCAGCAATTTTATCTTTTTTGACAATCATGTTGTATTCCAATACAAACTCCTTTAAATTGAACCTTTTAAATTATAACTAAAATACATTAGAAATCAATCTTGAATAAAACTCACATTAATCACTTTTAAACTTTTGCAAAGAAACTATATTATTTTATAAGTCAATTTGATCTAAGTCCAGGAAAATTGTTCTGATATATTTTCCATGAAAATCATATTGCATTTTTTCTATTTAAAGAAAATTTTATATCAAATATAGAATAAAAACAATTCTAAAAAATACAATTTTTTTGTATGAATAGAAAAATGAATTATATTACTTTTAAGAGAAAAACTAAATTATCTTTTTTTTATTCTTTTGAGAGCTATATATTTGCTATAAATAACTGAAAGGTAGCAGATATAACAGCTTGAACTAAAATAACTTCTCATTATTTTTTTATTATAAGTAGTTGAGAAAATTAAATGTGAATTGCCTTATCTTTTTTGCCTTGAGATATAAATGAGTTTCAAAATTAATAGAATTTTTAAGATCAAAAGGGAGTATCATTATGGAACAAACTATTTCTTTTAATCCAGCTACAAAAGAAGAAATTGCTCGATATCATAAAAATTCATATAAGGAAGTTTTAGATGCGATAATTCGAGCAAAAGCTTCTTCAAAATTATGGCAACAGATCCCTATAAATAAGAGAAAAAAGTCTATTTTGAAAATAAGAAAATACCTTGTTAATAATTATCTTGAAGTAGCAGAGACCATAAGTGCAGATAATGGAAAAGTTTTGACAGATGCATATGTTGCAGAAGTCTTACCTGCGATTATGGCAGTTGGATTTTATACAAAGTACTGCAAAAAATGGTTAAAACCTCACATAATACCCGGGAATTCTATGTTAACATTCAATAAATGTTCGAAAGTTCACTATCAACCTTATGGGGTAATTGGTATTATTTCTCCATGGAATTATCCCTTTTCTATTCCTTTCTCTGAAGTTGTAATGGCTTTATTGGCTGGTAATGGTGTTATACTCAAATGCTCCAGGGATACACTGGTTGTTGGACATCTACTTGAAAAGGTTATACAACAAGCAGATTTACCAGATGGCTTATTTTCCTTAATAAATATTGGTGGTTCTGAAGCAGTTGATGCATTTATTGAGGGAGGGATTGATAAAATATTTTTCACTGGAAGTGTACCAACAGGTATTGAAATCCAGAAGAAATGCTCAGATAGGCTTATTCCAACAGTTCTTGAGCTTGGAGGTAATGATCCAGCGATTGTATGTAATGATGCTGACCTGGGAAAAGCGGCATGGGGTATAATATGGGCTGGGTTTCAAAATTCAGGTCAATCCTGTGGAGGGGCACAAAGAATCATAGTTGATCAACAGGTTTACGATAAATTTTGTTCAATACTTAATGAAAAAGTTTCTGGATTGCGTCCAGGCAAAAATGTTACTGATGATAGTTTTGAAGATGGTGAGATAGGTTTTATGACAAATTCAAAGCAGAAAGAAACAGTCATAAACCAGGTTATAAAATCATTGGAGCTTGGAGCTATTTTAAACAGTATATCACCTTTACCGGAAGAACTGAGAGTTAAGCTTTTTAAAGATCAAAAAGAAGAAGAATACATGGAAAAGGTAACTTCATCAAAGGAGGATTCTATTAATTTTTTGCAAGCATTACTGAAAGAGGAAACAAATTTTCTTCCCGCAATGGTTTTGACAGAAATAAATCAACAGATGCCAATTTTTTGTGAAGAAGTTTTTGGCCCAGCTATTGGTATTATTTCATTTGACTATATTGAGCAAGCTATAGATATGGCAAATGATTCCAGGTTCGGCTTAACTGGATCTGTCTGGAGTCAAAATATAAAATTAGCCAATCAGATAGCTAAAAAATTAGAATGTGGTGTAATAATGATAAATGATCATCTCATGTCTCATGGTCTTGCCAATACTCCATGGGGTGGATATAAATATTCCGGGATTGGCAGAACTCACGGAAAAGCTGGATTTATGGAAATGACAAGACAAAAAGTGATTATAAAGGATAAACTAACTTTTGCAAAGAAACAATTATGGTGGCATCCTTATAATCAAAAGGTTTGGGGAGGTCTAGTTGGTGCAATGGAATTTCTTTATAGCAAAAATATTAAGGATAAATTTTCAGGATTTTGTAAACTATTTAAAATTATAAGTAGATTCTTTGAAAAATAAAATTTATAATACTACCCGATTTTGCATAAGAATCAATAATTTAAAAATATGGAGGTAAAATGAAATCTTCAACTTTTTCTTTTAAAGATAATGAAGGATTTGAGCTTTTTACTTATTGCTGGGAACCAGAAGATCTTAAGAAAGCCAGAGCTGTTGTTCAGGTTGTTCATGGACTTGCAGAACATGCAGCAAGATATGAAAGGTTTGCAAATTTTGCGACAGAAAAGGGATTCATAGTTGTAGCTGACGATCATAGAGGGCATGGGAAAACTGCAAAAACAAAAGAAGATTTAGGTTTTATTGGTGCTAATAATGGTTTTTCTGGTATGGTTGATGATGAATATCAACTTACCGGGATAATTAAGTCAAAATACAATAATCTTCCTGTATTTATGCTTGGTCATTCTATGGGATCTTTTATAGCTCAAAGATATATTGAGCAATATGGAAGAGAGCTTCATGGAGTTATTCTTTCAGGAACTGCAGGGCCAAATCCAGGTTTATTGATACCAGGAAAGATAGTTGCAAAGATGGTTATGTTAATAAATGGACCGAGAAAAAAAAGCAATTTTCTAAATAACCTTTCTTTTGGAGCCTATAATAAGAATTTTAAACCAAATCGAACGGAATTCGACTGGCTTTCTTGCGATAATCAGGAAGTTGATAAGTACATTGCCGATCCTTTATGTGGATTTGTTTGCTCAAGTTCATTGTACTACTTTCTTACATCTGGAATGCTTGAAATGCACAAAAAACGCAATCTAGCGATGATTCCCAGATCTATCCCTGTACTTATTGCATCGGGAGCAAAAGATCCAGTTGGAGCCAAAACAGTTCCAGAACTTTATAAGATCTATCTTAATCTTGGTCTTAATGACGTTGAACTTAAGTTATATGAAGATAAAAGACATGAAATATTAAACGAAATAAATAGAGAAGAGGTTACAAGGGATTTTTTATTCTGGATCGAGAAGCATCTGTAATTCTGGATATTATTTTTAAAATCATTTATTCATGTTTTTTTATGCTTTATCTAGATTACTTAAATTTTAGCTCTTTTCGACATTAATATTTAATTATTTTATAATGTTCTATCTTGTTATTTTCTTAAATGCATTATTATTTTTATTTCATCAAGTTTGTTGTTTTGTTTATTTTAAATGTTAAAATTAAAAGAGGTGAAGTTCATGAAAAATATAAGACCTTTCTATCTTGAACGAATTTTTGCAAAATATGAGTTTAATGCACCATATCTGCTTTGCTCTTCTGATTGTGAAAGTATTTCAATAAAAGAACTTCTATCTTTATCTTCTCAGTATGAAAAAAACCTTGAAGATTTTTTAAATATCAGACTGGGTTACACTGAATCTCTTGGAAATCCTTATTTAAGGAGTTTAATAGCTTCAATGTATAATGAAAATAATGACGAAAAATTTACTGAAGAAAATATACTTGTCTTTTCTGGGGCACAAGAAGGAATCTTTTTAACGATGAATACTCTTATTTCCCCGGAAGATCATGTTATATGTATTTATCCCTGTTATCAAAGTTTATATGAAATAGCGAAAGGGATAGGCGCTCAGATTTCTTTTTTGAAGTGCAAAGAAGAGAAAAACTGGGCATGTGACTTTGCATCACTTGAAGAGTTAGTACAAAAGAATACAAGAATGATAATTGTTAATTTTCCTCATAATCCAACCGGGTATCTGCCCTCAAGAAATGATTTTCAATACCTTATAGATTTTTGTGCAAAACGAGATATAATTCTTTTTTCCGACGAGGTTTATAGATTTTTGGAATATGATCTTAATAATAGAGAAAATCCTATAACGGATTCTCTACCAGGAGCCTGTCAATTATACCAGAATGCTGTTAGCCTAGGAGTTTTATCAAAATCTTTCGGACTTGCTGGGCTTAGAATAGGTTGGATTGCCAGCCAAAATAAAAATTTAATAAGGCAGATAGCCTTGAATAAAGATTATACAACTATTTGTAATAGTGCACCATCTGAATTTCTTGCTATATTGGCTTTGAAAAATAAGGATAAAATAATTTCAAAAATAAGGGGAATAGTTTTTGATAATCTCAAATTACTTGATGAATTTTTCAAAAAATACAACGAAATTTTTAAATATATTCCTCCTAGAGGCGGTTCAGTTCTATTTGCCACTTTGCTAGAAGGTGAAGCAGACAAGTTTTGTGAAAAAGTTGTTGAGAAAAAGGGAGTTATGCTTATGCCTTCGACTGCTTTCGAATTTGACAATCAGCATATAAGGTTTGGTTTTGGGAGAAAGAATATGCCAGAGGCTCTTGAGATTTTTGAGCAATTTATTAAAGAGGAATATTAATGATTTTGATGGATATTTTGTTTAAATTATTTGAATTAATATTTTAAACTAATTTTGCAAAATCGGTTGTAATAAAATTAATGTTTTGATAATGTTAAAGGAAAAATTTATGACAAAATTTAAAATTATCTATATTCTAATTCTTTTTATATTGTTACTTTTACCAGGATGTGCAAAAGAAAATGATTATGGAAATTCTGATCAAATAACTACTTCGACAATGGCAAATTATGAAGGCGATTCAAAAATGCTGAATTTTAACTCACCATCAAAATCTTCTCTTACCCAGAAATCTCAGATGAATAAAACCAATACATCAGATATCAATACTATTAGCAATGAACAAAAGGACAAAAATCTATATCTTGTCTATAATTCTTATATTAAAGGTTCTGTAAAAGATATTGCTGGTTTTCAAACATCAATTTATTCTATAGCAGAAAAAAATCATGGTTATATTTCAAATATAGAGAGCATGAATAAAGAAAATTCTGATGATTATGATATGCAATCTATCATAATAACTTTTCGAGTACCAAAGGATAATTTTAATGTCGCAATGGAATCTCTTGATTCTCTTTTTTTAAGCATAGATCAGAAGAATGTTACTGTAGAAGATGTTACAGAGCAGTATGTAGATCTGGAACTAAGACTCAAATCGAAAAAGGAATCCGAAAAAAGATTTCTGGCAATTCTTGCCAGCGCTAAGACAGTTACAGAAATTCTTGAAGTTGAACAAGCATTAAGCAATATTCGTGAGCAAATAGAATCAATAGAGGGGAGTCTTAAGTATTTACAGGATAGAGTTTCCTATAGTACAATAACTTTAGAAGCTTATGTTAAAAAAGCAGGAATTTCAAGACCCAGATTTATTATAAGACTCAAAGATGCCTTATCAAAAGGATTTGATGGTTTGATTTCTATTTTGCTTTTCTTAATAACAATCTGGCCACTCTATATAATATTAATAATTGTTTTCATTTTTATTAAATTTGTTTTTAAAAAGAAAAAGCAAAATGATAAATAATATAAATTACTGATGACATTAACTTATAAACTTCTACTTAAAAAACTAAAGAAATATCTTTAAATATTTTAAAAAAGCAAAAAGTTGTTTTTTATTTAAATTTGTTGTGCTATATTTAGTAAATAATCAACTAGTTTAATTAATTAATAAATTATGACAATAAATATATAAAACTAATTCTTTTAGATAGAAGTGATTATATTTTAAAATCATAGGTTTAGGGCTTTTTCTTTTTCAGTTAAAAGTTAATCAAATAAGTGCAAAATTTAGAGGAGAAAAAAATGTTTCAAAAGAAAAATTTTAACTTTTTGCCTATTTTATCATCCTTATTTATTTTTTTGCTTATTATCTGTTCTTCAGCAGTCACATATGCTTTCCCTTATGGTGGAGCAGGTGGTCTATTTTATGGTGCTCAGGGGACAAATTTGTTATTTAGCCAGCTTCCGCTGCCAAATATATCAAGTGGTTTATCATATTTTGGATTATATGGTTATGGTGTTTCAAATAATTGTATAATAGGTGGTTTTGGATTTGCTACTCTTAGTAATTCAATTTGGACTGAAGCTGATGGTGTTGCCGGTGGGTTTGGAGGGTTGATATCAGGTTATAAGATACTTGATAGATTTATTCAAATAAATCTCATGGTCTGGCTGGGTCTTGGAGGTTTTGGTATCGGAAATGCTGAAGATAGTAGTGGCTTTTTTGGCTATTATGCTGAAGTTAACCTTGAGATTGGTATTAAACTTCAGAAATGGATGTGTCTTTTCTTTTATATTGGTTATCAAACTGTAGGTAATCTTATTCCGGGACCAATGTATACAGAATTTCATAATTCATCACCAGTATTTGGAGCAAGGCTGGCTTTTGGTAGCTTTTAGAGCGGAAAATTTTATGTTACGTTTTATTTTGATCTAGGCAACAAAGTATGAAAAAATAAGGAAAAATTTGTTTCTTCCAACTTTTGACTGTATTTATAAAATATTATTACCGAACTTTACTGTAGACTATAGTAGGCAGCACAGAGATTTATATTGTGATATTTATATAAATCATAGCATTTAAAGAGTTTAAAGCAAAATGAAAAAGAAATACAAGAGATATTAGTTAAGAGATGGTAGTAGAATATAGTTTATAAAGTTTGTTATTTGGTCTCACTGGTTTTTGAAGGAATTCGTGTAGTGATCAATGTGTTACAAACAAGAGAGATAATTATTATTAATCCTCCTATTACTGCGTTACTACTAATTTTTTCACCTAAAAAAATAAGAACCCAGATAGGTCCAAGCACTGTTTCTAAAAGCGTTATCAAACTCGATAAAGAAGGCGGTAAATCTTTGCTACCTCGATAGAAAAGTATATATCCAAGTCCTATCTGAAAAGTTCCAAGACAGATCAAAATAGATAAATCATGAAAGTTAACTTGAAATGAAGGTTTAAAAAAAAGTGAAAAAATAGCTGCAATCAAACCTCCAATGCTTGCTATGGGAATCATTTCAATATGGGGATTTTTTCTTATAATAAGTATCTGTGCGGCTAGCCCAAAAGCTGTTATAAGCGCAAAAATATCACCCAGAAAGTGAATTTTAATCCCCTGATTGGCTACAAGAACTATGATTCCAATAAATGAAGCAATTATTGTTAACCAGTTTAAAATTTTTACTTTTTCCTTCAAGAATATTATACCTAAAATTGTCGCCCATATTGGAGCTGTCCCCTGTACGAGGAGAGCGTTTGCAACAGTTGTTTTAGATAAAGAAAGTACATAAAATAAAGTTGTGATACCTAAAAATATAGATACCAACAATCCTGGTCTACCAATATTTCTGTATACTTTGATTACATTTTTCTTATAAATTACGAAGCATAGCAAAAATACCGCTATACTCATAGCTATCGAACGATAGAAGATTATGCTCCACGATGATGCTTCAACGCTTCTTATACCAAGAGCTCCAAAACTCCACAGTATAGGTGCTGCTATGGTCATAAACAAGCTCTTCTGGTTTATGTTTCCTGATTTTTGTGTATGAGAAAGTTTATCCATTTATGCCTCTGTAATAAGTTTTAATTTGTTCGAATCAATTCTAATGCAAGTTTTGACCAGAGTTCAAGATTTGTAAACCTTTC
>Ga0208825_1000487_pt1 | contig 38402 bp, 38 predicted proteins | sample AD_UKC113_MetaG_FD_184450 | JGI IMG/M metagenome (GOLD analysis project Ga0208825, IMG submission 184450) | Active sludge microbial communities of municipal wastewater-treating anaerobic digesters from Hong Kong - AD_UKC113_MetaG (SPAdes)... | ecosystem: Engineered > Bioreactor > Anaerobic >... | reverse complement strand
ATGACGAAAATCATTGAGATCAGAATCAGAACAGCGAATGCGCGGGTAAAACTCTTTGCAGCGCCTGCTTTTGCCATGTTTCCCTGAATGAAAAGAGATCGTTTCATTTCTCGTCCTTTTGCCTTCTTGCTTTCATAGAAAGAATATCACGCTCATAGGAATAGCCCCTCGATTGCCCTCTGCTATATCACAGGCTTCTCGCCCTTGCTTATCGCTCTGAATCTTGCTACCGCTTCTGGGTCGCGGCGGATCTTGGAGATCGATTCTGAGGCAAAGGCAAGAAGAATAGACACAAAGAATGCTGCAAGGGTTGCCACAATGCAGATCATACTGCGCGATGGGCCTGACTTCATGTCCGGCACTTCCGCCATTTCGAGTATCTGAAAAACAGGCTCCTGGCCTGTTGCATTGAACTTAGCGACCTCGTACTGCTGGGTGAGTATCTTGAAGAGCTCAGCCTGTACTGCGAGATCGCGCTCGAGCTTGGCGTATTCAAAAGCAATAGTGGGCAGCTGCTGCTGACTTGGCATAACCTTCGAGCCCGAACCGGAGCCTGTCTCGATTTCCTTGATCTTGGCAAGGAGCGCGTCTCGTTCGTTGTTGAGCTGTGTGAGCATGGGATCGTTGATTCGCGCGACTTTCTTGTAATTTTCGATCTCCATCTCCTTTAAGATGAGCTCTGACCTAAGGCGCGCGAGGATCGTGATTTGCTCAGTGGCAAGCGCTTCCACCTGGACTACACCGTATTTCTTCTGGAATTCTTTGACCTGAGCCTCGAGAGTGCTGATAGCAGCATCGACATCGGCAAGCCTTTTTTCTAGAAGGGCCTTCTGCTGTATCGCCTGGCTACCGCTCAGCTGCGCAAAACGCTCGGAGAGAATATTGACGGTCTCATCGACTACCTCTTTGGCAAAAGCCGGGTCCTTATCGGTAAAGGAGATCGTGAATATATTCGACTTTTCATCAATGGCGGCCGACAGATTATTGAGAACGGCTTTCCTCGTACTGGAAATAGGGTCCTTTTTTATCTTGTAGCGGGTGGTGAGATCGAATTTTTGGTTTAGCCTATCGAGCGTTGTGTTGGAAGTAGCCAATACTTTTGCAAGCTGCTGATTCGGATTGCCTCCTGCTGAGACTCCTGCCATGCCTGCAAGGCCCGATAGCCCCGACGATGATAACAATGACGAAAGGCTGCTTGTGGTCCCCGATGAAATAAGCATCGTCGCCTTGGGCGTGTAGACATTCGGCAGATAGCTCTTGTCGGGAGGCATAAGCAGCGAACCTATCGAATAAGCGAGCGAACCAAAGGCTACGAGGCCGGTTATGGCAATGACGAGCCACTTGCGCTTCCAGAGCACCGCGACAAGATCGAGTAGGCTAATCTCATCGTTGTCTCTGTTTTTCTCTTGGCTACTCTGTGCGACCTGACCTTCCATTTCTAATTTCTGATCTGACATTCCTTCCTCTCTGGGTTTCTAATTATATTACATCATCGACGCATCTTCGTGCAGTCCTGTTTAGCAGGTTGGGAAACAGGCAAATTGGCCATGCCATATTCGTACAGGGCTTCCTGCCAGGGCTGGCGGCGGATGACGGTGAAACTTTTGGTAAGGCGCTGTGCAGCAAGAACGAGCCTGGGTGGTCGGGGGACACGATTGGGAAACGAGGATGCGGAGCGCTCAATCACCCGTACCACCTTGAATGTCGGATTTCGTCGCTTGGCGAGCGCATACCAAGCTCTGGCAAATTCCGCAAGGGAAGCTTCCCCTAGATCCGCATAATGATAAATGCCTCCTGGCCTTGGAGGTAACCAGGGGGCCAAGGGGAAGAGCCTTGTGCTCGGATAGCTATCGAGAATGGCCACATCGAGGAGCGCCCGCGCGAGATTTTTAGTATAGATTGGCGACACGATTTCAGCCTTTGCCTCGGGTACTGTTACCTGCTTGCCAGTTTCGAGGCTACGATTGAGGGCAGCACAGAGCCAGGAGGACTCAAAGCTATTCGGCAGGTCCCCGAAGAGCCAGCTTGTCCGGATAATGAATGCATCGGGACAGACTGCGCGCAGCATGGCCTCTGCTTCAAGCTGAATGCGGCCAAGGTCATTGACGGGATTCGTTCTATAGGTTTCGGAATATCCCCTTGACTTGAGCTGGCCTGAGAACACCTGGGCAGGAAAGATCACCACAAAGCGCGCGTGCTTCTCCGCTGCCAGAGCTCCGAGGGATAGGGGAAGCTCGATCATCCGCCTCCGAAGCTCGCCTGGCTGCGCTTCGCGATAGTCGGGATCGAAAACCGCGCCACAATACAGGATAAGAGAAAGCCTATCAAGTCCTTTACCGAAGACACAGAGTCCTGCGATATCTTCTTCCGCACAGGGAGCATAGGAGACGAGAGCGCCGCAAGACTGAAAGAAAGCGCCGACTTGACGGCCAAGGCCATTCCAAGTGCCCACCACCCAGACAAGACCGTGCGGCTCTGCTTCCCGCGGATCAACGTAGGGCTCGCCGAGGAAAGCTTCGGCAGGATATTCAGAATTTTGCATGATATAGGGGGTTTTTTGACCGGATGAACTGGATAATTTTTTAACAGGATGAAACAGGATGTACGGGATTAGAACAAGAGCTTTAATCCGTAGCGGCTATATTTTGTCGCCTGGCTATCGTAGGTAAGGAAATAGTAGTCGGATTTTATGGCTTGCCATATCATGATTCTGTCAAAGAGGTCCCGATGTTCTATGGGGAGCTTGTAGTAGCCGATGAGTTCGTCGTTCATGAGGCGGCGGCACTTCAGGTCGCTCTTTTTGATTTCCTGATAAAAATCTTCTGGCGTTATGCCTTGTAGACTAAGTTTGCCGAGCCCGTATTTAATCGATATTTCCCAGAGGCTCACCTGGCTAAAGAAGAGCTCATTTTCAGGGCTCACGAGTTGATCGTAGATGCGTTCCTCGATCTTTGAGGTGTCGATAAAACACCAGAGCAAGAAGTGCGTATCGAGAAGAATATTCATAAGTCGAGCAATTCTTCTTCAGTGATTTCCCAATCGTCGCGAAAGGAGACTGTTGCCTTGCCTTCCAAGGTGCCGAGCCTGCGGGCCTTTATTTTCTTGTACTCGTTGATAGGCACAATCACCGCAATGAGTTCTTTTCTCCGGCCAAAGGTGATAGCGATTTCCTCCCCCGCCGCGACGTCTTTAAGAAGAGAAGAGAATTTCGACCGCACCTCAGCAACGGGTAAGTTTTTCATAGTTTCAAAATAGCGCAATAGAACAACATAGTCAAGTTGTACAATTTGATATTTTTGACGGGATGAAAGGGATAATGTCTTGACAGGATGTCAGGATGATGCAGGATGAACAGGATAATTCTTGCTGCACTAGGAAATGTGAGCATTGCAATGCCGACGGCCATCAATATGCTGCTTAGGATCCAATAATATTCAAATAATCCCTTTTGCCATATAAGAACCGATGAATTTGTACCTCGTCTTCCTTCACGATATAGAATAGAAGAAAATTGTCTATTGGAACCATTCGATATCCCAATTGTTGCAAATAGGCATCTTTTACAACTGGATAGATATACGGCGTTCTTTCCAAAATATCAATCTGAGCATAAAACTTCTTAAATAAAGGAACCGGGGATGTTCTGAGTATAGTCTCAAAATATTCTCTTATCTCGTAGAGATCTGTTTCTGCAGTAGGATAAATAAGGACGTTATATTTCTTGTCGCTCATGAATGAATGAGACCCTGAAGTACCTCATGGGCATCTTTTCCGATAGCTCCATTTTGAATCTCCTCGCGAGCTTCATTGAGTTTCTGATAGAGCTCAATTCGTGCAATGTGCTGCTCGTAATACTCGAGCGACATGACAACCATATCTCCACTGCCATTCTTAGTAAGGAATACTGGCTCATTCTCAGTATGGACAATCTCCGAGATACTGGCAAAGCTATTGCGAAGATCAGAAATAGGTCGAATTATAGGCATCTGCATCCTCCTTTATCAGAATAATGATACTATCATGATAAGTCAAGGGCAGAATAGAGAAAAATCTTTCTTTCGACTGGATGATAGGATGATGCAGGATTTACGGGATAAGGAAATGAAATTACTGTGCATAGTATTCCGCTATCTTCTGCAAAACGTAATTGCGAGACACTGACTCGTATTCTTCTTGCGCTGCTCCCTTTTCAAATAGCATTGCGTAATGATCAGAAAAGCTTTCGATACGCTGAATCATTTGAGCTTTCTCTTGCTTTTTTAGATGTTTAGAAGTGCTTATGACCATAATAATCCTCTCTTATTTGCTACTACTAAAATGGCTAGGCATTCTTCAAGATTACGAGAAAATTGGTTAGTATTGCAGGCTCACTATAGAATTCTTCAGTTCAAGACTTTCAGTTCATGACTTTTAGGCCGATATATTCTTCAAGAAGGCTGATGGGAACCGCGCTCACGCGCTCGGAGAGAGGATACTGTCGTGTTCCAGGATAGATAACGAATAGGCCATCGAGTTTGAGATCCTCTATGGACACCATCATCGAACGAGTCAGCTTTGGAGCCTCATTCAACTTCATATCAAATCCATAGCGTCTGTTATGGTATATGAGAAGAAGATCAAGCTCTGCCCCGCCATGAGTCGCATAGAAAAAGGCTTGGGAATCGGGGAAGCGTGCACGCACAGTTTCAACCGCAAATCCTTCCCAGGAAGCACCGGCTATAAGGTGGGACAGCAAAGCGTCCATGGTGTCTATTCCAAGCAGTGCATGCAGGATCCCGCTATCGCGAATATATACTTTGGGCGATTTTACAAGCCGCTTTCCTAAATTATCATGCCAAGGAGGCAGCGTCCGTACAAGAAAGGTGCCTTCCAGAATTTCTAGATAGCGCTTTACTGTTTTTTCGCTCACTCCGAACGACCTTGACAATGCTGATCCATTCCAAATTTGTCCATGGGAATGCGCGATCATGGTCCAAAACCTGGACAGGGCTGCAGCTGGTATAGAAATTCCCAGTTGCGGTATGTCTCTTTCAAGAAAAGTACGGATAAATGCTTTTTTCCATTCAAAGCTCAGCGCATCTGAATCTGCAAGCCAGGACCGGGGAAACCCTCCGCGGAGCCAGAGTTGCCGCCACTCACTACTTCCCACTTCTTCCAACGTAAAGCCTGCCATATCGACAAAGCTAGTCCTGCCCGCCAATGTTTCTGACACACCGCGCACGAGCGTCGGAGAGGCGCTTCCCAAGAGCAAAAATCTTGCCGCATTGTCTGGTCTGTCAACCAGCACACGAAGCGCTGGGAAAAGCTCCGGCCGATGTTGGACTTCATCAATAATAATCAGGCCACGCTTGCCGCTGAGGGCAAGGTTAGGATTTGTCAGGGCAGCATTATCCGCCTGATCTCCAAGATCGAATATTGCTGCGCCATTTTTTTGAGCAATCACCCGGGCAATGGTTGTCTTGCCACACTGACGAGGCCCAAGCAGCGTCACGATTGGGGTGACCTGAAAGGCGCGTTCGATGCGTTCCAAAAGCTCAGGACGAGGTACCATGAAACAATGGTATTGCTTGAAATCTTGGATGTCAACTCCCAAATTTCAGGGTAAAACGCTGCTTTTGGCTTTCCCTCAAGCTTGTTTCTTTCCTCAAACTAAAATCCAGTACATCCAACAATCATGTCTAGTTCTTTTGTTTCCCCTTTGTTGCGCCGGCTATGTGCGGTGTTCGTAATTCTTCTCAATCCACTCGCGGTAAGCGTCGGAGCGCACGGAGGCGATCCACTCGGGGTTGTCCAGATACCAGCGCACCGGCTGCGCCACTCTACAAAACCTCTTGCAATTCTTTCGGCGGCGTTGGCAGGTCCCTGAACCATTTGTGGTACAGTCTACTGTGCGGCGCAAACAACACAATCACGGTCATGATTATGATTTTGAAGTAGTTGGCAAGGGTGCGGTGCTGCACCCACCAGACTTCAAGTTCGCCTTTGTAGGGGGCGATGATGGTGTCGTGGAAGTGGTCGCGGTCGCCGTGTACCTGATCGAGGATGGCTTCTTCGTCGCGGAAGACGATCGAGGCGATGCCGGAGAGGCCTGGGGGGACTTTGTCGATTTCGCGCTTAACCGCGTCCGAATAGAGCTCGTAGTGCTGGCGCGCTTGGGGCCTAGGGCCAACCACGCTCATCTGACCAATAAAGATATTGGCAAGCTGTGGTAGCTCATTGATCTTGGTTTTGCGTAAGAATCTTCCCATGGGCAGAATGCGCGGATCGTTTTTTTGGGTGAGCACGCCGCCCGGGAGATTGGGGCTGTCTTTGAGCATGGTGGCAAATTTAAGGACCTTGAAGTCTTTGCCGCCTTTGCCAACGCGCGGCTGGAGGTAGAAGATATAGTGCTCCCCGGTGAGCTTGAGCGCAATCATGATGGGAATCATGAAAGGAAAGAGCACCACAATAGCGAGCGCCGAGAAGATCATGTCAAAAAAGCGAATGAGCGCGGCCTGCAGCATCACATTCTCCCGTCCAGGAATTTGCCGGTCTCTTTATGAGCAAACTCGGGGATGGTGGCATTAAAAAGATCGATGAGCTCCTCGCGGGTCCATGCGCCACGGCTGCGCATTGCATGGATCGCGTCCTCGAAGCGAGTCAGCGCCGCAGCATCGTAGTTGGGTTCGTTTTTAATGACGCCGATCGAGGCAAAGCGGCTCATATCGAGCCTTTCGCGCTCCGTATAAAATTCCTCAAAGTCCTTCTCGCCGGTCGTATCGCTTTTGAAGAAATAGACGGGCCATTTGTGCTGAGCCTTGAGCTCGCCCACCCGCGCGCGGGCTTCGTCTTCGCTTGCACATTCCACAGCTTCGTAGCCGCGGCTTGCAAGGTAGCGCACGGCGATCTCGCTAAAGGTAAGGAGGTTTTCTTTTGGATCGAGCTTGGGGAAAAAGAGATCGCGATTATCACCGAGCAGGGCGGACATGAGGCAGAGCTCGCCCGATTCCTTGGGCGTGACAAAATAGCGGCGCACATCGCTCGGCGCGGAGAGCGGCTGGTCTTTTTCCATTCGACGATTAAAGCCATAAAGAAGGCTGCCATCGGAGAAGGCGACATTCGCAAAGCGCGCCGTGGAGACCGGCACTTCCACGCTTCGGCGCATGAGGAAATACTCCATGATGCGCTTTGAGGCGCCCATCATGTTGACAGGATTGGCGGCTTTATCCGTGGACACGCAGAAGTACTTGCGCGCTCCCATCGCTGCTGCCTGGCGCATCGTCTTGTCGGTATTGAAGATATTGACATCGACCATGCGCATGAGCGTGTACGGGTCCTTTTCGCTGCGCACATGCTTGAGCGCCGAAAGGTTGAGCACATAGTCGTAGCCAGGCCCGTTCGCGATAAAGGCATCGAAGATATCGCTCCCTGCATCGATGGCAAAGGTGGCAAATTCACCCTCGATATACCCAAGCGACGAGCGAATATCGCGCACGAGCTCGACCATGTTGTTCTCTGAAATATCGACCACATGGAGGAGCTTTGGGCTTCGGGCAAAAATCTCTTTGGTGACCGCCTGGCCGATGGAGCCAGCACCACCGATGACTAAAAAGCGCGAACCCTGGACAAGGTCTGAAAGCGCTTCTTCGTGGGTAGCGATGTCTGCGGCAAATAAATCAGCATCGCGACCAATAAGGTTTAGGGTTGCATCCATAATGTTTTTGACAAGATTGACAAGATAATGTTTTTAACGGGATTACAAGATTGCACTGGATTTACGAGATGATTCTATTCACAAGGCCATTCTCTATGGCCATTTCTGCATTGATGACGATAGGCTGATCCAACACAAAGCTTTTTACAATAGGTTGCAGTCTAATTTTTAGGGCATCAGAGATTTGGAAAAGGGCATACGGTGGATGTTCTTTTAGAACGAGACAAGGGGTAATCGAAAGGTCACCCAGCACTGCCTGTGCTATGGTATCAGGAAGGTCTGAAAGCTGGCTATAGTGCCTCCCCACTTTTAAGCCTATAAAAACCAAAAGTGTAGTGACCATTTTATCACAGATATTCTGAAGGAACTTTTCCCAAGGCTCTTTCTGCGTAGTATTATCTTGCAGTGGCTTAGGAGCAGAGCTTTTAGCCTCTATGAGAAATACTCTCGTTTGAACACCTGATTTTTTTGCAATTATGAAATCACAGGTCTTTACATTAAGTGCCCGCATGGTGGGGCAGCTCTCAATTTTGAAATAGTTCTCAGCCTGCTCTGCAAATTCCATGCCGGATTCGATGTTGCCGTTCATGAAAGACTGAGCTCTACTTCTTGCTCATAGAGACGCACCGACTCGCGCACAATGGGGTTATCGGGATATCCATTCTGAAGATCGTCGATTGTTGCTACACCGTTTTCTAGCGACAAAACCGGCATTGGTTCCTTATGCTTTGTTGCAAGGAGACTGAGCCCCTTGACCACAAAATAGGAATGAGTCGATACAAAAAATTGAATACCGCTCTCTGAGAGCACATAGATGGTCTTCATGAATTGAGAGATCGCCTGTGGATGAAGCGCTGCTTCAGGTTCGTCGATAAAAATAACTGATTTATTATCGAGGTAGTGGTTGCCAAGGAGCGTATCGAGAATAGCCAATTTCTTTACACCTTCCGAAGCCACGCTGATAGGAAACAAATAACGGTCTTTCTTGTAGAGCCAACGATCGTTTTCGTCTTGATAGACTCTGCCTCCAACAACGTCTGCTATACTGCGCCTTGCGTCTCGAAATTCCTGGTAATTCCTCCCTTTTTTTGGCCCTATTGAGATAATCTTTGCAAGATCATAGTACGTATCATCGAAGCCAAACAACTTTGCGCGCTCCCGAGAATCGATGATAACTTTGTAGAGTGTGAGTATTTCTTTTTCAGGCAAAAAAAGCGAATTGCTTGAACGAGATTGAGAAGGCTCAATGATATCCAAAAGGGTCCTTACAGTACTCTCACCAAACGAATAAGCAAGAGTGCCCTCATCCATCTCCATGCGAAATTCAAGCTTCCCGATCTGGCCTTTTGCGACAAGATCGCCCAACTTTTCAGTTTGAAAAGTCCAATAGAGCTTGTCTGAAAGGATTTCTGATAATTTCCGAGGCTCGTCCCCCCGTTTATATTCCTCCGATGCCTTAACTGCCGAATAGGCAGCCTTAAGAAGAAAAGTCTTGCCCGTACCATTATTACCAATGACAAGATTGACTTTTGCAAGACCTTTCCATTCGATGGCAGCAAGCGGCCCATAATTCTTTAAAATCAAAGATTTGATCATCGGCTTTCCTTTGACGAGATTGACGATATAATGTTTTTGACAGAATTACAGGATTGTACTGGATTTACAAGATAATACATAATTCTGACATATCGTACGAAATCTTCGATACGCTGAATCATTTGAGCTTTCTCTTGCTTTTTCAGATGTTTAGAAGTGCTTACGATCATAGCAATCCTCTCTTATCTTATACTACAAAAATAGCGAAGCACACTTCAAGATTACGAGAGAATTGACTCATTTTCTTCACTTTGGCAAATTCTTCTCGAGCGAGTCGCACACGAGGTCGACTTCGGCATCGGTCATGGTTGGATAGAGCGGCAGGGTGAGTTCGTGGTCGCTGATGTACTGGCTCTTCGGAGTGGGGCCGACTTGCGATTTGTAAGCGGTAAAGCTCTGGATGGCGGGATAGTGGATGGAGGTCTGAATGCCATCCTCTTTCATGAGGTCGATGAGTTTGGCGCGGTCGATGTCCTCGGCAAGGAGGATGGGCATGATGTGGTAGGTAGGTGTGCCGCGATCGTAGTGGCGGAAAGGCACGGAGAGAAAATTGGACAGCCGGTCGAGGCGCCCAAAGTAATGCGCCACCCGGGCTGCGCGCGCAGCGTTGGCTTCCGGGAGCTTGGCAAGCTGCACAAGGCCGAGCGACGCTCGCACTTCGTCGATACGGTAGTTAAAGCCTGGCTCGAGCACGTCGTAGGTGGCGGCACGGCCTTTCATACGGTCGAAGCTCGCCACGGTCATGCCATGTGAGCGCAGATTTTTGCACTTTTGGTAGAGCTCAGGATCGCGCGTCACCACCATGCCGCCTTCGCCTACCGCAAGGTTCTTGTTGGAGAAAAAGCTCCAGGCCGACACATCACCAAAGGTGCCGAGCTTGCGACCTTTGTAGGTGCCACCATTCGCGTGTGCGCAATCCTCGATGAGCTTAAGGTTGTGCTGCATGCAGATATCGACAATCGCATCCATATCGCAGGCATAGCCCGCATAGTGCACAATCATCACCGCCTTGGTGCGCGGCGTGATCTTGGCCTCGATATCCGCAGGATCCATGGACCAATCGGACATGGAGCTGACATCACCGATCACCACCTTGCCGCCCGACACCTGCACGCTATTCAAATCCGCAATAAAGGTGAGAGATGGCACAATCACCTCATCTCCAGGTCCTACGCCACAGGCCAACACCGCGATATGCAGCGCCGCCGTGCCATTGGCCACCGCAAGGCACTGCGCCCCCTCGCCCAGCTCCTTTGCATATGCGGTTTCAAAATCCACCGTGCGTTGCCCCATCGTAATCCAGCCCGATTTGAGCGTCTCTAGCACCGCATTATATTCTCGCTCATCATAATTGAGCTTAAAAAGCTGCACTTTCCATTGAATTGGTTCTGACATATATGTGCCTCCCGTTTTGCGCACCGCTACTCGCTTTGGCTGAAGTTCTCGATTGCACCGACAAGCTCATCGATTTTTGTATAAGGATTCAGTTCGTAGATTGGAGTCTGATTCGGATTAGCTCCCTTTTGAAAATCCCGACAACTCCGAGCATTTGCTTGGAGCTCTTCAAGAAAGACCAAAAATACTAACAAACAATGTTGAATAGCTAATGCTCTTCCTTCTTGACCTAATCAAATCCTTCGTCTTTCACGTCCTTTCCTTCAAAGGACGCCGAGAAGCAAAATCTATCAATATTGTCGATTTATTCCGAGTGCCCACAAGCTACATCTGTAACCTCAATCAAACTCTTTAGCCAACATTCGTATTCGCGCTCGCTTTTTCGACTAGTTCATTGATTTTATCAAACCAGCTTCTCACTTCATCCCAAGCGTTCAAAAATATTAGTTCCTCTTTCGTTGTGGATTTCGACAATTTTCCACAGATTATTGATTTAATATAGCATTCTTTTAGATCCTTTCTTCTCCCCATTATTTGATTTGGTACATCCATATCATCCCACTCTTCATTAGTTGCCTCAATGTGTATACTGAATTCACTATTGATCTTATCTACATTGATATAGTTCTCGATCTCTCTCTTCTTTGTTAGCATTCCAATCGAACCATCATTCCGATTTCTTACCTGTTCTATGTCTTTTTTATACTTTTGATCGTCGTCACGGTCATAAAGATGAAATTCAATAGCATTTGTATTCTTTAGAGCGTACCTATTAATCCAATCTTTTAGATTCGCTCCATACATAGGTATAATCGCCAGTACACCGCTATCGATCTTAGCCCGAAGGTCCACAATGTCCCTAAGCTCAGTAATTGCGTTATTTATATTCAGCAAGAATTTTTCATCATTATTACCTTCAACACATATAACTACCTTACCTATCTCAGGCAATAGCCCCATCGTCTTGATAATCTTGCTCATTACACTTTCACAGAATACGCTAACTCCAGCACTTCCATTCTCTTGTTCAACAAATCTTACACTACCAGTTTGAAAAAGCCTAATTAGAGCAGGGCTATGTGTAGTAAGCATCACTTGGTAATTGGTCAAGTTGCTTACTTCAATCAAAGCATTGATTAATCTATTCTGTAGATTTGGATGCAAAGATGTTTCTGGCTCTTCAATCGCATATATGATATCATTATTATCTAAATATTGCTTACTCTCAATATCAGCTAAGAATGAACTTAACAGCACCATTCGCCTAAAACCGCTTCCACGCTTATTCAACGGAATATTATCTGTTGTATCAAAACCGATTCCTTTATATACGTCTTTCCATTTCAATTGAGCTACTTCGGGTATATTGGGATAGATTTCCGTATCACTTTGGCTCAGTTTTTTGAACTGATCAACTGTGGAATTTGCTATTCTTTTGACTTCTGAATCTATTTCATTAGCGATCTCACTTAATTTTTGCTGTATATCATCTCTTTTAAAGATTTGTTCAATCTTAACCTTTAGAGGATCCTGAATTTCGTCATCTTGATCTACATTTTTCCTATCCGAATGAAATAGGGCAAAGACAGGAAGATAGTTTTTCAGTTTATCCCAAATTTCTTTCAACCCTTCGGCATCAATTGGTATATCAATTGAACTGAAAAGTAATCCTCCATTATCGCTGTAATAATCTCTAATAGCTTTCCTCAGAAGAGCAGCTTTTCTATTATCTGAGCATCCAATTCGATTATTCTTGACAAAATCCTGAAGTTCTTTAATCTTCTTTGTCAAAATAGCTCTTAAGAAATCATCATTGGAAGGGTGATAACATTGAATATATGTTGATGACAATTTGCCATTTTTGAAAGACTTCCAAATTTCTAACTCGTTATCTTTATTTAATAAATATTCTTCTTTTAGTGTTGTTTTGTTTGTAGTGTCAATAACAAGCTCTTCTGGGTATTGCTTAAAAAGCACTCCAATCTTAAATTCACTTTTGCCTTCATTTTGTGCTTTAGTATTTAAGTCTCTAGGATCGAGTTTAGTAGGACCCTTTCCTTCATTAATAAAAATGTCGACAGCCTCTAAAATGGAAGATTTGCCTTGGTCGTTTTTGCCGATTAATACTGTTAAGTTATCGAATGGTATTTCCACTCTACCATAAAACCCTCTAAAATTCTCTAAGTAGATTCTTCCTATTTTCATAGATTTTCCTTATAGAAAGTAAGGCATTCGCATTTTGTACTCGACAACTTCTAACGAGTAATGTGTAAGAATTCGGTCGTCAGAGGCTATAAAAGGGTAAGCGGTGAGATTCTGGAAAGTATTATGGCTACATGAGGAGCCATCGCACTTAATGAAGAAAGTGTTTGAAATAGGGTACTCTTCTTCTTTTTTGGTACAGCTTCTTTGACTTTTCCTATCGTGGAATTATTCTGATGCATATCATCTCTAATCTCACATTCCGAGAACTGATTAACTTGCTCACTATTGTAAAACACGTTGTAGCGATTCATTCCTTTTCATAGTGCAAGATATATCGGATAGTCATTAAGCTAAATACTCTGATATTTTAAGATTCTCCAGAACTCCTTCATCAACAATCAAACCTCTCCTCAAATCAGATCCGCCCTTTCAAAGTCTGATCGAAGATCAAATCAGCATGTTTCTCAAGGAACGCGATCACTTTATCAGGATGATGGGTATCGGTCGGCAAATTGACCACATGTGCGGCAGCAAACACTGCATTGGGGTAGCGCTCGGGCTCAAAGCCCCATTCTGAAAGGTCCCCGGTTACAGGATGCAATGGGGAGACAAACCAGTCTCCTAGTGGAATATGCGCTTGTTGTGCATAGTGAAAGAATGCGTTTCTCTCTTTGACGAGGAGCGGATACTTTAAAAAGAGATGATCATTATGATAGTTAGGCTTTACATGATTAAGGCCATGCTCAGCAAGGTACTGGGTAAAGATGGCGGCATTGGCTTTTCTGAGTGCATTGAGCGCAGGGAGCTTCTTTATTGCTTTTTGAGCGGCGTTCCTCTGGACAGTACTCATGCCCAAAAGATAGTCCTTCGGCATTGTGGTGCCTTCGATCTCCTCGCCAGACGATGAGCCTGTCACAAGGTTTTTCTTGCTGAGCCACCGATAGGCATTGACCATTGTGTAGTAGGTCGATGGCGTCACAAGCGACCGCACTTTGAGAAGTGCCCAGAGCATCGCTTGTGTTTTCAATGAAGGCTGAGGCAACGCATCGGCAAAGGCCTTGACCTTTGGCGCAAGCGACGCATCGTTCACGAGCGCATATCCGCCAACGCCTGTGGAGAAAGGTTTATTCCACTGACTTGAATAGAAGGCGGCATCGCAGTACGAGCCATTGGGCTTACCTTTATAGGCGCCTCCAAACCCATGCGTACAATCTTCGATGGACCAAATACCGCGCTCTTTGCATAGCGCGACAATCTCATCCACGTGCGCGGAAAGCCCGTACGTATTCTGGCACAGCACGGCCTTCACGGAAGGAGTAAGCGCCGCTTCGACGAGTTTTGGATTTACAGAAAAACTATCGAGTTCGATATCCACATAGACTGGCTGCGCGCCCTTATACAACACCACATTGGGCACCACCACACATGTATAGGCGGGCATCAAGACTTGATCGCCCTTGCCTATACCCATGGCATCGAGAAAGGCATAGAGCGCGACACGGCCTCTAAAAAAACGCAAATCAAGCTTCAATCCATATCTATTATCACTCATGCCTGTGCCAGTGTCAATTGTTAAGAGCAATTCTACCTTCCTTAAATAAGAAAATAAGAATAATAACTAAAGAACCAAATCCAGAAAATTCAATTTGAAGAACGACATTAGCCTTTTTATTCCTAACATAATTAAGCTATTCGTCGGCTTCTGGATTCAAAAAACCTTATTAGAAATAATCTTCATACGAATGCTATTATAAACAGAGTTTGGCATATTTTGCACCACAACAGCGCCTAAGGCATAAAAAACATCTACCAGGTCTCCATCTAGATCAATAATAACCCTCATTCGATCCACAAAGTCTGATATTGACTTCTTGAGGCCCGATCTCCTTCTGCGAGTTTTTTCATTAATTCTGAATCGATAAAGCACTTCTGGAACATTTGAAAAAATACAACTATTCTTGAATCCGCTTAGCCACAATAAAGTATCCTCATTCCTAATGGAAATGAGAGGATAATAGCCAGCCTTATCAAAATAGCTTCTTCGGAATATTACAGAAGGATGTGCCAATGGGTTTCTCCTAAGAAAAAGCCTTTTCATTTCACGATGCTGCATTGGATATCGTACTTCTCTTAATCTTTGGTCATTTACATATTCTTCTATATATGATCCAGAAATATCAATACTAGGATTAAAATCCATATAATTGACGAGTTTTTCGATCCTATCAAGTTTCGATATATCATCAGCATCCATTCTAACTATATACCTGCCTCTCGCCTTCGAGATAGCCATATTCATGGCAAATGCCAATCCTCTATTCTTGACAGTGTTTAGAACAATAATTCTCTTATCGGAAACTTCATATTGCTCAACTATTTCTATAATATCTTCTCTATGAACACCATCTAAAACTATAATAAACTCCAAGCATTTATATGTCTGCAATAAGATACTCTCTATTGACTCTTTTATATAGATAGGATCGTCGCCATCATAAATAGACATAACAACCGATATAAGATCTGCTATAATTTCCATATTATCGTAACCGTCAATTCCGCACCGTTCGGAGTTGAGCCCCCTTCATTGGTATAAATGTTCGGGAATCCGGGATTAAAATCATCTTACCGCTTGCAGAATTAATTCTTAACCCGTCAAACGTAAGCGTCAATTCTACACCGTTATCGGTAATCAAACATCATAATGGAGAACAAATCTTATCAGTTTGGCAAATTTTAGCAATGTTTAGGCTGAACAAGGTAAAAGATTAGAGATTTCTTCTATGAATCTGGAACGAGGGCTATATTTCACCTTATTCAGTTTCTCTGGGTGTTCTATCCTTTGGGCTAAGCATATTTGCCCATCGTCCCAGGTCTAACACAAACGGCGAATGGCCAACCCTTTTCGATTCTGGTGGCATCTGCATGTAATTCCCAAAATGATTTCTCAAGTAGAGATTCACACCTTGAGGACAAGGTATCTGTGTATTTTCAAATTGATAGTATACGAAAGAATCAATCCATTCCGACTTCATTTTAAGAAACGGCAATCTCACATATGATACATATTGTGTCTGCATATTGTTATATTTCGTACTCTCACGATCTATAAGACTTATAACTTTATCCATATTCATAAGAAATGAAGCAGCTCTAAAAACACATCTATAAATAAAAGCAAATACTTTTTTGAATGGCGCGAGCTCAACGCTTGTCCCCTGGACTCTCCTTGCTATGACAAATTGAGAAAGGAAATCTACTTTCAACCTTTGAATTATTTCAGCCCATCTATTATCAGGAATATTATCGTAAGGAAAGATATCTAAAAATATTCCCTGGTGGATTTTTAGCTTTCTTACATACTTTTCCACAAATTTTGTACCATCAAGTCTCAGTTTTGAGAAATAAAACGGAGACATTGGTTCGGTTTTATGGGTTTGCAAAAAAAATCCTGGGCTTAACTCATTCTCGCACACTCTTAAGAATTTGTTATAATCTTCTCTAAGCATGCCAATGTCAAGGTCATCATCCCACGGAATGAACCCATGGTGCCTTACCGCTCCAAGTGCTGTACCACCAATTGCAAAATATCTGATGTTGTGTTTATTGCATATCCTCTCGACTTCATTCAATAGAATGATCTCAATATCATGTATTTGTCTAAGTTGATCTTCAGAGTACATTATAATTATCCCCAATCCTTAACAAGGTACGCAATTGAAGGCACTACTATGTCTGCCCTAATTTGAGAAAATTCATACTCGTCTCTATTTGTTTCACCGCTTAGTACCAATACGGTAATTAATTCATTGCCTAAACCCATAGCAATGTCAGTATAAAGTCTATCGCCAACAATAGCTGCATCTGAAAGTCCCATGGAATTTTTAGCGAGAATTGGCTTAATCAACTCCAATGATGGTTTCCCAAATGTAAGTAAAGGTCTTTTCCCTGTTGATCTAGTTATCATATCAATTATGCATCCAATATCAGGAATTGGTCCCCTTTCCGTTGGGTAAACTAGGTCAATATGAGTGGCATAATAGGGTATACCAGTTCTAATTACATCAATAAACTTTATTAGTTTTTGATATGTTAAGGTATCATCATATGTCGCAACTGCTGCATCTGGGCATTCATCGTCTATTTCAAATCCTTTCCGTTCAAAATAATCTCTTACTGCGTCATTCGCTAACAGTGCAATACGATTTAGTTTGTTCGAGATAAGGTAATGGATACAAGCATCAGTAGATATGATAATCTCATCAACTGCCGCTTCAATTCCAAGACTTTTCAATGACCTTGAATGCTCAAAAGCTGTGCGTGAAGAATTATTGGATAAAATATATACTTTCTTGCCTTGCTCCCTTAGGAAGTTAATAGTTTCTGCAGCTCCGGGTATGCTCCTATTGTTTAACGATATAGTACCATCTTTATCAAAAAAGAAAACTTTTCTGTTCATTACCTCATGCATTCTGCTATTAAAAAGCATCTCTGCATTTGATAGGTCTTCATATGTATCAATTTCATACCATGCCTCTCCTTTGATATCTAAGGGCATAGCTTCGATAAGCCGATTTCTAAAAAGTTGATCAAACATTACTTCAGTCCACTGGTTCCTTTCCATTTGTATATCAATGATCTGGTGCATAGCTTCCAAAATTGTTATAATATGACGAGCTGCAATCCGATATATGTCTATAGATGATCCATAACAGCTTTCTCTTGATATCTTTTTTGAAATCCCACTGATAAAACCCCTATCATTTAACGTGACTTTCATAGATTCTTCATCGTAGAGACCTACATCAACAGGAACTATAGTTCCTGTTGTCATCATCAAACGTTCAATTATACTCTTGCTAAAAACCAGATCTGCATTCATCAACAGAAAGTCATCGTCAAGAAACTCCTTCGCTAAATATAGCGAATACATGTTATTGGTAACAGCGTATTCACAATTCGAAAAGAAGCTAAAGCTCAGTTGGGGGTAATTGCTACAACAATATTCCTTAATCAGGCTTTCACGGTAGCCCGTACAAACGCCTATTTCTTTTATAGAAGAATCTTGCAAGGCATCTAAGATATAGCCCAACATAGCCTTACCATTAACCTCAATAAGTGTCTTAGGTTTCTTGTCAGTAATGGGCCTTAGCCTGCTTCCAATTCCAGCAGCAAGAATAACCGCTTTCATATAACATCCTTGAGCTTCAACTTAGCTTTCCCTTTAATTGCCTTTGTCGTCGAAGTGGGACAAGTCTCATCGATTTACCATCCACTTAGATTTTTAAACATAATTCTACGCATCTCATATAAAACTTTATTGGAAAAAACTACGTCTTTTATTTTATCATAATAGCCAATTTTCTTAAGTCGTAATATTCCAATAACATCTCCTTTATACCTTAAATCTTCCGCAATAATAAGTTGCTCTAATTCCTCGAGTTTTTCTCTATCTATTATATCTTTATATTTATCATAAAAATATTTGTAAGATAATCGTCTCTTATGCATACTCTCGTTTTTCACTTGAAATGTACTATTTACCTTCGAAGAATTCCCTCCGTGAATTCTATAATATAATCCAACCCTGGGCACGTTGATTATTTTTCCTCCAGTTATAAATTTTAAGAAGAAGGATATCCATATGTCTTCATTCTCCAAATTCTCAGGAAGTGGAAAGATATCACTAGCCAAAGCCCGCGTCATCATCATACATCCGCCCGACCAATTACCCCTTGATCCCTTAGGGATAACAAGTCCGTCAAATCTTCGATCTTCTGAAAACGATTGAGACTTGCAAAGTGAAATATATTTTTCATTTATATGATCTTTCAAAGGCGACGCCCTCATCCTTAGCGAGTCAGCCGGCAGCATATCATCGCCAGCAAATAGACATATTAGGTCGCCACTGCTTCTTCTAAATGCAAGATTAAATCCTGCCACCTTCCCCTTATGCACATTTTTATAAAACTTGATAAAGGAATAGTCTCTTAAAAAAGCACTAACAATTTCAACAGTTCTATCTGTTGAAAAATCATCAATTACAATTATTTCACAAGTATAATCAATTCCATTTGCCTGATTTACCAAACTAATTAATGCATCATTGATATATTTTTCCTCATTAAAAACAGGCATTAAAACAGATATTTTTATTTTATTCAATTAATAACTCCTTATAAAGCCTTTTATCAATCTAATCCAGAGCTAAGCTTATAATAATGCTGAAACCTATTTATAGAGTAATATCTTTATTGATATTATCTAATATCAATAAATATATTATATAATCAAAAAAACCTGGCAAAATAGATGTATCAAAAAATCCTCTAGCAAATATTAACATTATTAAAAACGTAAATTTATAATCAGCATTATTTTTGATTAAAATATCTATTAAATATATAAGCCAAATAATATAGGTTATTCCAAAATAACTATGGCCTCTTATGAAAGAATTATGAGGATTACTATTATATTCTAATATTAATTCGCTCTTTCTAAAATCTTCACCGATAATTATATCTGAAAAATTCAGATTGCCTATATAGCTCTTATAAATCGCTAACCGAGAGGTCTCCAACCCACTATTGAAATTTGTGTTTAAAACTAAGTAGTTAATAATATCTATATAATAATTCTTTAATAAAATTAAAATCAAAAAAATTATAGCTATCATTAACAATATTTTTAATTGGCTAGATTTAACGGACAAGATATTTGAAAAAATAGTATAGCATAGAAGAATACCTGATAGCAATATTCCGCTTCTTCCAAAAGTCAATATAGAAATTGCAAATGTAATAACAGCTGATAATATTGGTAGCCTGCCGTGCTTCTTTAGGAAGCAACAGCTATATAAAATTTGGCAAAAAAACTGAATTTCACTGACTGTATTTCGGCTATTTCCAGGAAAGTAGTGATTAAAATCATCAGGAGTTGCCCCTTTTCTTAGCATAAAAGTGATGATTATTAAAATATATGATATAAGTATTAGCCTGCTTATAAATAATAAATTAAGATATTTTAATTTTAATATAATATAAGATAATAAAGGAGAAATAATAAATAGACATGAAAATAGGAGTATAGAATAATTGTTATATCTTATACAATTAAAAAGTGATATAATTATACATAAAAAGGAAATGATTATAAAATAACGATATTTAATTATAAATTTTGATATTCTATATTTATAATTAATTATTAAAGAAAATATTATTGTTATAATTGATAAAGCTATATAGAGATATAGCCAAAAAGTATTTCCAGTAATAATTCTAACTATAGGTAGTAATAAAAAAGCTGTTAAAATTATATTCGTTATATAAGAGATGATATTTGCATAGATAGTTTTATATTTCATTATAATTGGGCCGATCTATTTTAAATTACCGCGATTTTATAAGTCGCGGTAGGGACGCTGGTTACTAACTATTAAACGCGCACTGCCCTTCAAAGCAATGAACTTTTGCTATGATTTAATGATCAAAACTATATTTTATCTGCTTCAATTGAGCCAAACCTATTTCTGGCCAGAAAGGCAAACTCAATTGATGCTCTGCTACTTTCTCAGTTACAGAAAAATCACCTTTTTTATATCCCTTATAGTTATACGCCTTCTGCAAATGCAGCGGTATGGGGTAATGTATGCCATATCCGATTGCGTTTGCCTTAAACTTTTCAATTATCTCATCTCTATTTTCTGATAAAATTGAGAAAATATGCCATACTGGATCCGCTCCTCGCCTAATTTGAGGGACTCTTATTGTTGATATTTGTGACAATTCTTGTATATAGAGCTTTGCCTTTTCTTTTCTCAAGGCAGTCCACTCATCGATATATTGAAGCTTGATTCTCAATACTGCTGCCTGAATCGTATCAAGGCGCATATTGAAGCCTTCTATTTCATGCTCATATTTTGCATTCCATCGTCCATGATTTACGAGCATTTTACACTTTTTATACAAAGCTTCATCATTTGTGGTGATTGCACCTGCGTCTCCAAATGCCCCAAGATTTTTCCCAGGATAAAATGAATAGGTTGCAATATCTCCATAGTAGCCTGGTTGATGACCATTTAATCTCGAGCCATGAGCCTGCGCTGAATCTTCTATGACAAAAAGGCCATATTGTTTGGCTGTTTTGACTATTTCAGGCATGTTTGCCATTTGACCGTATAAGTGCACAGGAATAATGGCTTTAACGCTTTTCCCTTTCGGTCCTTCTAGGTATTCAGCAATTTTTTTAGGATCAATCGTATAATAATCTTCTTCTATATCAATAAAATCAACATTAGCCCCGACCATAGTGACTGCTTCTGCTGTTGCAATAAATGTATGATCAGGCACCAAGACAGTATCTCCAGGTCCAATGCCGAGCGCTTTCAAAGCTATTATGAGAGAATCGGTCCCATTTGCAGTACCTACTGCATATTTAGATTCGGTCCAAGAAGCAAATTCTTTCTCAAAAAGATCAACTTCTTGGCCACCGATAAAGTCTGTGTTTCTTATGAGTTCTCCAATTTTATTCATATATTCATCGTATAAGGGGCTTATTGCATCAAACAAATTCGAAAAGGGGATTCTATCCACGTTATGCCTCCATGGTCTTTTGTCCAATTAAATCGAAGCTAAATCCAAGTTCATTTAGCTCATCTCTATCGAGCACATTTCTCGTATCAAAAATATATGGGCTTTTCATTGCGGATTTTATTCTCCTTAGGTCTAGCGATCGGTATTCATTCCATTCTGTAAGAATTAAAAGCGCATCTGCATCTTTAGAGACTTCATATTCATTATTGCAATAAGATACTTTATCCTCATATTTCTCTTTGAAATTATGCATTGCTTGCGGATCATGAACCTTTACAATAGCTCCCAGCTTTAAAAGCTCATCCACTATATCAATCGCAGGAGACTCACGAATATCATCTGTCTCAGCCTTAAACGCAAGGCCAAGGATACCTATAGTTTTCCCAGAAATATTTGGCATCCTTTTTTTAAGCCTTTCAACTATTCGCATTTTTTGTTTCTTGTTTGCTTCGATGACCGCATCGATAATCGTGATAGGAACTCCAAATTGATGAGCTATTGCTGATAATGCCTTTGTATCCTTAGGAAAGCAACTTCCGCCATATCCAGGGCCTGCGTGAAGAAATTTAGGACCTATCCTGCCATCCATCCCCATTCCCTTTGCAATCGATATGATATCTGCACCAATTTGCTCTGCGAGGCACGCAAGCTGGTTAATATAGGCAATCTTAATTGCTAGAAAGCCATTGCTTGCATATTTAATGAGTTCTGCTGATTCCCAATCAGTCCATAAGAAAGGAACATTGATTCGATTCAGTGTTCTATAGACGTCGCGCATTATTTCCTTAGCTTTTTCCGAGTCTGTGCCTATAACGACTCGATCAGGATGAAAGAAATCGTAAACAGCTTTGCCTTCTCTTAGAAATTCAGGGTTGCTCACAACATCCATATCTCTATTTGCTTTCTTTATTCTTTCATTCACCTTACGATTATATCCAACTGGCACCGTAGATTTGATTACTAAGACTTTGTAACTGTTAGAATTTTGAATAACATCATTCACAGCATTCTCAACATATTGAATATCAACATTTCCATCTCCATTGCCATTCTCTGGCGTTCCTACGGCAATAAACACGACTTCTGAATTATCCAGTGCATCTTTTAGACTGTTTGTAAACTTAAGTCTGTTCGCGCTAGTGTTTCGAGTAAGCAATTCTTGCAACCCTGGCTCATAGATGATCATGTTGCCATTCTGCAATTGTTGGATTTTACTCTGATCTATATCAATAGCTATGACATAGTTTCCGAAATCAGCTAAGCCTATTGCTGTTGCCAAGCCAACATAACCAACACCAATAACACAAATATTCTTTGCCATATCCTATCCTTAACGAAGTCTCTTAGCTGGATTTCCTGCATAAATTCCAGCCTCGGTAATATCCTTAGTAACTACCGATCCAGCACCAATGATAACATTGCTGCAAATTTTGACAGGTAATATTGTGGCGTTTGAGCCAATTGAAACATGATCGGAAATAATAGTTGCTTTCCATTTGGTTTGATCTCCATGTGCTGGCTCTCCAGAAGAAAATAAATCATTGATAAACATAACACCATGCCCAATAAAACAATCTTTACCAATAGTGACTAATTCACATATAAAGCTATGTGATTGTATTTTTGTTCTTTCCCCTATCGAAACATTCTTTTGAATTTCTACAAAAGGCCCAATAAAACAATCATCTTCTATGTTGCAGCCATAGAGATTTACTGGCTTTATTACAGTTACATTGGTTCCGAAATTAACGTTATCAATGCAAATTTCTATAAGATCAGGCATACTCATATAAACCTACCATTTAATCTCTCTCATTTCTAAAGTAGAAAACTCTGTAGGTAGCGTCACTGGCTGGCCCGTTTTTTGGCTCTTGTAGATTGCGAGGATGATCTCGAGCGCTTTTTTGCCTGCTTCGCCATTTACAAGTGGCTCCCGATCCTGCTCGAGGGCATCAAGAAAATCAGCATAGAGCGCGGTGTGGCCAAAGCCATACACAGTGGGAGGATCTTTCGCGTTCGGATCGAGCACTTTATCTTCGGTATCGCCCACTGCTGTCGCATCAGCAAAACGCCAAGTCTCAATTTTATTGACCGCAAGGCCGCCGATCACTACTGTACCCTTCTCTCCAAAGAGCGAGAGTGTCTCATTCAGGTTTTTGGGGAATACATCGGCGCTTCCTTCGATAATCCCCACTGCTCCACTTGCAAATTCGACGATTGCTGCACCGAAATCCTCCGCCTCAATAGGCCGCAAAAATCGCCGTGTTGCAGCCTGCACGCGCACTGCATCTTCCCCCATCATCCACTGCAAAAGATCGATTCCATGCGTACACTGGTTCATCAGCGTTCCGCCATCGAGATCCCAGGTGCCGCGCCAAGGCGCCTGTGCATAATAGTCTGCATCCCTATTCCATCGCACCTGGATCATCCCATGTAGCATCTTCCCAAACCGACCTGCTTCACGCGCCGCCTGCGCACGCTGTACTGGCGCATTGAATCTATTCTGAAAACATACCGCGAGTTTTCGATTGTTGCGCCGAGCCGCATCGATCATCGCATCTGCATCGTGAGTAGAAAGTGCCATAGGCTTTTCACAGATAACATGGCTCCCCGCTTCAAGACAATCTATGGCGATTCGTGGGTGATAGCCTGACTCTGTCGCAATGGCGCAGATATCAGGCTCTTCTTTGGCCAGCATTTCGTGATAATCGGCGTAGACTGTTACGTCACTACCGCTGCTGCTGAGGCCTGCCCTATATTCCTGCTCCCGTTTTTGCGCACGATACACAATAGGATCGCAACAGGCGACGAGTTGAACTCTATCTTTGTTGGCCAGTGCTGCTTCAATATGTTTTAGGCTTATGCGACCACAACCAATCAATGCAATAGTCTGCATAAACTTTCCCTAATTGATCCTAACAAGCTAGAACTTGTTCATAAAATCTTTTTTCATTTTCATCTCTCAGCCTAGAATTATGCCATAAAAGTACAAAGTTTCCGTTATGTTTTCTACATTCATCTTTTAGTTTTTTGAAATATTCAAGCGCTTTCTCTGTATATCCTAAGTTCATATATCTTTCATCTATAACACTGCACTCCATTGCAATAAGCGGCCTCTCAACGATATTTAATTGTTTACGCTTTATGAAATCAAAGGGTTGAAATTCGTGACACGTTCCACACCTGAATCCAGCAACATCTGCGTAGCTCAATGTACTATCATAACTAAGTTCTGCATCCACATAATTATAATATGTTGTTGGACTTTTCCACCTGAGATAGTGTTGCCTACCTCCAAACACCTTTGAATAGATCCGATTTATTTCCAACACACGCCTTAACTTCTCTACATCTTTAATAAAAGCCTCTTCATTATCGTACGTATCATAATGTCCATGTATGCCAATTTCATGCCCTCTTTTTGAAATACTCCTTAGCAATTTCACCATTAGTTTATTCTCTATATTTATCTTTGAACTCTGCTCCGGGCTCCCATTAGGCAGAACATAGAAAGCACTCTTAAGACCTCTTTTCTCGCTCTGATCCATTATATAATCAAAAGTAAAATACCTATCGTATGGCAATCTCGCCTCGTCACCTAAGCCCATAAGCCGAATCTTTTTGCTTGCCCGCCTATAGTCTTTCCTCTTTAACACGTCCCCTACAATGTTCCTAAATAAAGCAGCATTAGATTTTGAACAAAGTTCAAATGGCTCATCAACATCATGCGTCAGTTTTATAGAATAGACATATTGTTTCCTGTCCTCTTTATACCCTAAAAATAAGAGCATCTGCCACAAAAAATCCACATATTCATCCACTACAGGATGATCAAGAAAACCAAATCTATAGGATAAAGAAGCTGATGCAGGAAATCTATCGTGATCATCTCGCGCCTTATTCGCATATTCCTCCCAACGCGAAAGCATAAAATAAATGGATGCAAAGATATCAATGCTGCATTTTATCCTTTTATGTTCATTATCTTGAATTTCAATATAATTTTCACCATAAATAATAGGGAATTTTGAGGAGATGAATTTATTGTTAGCCCAAGCAATTTTCTCTGGAATATTTGAAGAATTCAGATATTCTTTTTCATGATTAAATTTACAGAAAAAATAGTCTTGTATGGTCAAGATGTTGCCATTATCTAATACTATATCATATTGGTTTTGATTATCTTCTCTATTATTATCCAAATAATATTGAATGCCTAAATACTCTCCTAAGATGCAATTTATTATATATTTTCGTTCTGCTAAGTGACCATTTGAAAAAATGACCTTTACCACCTCAGTATATCCTTTGCCACTTGATAAGCTTTAAGAGTCCTAGAGTTCGTTTTTGAAATTGCAAAATAAGGCTTCTGTATTGCACCAAAACTTCTGAAATATTTCTCCACACCTTCTAGCATGCTTCCTTCAAAATCAAAATTTTTTCCTTCAGATAAAGCATATTTAATGCTCTCATGCTGGACAACATCCATTCCACCGAGATCTTTTTTATCTGTCCTTATTCCACCAAGTAAATAATATACAGATGATTTGTCAGCGACTAACAAATTAGCAGCAATATCATTATTGCTTTGATCTTTTGCAACTAATATCTTGGCAGCAGCATTTGCTTTACAAGCCTTATGCAGCTTATTAATCAATGCCAAAGAGAACGGAACTTGGATTCCTTGACGACCAAAAGTTTGGCAAATCAATTGATATAGAACATCCACATCATTACTTTCTATGATGCTTATTCCAGTCTTTTCAGCTTTTCTTTTTCTTCTTCTTATGTCATTTTCTATTAGATTATCAAAATCTTCAATCTTGATCGATTCTTGTATTACATATGTATACCTTGTTGTTTGGCTGAAACCTCTCCAATAAAAAGGTAACCAATTATTTACTGAATGGTTCCACTGCTGATAGAAGTAATCAAAAAGTGGCAATTGATCTATTAGCTCATCCATTAATTCCTTTTCCCATGATAGCTTTTTATAATATTTCTGACCCTGAGGATATTTAATATAGGGACCGAGTGTTTGAGTCAATTTAGGCATTGTGATAAAAGTAAATCCATATCTCTTCCTAATGTAATATGGCATTGTAGCCCATATCTGGCCGCCTCTCTCTACTATAGCTACATCCCATATACCACCTTCAGAGACGGCATCAAGCCACCAAGGCTGACTAAAAATAGGAATATTAGGATTCTCTTCACAAAATTCTTTATATTTCTCTTTCTTTGCCATATCGTACTGCTTATTCAAGATTTAGAATCTCCATCTTCATCTAAGTCTTACCCTGGCAATATTCCCACATATATTTATTCGGTACTAATTCTAGCCCTATTTCATTCTTCAAAAACTTCTCATAATTTGCTTGCCAGTTCCTTTCAAAAATATATCGAGTACTAGATTCCTTATGATCATTTTCTTTCTGCCATTGTCTTATCAACTGATACAATTCATCATAATCATGAAACCATATCCCTATGTCAGAAGGAATGTGCATTCTAGACGTTTCATTATCAAGGATAAAAACAGGTTTACCAAAAGAAAGAGCTTCAAATATAGTTGTTGAAAAACAAGCGACAATTATATCTGCATCACTTATTAACTTGAATATATCTCCTTCTTTGCTAATTTCAATATTATGTTTATCGAGCAAAATGGAATATCTTTCTTTAAAAGGTACTTCTCCTGGGTGTAATCTAAATATTATTTTATAGTCTTTATATTTATCAAACTTATTAGCTAATCTATAAGCAAGATCAACAAATACTCTTGAAAGAGTACCTTGAGATACAATTAAAATTGTAAGCCGATTATTAGAACTAGAAAGCCCTGTAGGCTTATATTTTTCAATCATAGTTATTAAATGAGGATTCCCAACTGCAATTATCTTAGAAGGATTCTGTATTCCATTGATTAGCTTATTGCTATAGGTAAGCAGGTAATCTGGCAGATAGTCTTTAAAATCAGCATAATTACATATCTCATTAGAAAAATTATAAGCCACATGTTGAATATTAATTAATCCATGCTGAAACTCACCAACTTTTATTCCATTCTCTTTTGCGGTTTTTATTAAACAAGCTGTAAGGCCCCCATAGCTTGCACAATTTATAAATATAACTTTAGGTTCGATTTTATCTATTAATTTTTGACAAAATTTTCTCATATAATATATTCTATAATCTAAAACTACTAACATTTTTTTAATGTTTTTAAGCTCTTTTGAACTTAAATATTTTCCAAATTTCTTGCTAATATCATCTACAAACCTATTTATATCTGTAGGAACTTTATTAGCTCCTAAAACTCTTATCCTTGTCTTAATAGCAGCCTTAATATTCAGATAATCATATGAAGCATAATTTGGAATAATCCTAGGAAGGATATACTCCCCTCTTTTTGAGCTTTCAAGTACCATGCTTGATTGCGGATACTGCATCACAAAATAATCGTGCACTCTATTAACATATTTTCCATTAATTTTAAAAGTACAATCCAATGCAGTAGTTATAAATAGAATTGGGAACTCTCCTTTAATTCGAAATGGACTGTAACGATATGTATCTCTCAAGTATAACATCAGACTGATAAATCCCATTTTCCTTTTAGATGAGTGGGGAGTTTCATAATTATTCTGCTTCTCAAGTATAGTTGAAAGTATATTATACCTAATAAATGGCCAAATGAGCATTCCTGTTTTAGGAAATTTATATTTGAGCAAATCAGCATTTTCAATAGATAATAATTCTGATAATTCCATAAATCTCCAGCTATGACTATTTTTTGTGACTAATTATTACAGTACGGATATTCCATGGCATCTTAAAGACACTTGCTGAGACTATCCACGTTACTAAAAAGGATAAAGCATTAGAAATCATGAAAGACTGAGCAGCTCCGGCCAAATTGTGTATTGAGACCAAATAATATGTTAATCCAATATTTAATAAACCTACAATAAGGGTGATGATTGTTAACAAATATGTCTTATAACTATAGAATATATAGTTTGTAACCATATAATACATACCATTAAATGAATTTCCTAAAGCTATCCAAATAATAATTGAAGCGGCATTTTGAAACTCCCTACCAACTAGTATTTTTAATATTACAGGAGAAATAATACCTAATCCTAATCCTGAAATTATAATGATAATGAAACAGATATAAGTTAATTTGACAATTCTCAAATTTGTAGACTGATCCTTTTTATTAAGCTTATCATAAAGCCAAGGAACATATGCATAATTAAACGATGTGGCCAGAATTCCTATAATCGAACCAATTTGAGTTGCGACTGTATAGATGCCTGTCTGATCAATCCCTAATTTTGTATTAACAATTACTCTGCCAGTCATAGTAATAAGCATTCCACCCAATGCATGGGGTACGAGCGGAAGTCCAAAGCTTAGTGCTTTCTTAATATAGCTAAAATTAACTTTAATTTTGGAATATTTGAGAATAAGAATTAAGAGCGCAACATTGCCAATAATAAAATATGCTGTTAGCTGCGCATAAATCCTTCCCATATAATTCATTTTAAAACAAACAACCAATAAAATTGACATTGAAACATTAATGAGCGTTAAACCAATTTGAAATAGGCTATATCTTAAGGCATCCATCTGGGCCTGATAAATTGTGGTTAAACTTGCAATTGCAAATGAATAAAAACTAATCACAATCGCGATCCAATAGAGATTTTCAGGAACTCCAATAAATTTTTCTATAGTTGTCCTAAAAGTATATAAAATCGTTAATGTAGCAATCGCTGTGCTAACAAGAATAATAAGGCAGTTCCCTATATATTGCTTAAAATCGATATTTTCCTTATTGAAATATTCTCTTTGTATAGCACCATGAATATTGACCCCAACAAAAACACTTGTTATAGAAACTAAGGTCCCAAACATTGAGACTATTCCATAATCTGCAGGTGTCAAATATCTTGTCAAGATTGGCAATAAAAGAAATGGAATCGCAGAATTGATTACAGATGTTATTGAATAAATTCCAGATGCTTTTAATAGAGAAGAAGATAATATCTTTTTTACCAATGGAATCAGCCTTTTTTCAAAATTGTTTCTACGAGCATTATATCAAAATAATCGTCTATATCAATTGATATTTCTTGAGCCATAATATAAGCAAAAATATTATCACTTAAAAAAAGTGTTTGCTCTCTTATAAATCGCTTAGTATTAACAATATATATTGCACCATTTATTCGATAATAGGTTGGCAAATCCTGACTCCGCTTATTCTTTATTTCATCGTGAAGAAAATTCGCCATTGATAGGTCATCAGGCAAGGTATTAGCCCAGAGAGGAGAATGATCCATTTCGCATACCGAGATAACTGCATCAGCATTTCTTGAGAGGAGCAAATCAATTGCCTCATTGATATGACGGGCATTGCGCAATGGGCTTGTCGGCTGCAAAAGAATGATAAAATCAGGCTGGTTTTGCAATGTGCTTAATAGATGCAAAATAACATCATTCGTTGTGGCTGTATCAGTCGCGAGGTAATCTGGCCGCTTAATGATATCAATATCATAATTCTTTACTGTATTGATAATCTGGTCGCTGTCAGTAGTCACAATTGTCTTTTGAATCCGATTAGTCTGTAAAGAGGCTTCAACTGTATAGCAGATTAAAGGTTTGCCTGCCAACGGTAGAATATTTTTATTAGGAAGGCGCTTACTTCCACCTCTTGCAGGTATAATTGAAAAAAAGGTAGGGTTGTTATTCATATTGCTTACGGATTTCCAGCCTATCCAATGCATTCTTATATTCTTCCCATTGGCCAATATCGATATATTCGCCTTCATTCACGGGATAAGTGAATACAGGTTTCTTATCATCGAGCAGCTTCTGAATAAGATCCGTCATATCAAATACACAATGGGAAGGGATATACTCAAGACACCTTTTGTCCAAAATATATATGCCAGTGTTGATTATAAAGCTGTACTCTGGCTTTTCTTGAATTCTTTCAACCTTTCCACCATTGGTAAAATGTACCACACCATACGGAACAATATTATGCTGAACCGCAGAGATTATCGTGAGCCACGAATGATTTGTATCATGAAATTCAAGAACATTCGAAAAATCTGTTTTTACGATAATATCGCAATTCGATACAAAAAAGCGCTGAGGGGCTCCTTCTGTAAATAGTTTAAGACTTCCCGCAGTACCGAGAAATTCTTCTTCCCATATATATTCCACATCATAGTCGTGTTCAATGCCATCAAAATAGGCACGAATCATCTCTCCTCGATAGTTCAGCGTAAAATAATATTTCTTGATTCCATTCTGGGAAAATTCACTTATAATGTGCTCAACTATTGTTTTTTCTCCAATAGGAATAAGTGGCTTAGGAAGAACATTCGTAAATGGCTTCATTCGTGTTCCTTTGCCGCCAGCCATGATCACAACAGGAATTTCAATTCTCTTTCGAATTTTACGAAAAGGTTCTGCTTTTGAAAAAAAATCGCTCCATGTTATATAGCGTGCGATCGTCCCATCTCGTCTCAGAATAGGAATGAGACTAAATCTCTTCATGAGAAATAGATTTTTCGCATCTTGCTCCTTGAACGTATCTTCATATAAAACGCTCGGTTTTGAATTATAGACATCTTCTATGCTCTCAGTTAAGGATTTCCCTGAGAGAATTGCTCTTCGTATATCTCCATCGGTCAATGTACCTAATAATTTGCCTTGCTCATTTATTACTAGAAGAACACCCAATGCAGATGCATTTAAACTCTTAAGAGCTTCTCTAATCGTTGAGTTTTTGGTAATGGTCGCTAAATTCAAAGCAATTCCTTTTACGAAATTTATAGTTATTTTATATCAAGAATCATCAAGCTAACCTACAAACAGATTGGCTCATCTTCAGAAAAATCTCGAGATGCAAGCCTTCCTATGACATAATCCCACATCTCAGATGGTAATCCCTTCTGACCTGTCCTTTTTGTGGTGATGTTATCATATGAAAATATTGTTCCTTTCTTGATAGGGCATGCAGCGACAATCGACCTTCTGACTGCTTCCTTTGTCGCTTTTTCACTCTGAGATGGCCTCTTCTTTCCGTCGCCCAGCGCTACCTCGATATTTCGAATACTTTCTATCATTAGCCGAAGCTCATTAGGCTCTATACTTGCTAGATGGTCAGGACCTGGTAGCTTTTTATCTAATGTAAAATGCTTTTCTATCGCTACCGCTCCCAAGGCAACCGCTGCGATCGGAACTATAATACCCTGAGTGTGGTCAGAATATCCGACCTTATACCCAAAAGCTTCTGAAATCGTGTGCATGGCACGAAGATTCACTTCATTAAAAGGACAAGGGTAGCTCGAAGTACAATGCATAAGAGTTATATCGCCCGATCCTACATGCTCTAATTCATAGACTGCTCGCTCTATTTCCCCTAATGTTGCCATTCCCGTTGATAGAATAATCGGTAATCTTTTGATTCCAATCTTGCGAAGGAAAGGTATGTTAGAGATTTCCCCTGAACCAATTTTTATAGTCTTCATCCCTAATTCATCAACAAGGAAATCAAGACTATCTTCATCGTCTGGTGTCGAAAGAAATTGAATGCCAATCTTATCGCAATATTCCTTAATTCTTTTAAAAGAGCTAAAATCAAGCTCTAGTTCTTTTATCATTGCGAACTGGCTTTTGCTCACTCCAATATTTTCTGCCTGATATGGAGCAAGTGTGGCATCCTTTGTCAATATATTCTCTGTTCTGAATGTCTGGAATTTTACTATATCGGCACCAGCTTCCTTCGCTGCCTTGCAAAGCTGTAAAGCCATATCAAGATCGCCATTATGATTGACTCCTGCTTCAGCAATAATAAGTGTTTTCATTCTTCTCTTTTTTCTTAAAAGCGATATTTCAAGACCATTTTGCCAAATTCTGTTATTTTTTCTGGATATGCTTTTTCCCATTTAGAACACAATGCATTATAAAGGCCTTCTATAAAAATGCCTTTACCAATAGAAAACTGATAAGTAAGAGGAGAGAATTTTCGCTTGAAGGCGAGTAAAGAATTGCTTTCGTCATGGTCTGTGCCGCCACCTAGATGCAATATTTGTGCCCCTTTAGTTTTTAGATAAAGGGCAGCCTGGTACAAAAGAAGATTATTAGCACCTTTTATTGCTCCTTCATACTCTGACCCAGCCAGATGATAGTGCGCCCATGGATAATTGTACAGGAAAATTGCTGCGGCTACTGATCTATCTTCTTGTTGCACAATGCCAATACAGGCTCTATTCTTGAGGTAATATACTAAATTAGCAAAATATCTATCATCAAAATTATAAAATTCCTTCGCAGCAACCCGCTGCATTGTCTGTCTATAGAGCCTCTTAAAATCTTCCAGAAAAGCGAATGATTCATCTATCAAAAACGTGAATCCATTGCGCTCTGCCTTCCTTATAGTGTTACGATTTTTTGAATGAAGTTGATCCTGCCAAATCTGCTGCTCATCTGCTGAGAGATCTATGGCCACTGTCTTCCTATCAGGCAAGATATCAAAGGCACCAGCTGTTAGATGAACATTATCAAGTATTGGATGGAAGCGTATAAAACCAGCCACAATGCCCTGTGCGTAGCAATCTTTTTTTAATTGCTCTTCAGCTTCCTGAATGAATGTTGGACTATCATTATTCGTAATAGGACCACCATAACCATAGGGTGTCTCAAAATCACACAATCCGTTGCTGTCAGGAATTTGTCCAATCAAGATTGGTAAGATGTAAAGCGCATCATTTTTTTCATAAACAAACGCACAGGCTATTCTATTATCAAAAGCATGAAGTTTGCAGTATTCTTCTGTAAAATAAATGTCCTTTCGAGTTGAGGGTAGTAAATTCAGTTTATCATTCCAATGATTTGCAATCATAAACAATTGTAGTCGCTTTTACTTCACATAAGGCGTTTACCAGGCTCACCATCTCCTCTTTTCTATAACGCTGGTCAATTATGAGACTTAACTCACACCGAGAAGCAAATGATGATAATCTTGATTGGCTCTCTGAGACCCAGTGAATTGGCAAATAAATCTTCTGTTGCATCAGTTGAGCTCGAACCTTATCGCGATTTTCAATGGCAATTGGTAAAGAAAGAGGAGCTGGATCTGATACTTCTGAGAATACAAACTGCATCATGCCTCTCTCTTTCAATAATTCTGAAAGAATAAGGTAATTTTGTTGCCTTTTTCTTCTAATACTTGGAATGTCAAGAGCCTTAAGGGTATAGCATATTAACTGACTTGCACAATTAGATTCGAATAAATCATCAAGCTGTTTATCAGCTATTTCAAATAATCGCAAATATGATTCATCTACGAGATCACTATAGCTACTACTATATTTTACTAAGCCACCTAGAGCCTTTAAAAGGCTCCAAGAACATTGTTCTTTAGGAGGATCTATTTCCCCCTCCTTAGAGTAAGCAAAGGCACCTTCATATGTAGGAAGAAACTTCCTAAAACCGGAAAACCAATAGTCTGCATCGAATGTTTCTTCTTGAAATAAAGCTTGAACTTTATCTAAAATGACTGTCGTACCATGCTTGTGAAGCTTCTTTATATCATCAGTCAAATCAAGCATTCCAAAATAATCAACAACGAGTATAAGACTCTGCTGTCTATGCATGAAGCTTGGGAGGCATCAATATGCAAATTGAATGTCAACTTATACTCATGAATTTCAAACCCCTCTGACTGAATCACATTCTTTACTGATTGGCAAATATAACAAGGAATATATATTTCACTATGACCCGCTTTCCTTGCAACCCTCAATATAGCTCTGAGCGCATCTCTCCCGCTAGAAAAAAATTTATAAAGATATTTTACTTGTGGAGGATTGTTGAATACAGTAGGGTTTAATTCAAATTCGCCTCCTATGGATAGGTTTTTAGCATTCATGTTTGAAGATTCCATATTCATGCTTCAATAAATCAACTATTTTTTCAGCAGTATGACCATCACCATAATACATATCTGGTTCAAATCTTTTAAAATTATTCTGAGTAAAATCTAGGATAGCATCCCTCATATCATCTTTCTTCGATGATACGCTCCGTACATTTCTACAGAGATATCTGCCATTTTGTCGAGAGCCAATATTTAAAACAGGTATTCCTAGAAAAGGAGCCTCGACAATAGCGCTCGACGAATTACCGGCAACCACCGCTGATTCTTTAAGTAAAGACAAGTATTTGAGTTGACCCAGAGACTTAAATACTTTCAATCGATTTGGTTTTTGAGAAGCAGTCATTTCTAGATAATTGTTTATGGTATGACCTCCTTCATCTGCGTTTGCATATGTTGCTATGATCTGTGCATCAGTCTCAAAAATGATGACATCGATGAGATCCTTAAGAATATGGATATTCTCTGCAGTGTTTATCTTCGTCTCTGGATGATACGTCAGCAAAATCCACTTTTTATGTTGGTCAAGGTCAAGCTCTTTTGCTACTTCTTCACGATTCAACAATGATAATCTATTAAAATTATCTAAACCTGGCTCGCCGACAACCATAATCTTGTTTTCAGGAATCCCCATTTCTATGAGCTGTTTTGCTGATGCTTGCGTACTAGGAAAATGGAAATCTGCCATCTGAGAGATAGCATTTCTTATTTCATTGTCAATCGCACCAGTCGTGACATCTCCTCCAGAGATATGCACAATTGGTATTTTCATGACAAGAGCTGTCGAGCATATAGAAAGCAATTCATACCGGTCGCCGAGCACCAAAATACAGTCAGGACTGATTTTTTCAAGCGCATCAGCTATGCCAATCATGCATAATCCCATTGATTTGGCAATTCCTATAGAGGAATCTGATGACAGGAGCATCTCAATCTTAAATTCAGGCTTGAATCCATCCTTTTCAATTTCGCGATAAGTAAATCCGTATTCTGGAGAAAGATGCGAGCCAGTGACGATCAGTTTGAAATCAAATGCAGGATCATCCCTTAGTAAAGACATAGTCCACCGCAAAGGACCATAATCAGATCGTGCAGCTGTAATAACGCAAACCTTAGCTTTCAATCAGGTATTCCTCTTAGAAAATTCTCACACTGCTCGGAATATTCACAATTCTGTCTTCAAGGTCTTTTGCGATAGGAATGGGGTCACATTGACATGAAGCATACGGAGGCAAAGCAGGAATGAGCTGCCAAACAGGCCTTGTTTGTATCCCGTTGGCATTTGAATATTCAAGGAATGCGTCGCGCTCTTCCCTATCGTTAAGAAACATCACATTGAGCCAATAATTGGAATGACAATCTTGAGGTTCGGTAAAGAAGGGGATATTCATGTTGCTAAAGAAGGCTTTGTACATCTCTGCAGTCTCACGCTTGTTTTTGATCGTTGAATCGAAATACTCCATTTGGGCACAACCTACGGCTGCGTTAATATTAGGAAGACGCAGGTTATATCCGACTTCATCATGATAGAATTGCCATGGGTGCTTTCTTTTTGCGGTCGTGCTCAAATGACGGGCTTTTTCTGCAAGTGCCTCATCATTTGAAATGATCATGCCCCCACCACCCGTTGTCACAGGCTTATTGCCATTGAAGGAAAGTATACCGGCTCGGCCCCACGTACCGGTATGCTTTCCTTTATAAGTACTGCCTAACGATTCAGCTGCATCTTCTATGAGCATAAGACCGTATTCATCGCAAATTGCTGAAATTTCCTCGAGGCGTACAGGATGACCAAAGGTGTGCATAGGGACGACTGCAGCAATCCGCTTTCCTGTTTTTTTATTTATTGTTGCGCCATTTTTATAGCTTGCATTTTCTACTAAGAATGCCTTAAGCGCTTCTGGACTCATACCAAGAGTTTCGGCCTCAACATCGATAAAGACCGGTTCTGCGAGCGCATGCTTGATACCCGCGGCCGTCGCCACAAATGTCAACGCTTGTGTGATCACTTCATTACCAGGCTGCACACCTGCAGCAAGGAGTGTCATATGCAATGCAGCTGTTCCATTTGCAATGGCAACAGCATAGTGAGCGCCAGTAAGCTTTTTTATATGCTCCTCGAAATCTGTTACAAATTGCCCTACATATGAGACATACGTCGTTTCGATGCATTGGGTCAGATATTCCTTTTCTCTGCCAAGAAATCGCGGCGCATGGAGCGGCACGGGATTTTCGTTTGGATACAGTGTGCGAATAAATTGAAGGATCTCTTCAAAGTGGGTATTATCCATGTTCATTGCCTTCTTGTTTGCTTTTTAATCAATTCAAAGATTGTAAATGTCCGCCTTGTATCTCGCAAGATTCTCCGGCTGTGAGAACCATGCAATCGTCTCTGCGAGGCCGTCTTCGAATGAATATTGTGGAAACCAGCCTGTCAATCTTCTAATTTTCTCATTCGAACCAAGAAGCCTTTCTACTTCGCTCTTTTCAGGGCGAATGCGCGTATTATCCGATACGATCCTTGCATGAGGATTTATCTGCTTCACAAGCTCTGCAGCAAGATCACCGATAGATATTTCGCGCTGAGTCGCTATGTTGATCTCCTCGCCAATAGTTGCATCATGTTTTGCAATTTCGATAAAACCAGCACATGTATCCTTTACATAGTTAAAATCCCGCGTTGGCTGGAGACTCCCAAGCCGTATTGATGTCGAACCGCTCAATAGCTGAGTAATAATTGTTGGAATGACCGCACGTGCAGACTGTCGCGGACCATAAGTATTAAAGGGTCTTACAATCGTTACAGGAAGCCCAAAGCTTCTATAAAAGCTCTCAGCCAAACGATCTGCACCGATCTTTGTCGCAGAGTATGGTGATTGCCCATGGAAAGGATGATTCTCATCTATGGGGACATATTGAGCAGTCCCATATACCTCGGATGTTGAAGTGACCAATACACGATGAGTACCAAGATTGCGCGCTGCTTGAAGCACATTCAGAGTCCCCTTGATATTGGTATCCACATAGCTATCAGGGGAATGGTAACTAAATGGAATAGCAATAAGCGCAGCAAGATGAAAGACAATATCTATGCCTTTCATTGCCTCTTGGACACCATGCGGATCGCGGATATCTCCGGTGAACACTTCTATTTGCTTAAGTTTCTCCTCCGGGATAGTATCGAGCCAGCCCCAGGAATTGAAGCTGTTATAGAAAACAAATGCTCGAACCTTTGCGCCTTGATCGAGAAGGGCTTCTACCAAGTGGCTGCCAATAAAGCCATCGGCGCCGGTAACAAGAATGTTTGCTGTAGATAAATTCATAAATTCATTTATTATTTGACAAAATTACTCGGAATAAACTTTACGGTGATTCATCATAGCTTTTAGTTAATCTTATTAATATCGATACTCAAGCTTTTTAAAATTTGAAAAGCAGAATGTTGCAAAACAAATATCCTCACTTGAGTTAAGGCTCATTAAGAGGAGTCTGCTAGCCCCTTCCCCCTCTCTATCGCGGCCGCAACATACTGAGACCGAGTGGCAAGGAGTTTATGTGAGGCAAGATGGCGGTCAATGATGATAAAAATGGTTGTGCTGTACCGGGAGATAATCGCTTGGGGCGCACCAGGCCCCGCATAGTGGTCGTAATCGTAGTATATTCACTCCAGAAAGGTACTCACTATTATACTCGCTGGCGCAAATATGCAAGCGAGCAGAAGCTGACCTCAAGTCCACTCACGGTGCGGGTGTACGCGTTATCGACATTTGCCGACACGACGAGGTTGACGCCGTTCGGGTGCAATTTTCTGAACGCCTGCAAACCGTCAGGATCGAAAGCATCTGCATTCCATTTGGCTTTGATCGCGATAGGAGCCTTCCCCTCGCCTTCGATTACAAAATTCATCTTCTCGACGTACAGAGGGCAACTCGCAATCGAAATACTGCAC
>Ga0208825_1000485_pt1 | contig 38421 bp, 31 predicted proteins | sample AD_UKC113_MetaG_FD_184450 | JGI IMG/M metagenome (GOLD analysis project Ga0208825, IMG submission 184450) | Active sludge microbial communities of municipal wastewater-treating anaerobic digesters from Hong Kong - AD_UKC113_MetaG (SPAdes)... | ecosystem: Engineered > Bioreactor > Anaerobic >... | reverse complement strand
AGAAACTTGCACTAACAACTATCAATTCAGTTAGTTCATTTCGCGATAGATATATGAAACATCCATCACCCAGAATTAACCGAACCGACAAATCCTCGTCAGTCAGGAAATAACTCCTGACTCCATTAAAAGATAATAGAGATTTGTGAATTTAAACCCACACATTTGACCTGTGTGAGGGATACATACAAGACATTTCTTGTATATAAAGCTTTGTGTCTTCCCCCTCAGCAAATTCATGCCGTGGGAGGAGAATTACAATGCATTTCTCATATATAAGCGTTTCCCTTCAAAGAAGGGTAAACAAATTTGAAAGATGGAAGATGAATGGTTAAAAGATTTCAAAGGAGTTTGCCTTTTGAATCCTTACCTTCGTCCGTTTTTATTAGCGATCATTACGAAAAATAAATCGCTCAGGCACTATTTGTTCCGTTTTTAAGATTTCGTTTTTAAGTACCTGTTCCGTTTTTCGAACACCGTTTTTCACCTTCGGGATGTCTTGTGACGCCCGAGAAGCAACCCTAAAATGGCACATCTACTATAAATAATTTTCCATCAAAAATTCAGAAAAGTAAAAGTTCAGATTAACTTTTAAAAATATACATGAAGTTTATATACCAGAAGTGTACATCCATGTAGGTGATTACTATGAATGTACACACTGAAAGAAGGGATCGATTTTTACATCGAACCCATGCAGAATAAAAAAGTAACTGTTTTTGACACAACACTGCGTGATGGAGAACAAACCCCGGGAGTATCCCTGACTTCTACCCAGAAGCTGGAAATTGCTCATCAACTTGACAAACTCGGGGTAGACATAATAGAAGCCGGATTTCCCATCTCTTCAGAAGGAGATAAAGAATCCGTAAAATCGATTTCTAATGCCGGACTTGACACCACAGTCTGCGGACTTGCTCGTGTGCTGAAAAAAGATATCGATGCCTGTTTTGAAAGTGATGTTGGCCTTGTGCACACCTTCGTCCCAACCTCGGATGTACAGCGGATCTATACCATCAAAAAGAGCCAGGAAGAAGTCATTCAAATGGCTGTAGAAGCTGTCCAGTACATCAAAGACCACGGGCTTAAGTGCATGTTTTCCGCAATGGATGCCACCAGAACTGACCCCGCATATCTCATAGAGGTTTTCAAGGCTGTCCAGGAGGCAGGCTGCGACATCATTAACGTGCCGGATACTGTCGGCGTCATGGTTCCGTCTGCAATGTACAGACAGATAAAAGACATTGCAGCTGAAATAACGATACCGATAGACGTACACTGCCACAATGACTTCGGGCTTGCAGTTGCAAACAGCCTTATGGCTGTTGAGGCCGGAGCATCTCAGGTACAGGTAACTATAAACGGCATAGGAGAAAGGGCAGGAAATGCTGACCTTGCCCAGACAGTTATGAGCCTTACATCAATTTACGGTGCGAAAACCAATATCCGAACAGAATACCTTGTAGAAACCTCGAAAATGGTCGAAAATTATACAGGAATCAGGCTCCCGCCAAACACGCCTGTGGTAGGGCAAAATGCCTTCTCGCACGAGTCAGGAATCCACAGTCAGGGAGTGCTTGAAAAATCCGATACCTTCGAACCCGGTATTATGACCCCAGAAATGGTCGGGCACAGAAGGCGCATTGTCCTTGGAAAGCACACCGGCAAACATGCGGTCAAACAGTCCCTTGAGTCTGCTGGCATAAAAACCAGTGATAAGCAGCTCGATGAGATTGTGCTCAGGATCAAAGAAATCGCAAACAAAGGCAAACAGATAACAGATGCCGACCTCTATGCAGTCGCCTCTGCAGTGCTCGGAAAAGCAAGCTCTGATGAAGAGCTGATTAAACTCAAAGAAGTATCCGTCATGACAGGAAACATCATCACACCTACGGCTGTGGTGAAAGCAGATATTGAAGGAAAAGAAATTATTGCAGCAAGAACCGGAGTCGGACCAGTGGATGCCGCCCTCCATGCAGTAAGGGACATCCTTGGCGAGAGCAACCATTTCAAACTTCAGGAATTCAGGATCGATGCTATCACTGGTGGGGCAGACGCTCTTGCCGATGTGTACATAGGTCTCGAAAACGAGAAAGGAAGAATTGTGACTGCACGGTCTGCAAACCCGGACATAGTTATGGCTTCCGTGGAAGCTCTTGTAAATGCTATGAACCTGCTGTATAAGAAAGAAAAAATCTAAAATCAACTCAAAAGTGAAATTCAGATAAGGCAGATGCCTCTTCATTTTTCGGGTTTGTATTCCTCAAGATGATAAAGTAAAATAAAATGAAATGGAATACAAACCCATGCCTTATCCAATTATTGATTCTCACTGTCACCTAGATTTTCCAAAATTCAACCCTGACCGGGAGGAGGCTATCCTCCGCGCCCGGAAGGCAGGAGTTGTCGGAATGGTCAACTCCGGAATTTCACTCAAAGGCAACCGCATGAGTCTTGAACTTGCGGAAAAGAATGAGGATATCCATGCCTCTCTGGGTCTGAGCCCTGACATAGGCAGGGAAGGCAATGACAAAGATGTGGATGCTATCATTGCCCAGATAGAAGCCAATGCAGAAAAAGCAGTTGGCATAGGAGAAGCCGGCCTCGATTTTCAGGACTGTAAAACGAATGAAGAACGTGAGAGGCAAACAGCATCTTTTAAAAAGGTAATAGAGCTTGCAAAAGAACTAAATAAACCTCTTGTGGTGCACGCCAGGCTTGCTGAAGCTGAAGTTCTGAAACTTGTCAGAGACGTGGATACCGTAATTTATCACTGCTACAGCGGTTCTATTGAGACGATGCAGGAAATTGTTGATTCAGGATACTTTATTTCCCTGGCAACACTTGTCTGTTTTTCCGAACATCACCAGACTCTTGCAGCAGAAGTGCCCCTCGAAAACCTGCTTCTGGAAACCGACAGTCCTTTCCTTTCCCCGCGCAGAGGCAGAAACGAGCCCGCTTTTATCGTTGATTCAATTCCTGTAGTAGCCAAACTTAAGGAAATGGAACCTGCAGAAGTTGCTAAATTTGCAACCGAAAATGCGCGCAGGGTTTTCAGGATATAAAGTTTTAAAATACTTCAGGAAAAAGAGGGAAACAGAAAACAGAGAAGAAGCGGAAAAAGCAAGGAAAAAAAGAAAAAGGAGCAGAAGAGGAAGAAACATGGAAGTCCGGTACATTTGCCCCACAGCTTACGATTCCAGCGTTTATCTTGTAAACGGAAAAGTACTCATAGACGCGGGAATGAACAGTGATCTCATCATTAAACAAATAGAGAAATACATCAAACTTACAGACCTGAAACTCATCATCCTGACTCACTGCCATTATGACCATACAGCAGCAGCAGCAGCAATTGCAGAAAAGAGCGGGGCAGCGGTTGGAATACACAAAGCTGATCTTGAAGGTGTAAACGACGAATATCTTAGCGTCTCCGTCCTTTTTGGAGACAGAGCACCTGCTGTCAGACCCACAATTACATATGAAGAGGGAGATAAAATTGACGTTGGAGACGGTGAATACCTTGAAGTTATTCACACCCCGGGCCACTCAAGAGGAAGCATCTGCCTCTACGAGCCTGTCTCAAAGAGTCTCTTTTCAGGGGATACCGTATTTCCAGGAGGAGGATTTGGGAGAATGGACTTTGAGGGCTCAGAACCAGACAAGATGATTGGATCTGTAGAAAAGCTAACAAAACTCGATGTAAAAACCCTGTACTCCGGTCACGGAGCCCCTACAGACAGGGACGGAAACAAACAGATTATGGCTTCGTACACGATGCTGAAAATGATGATGGGAGAATAAGAATATCTAAAGGCATGAGGGAACTCTAACCTGAAAACAAAACCGACTGCTTAACCAAGGAGAAGGCAAAGAGCCCGGAAAAAGAATATGGCAAAAGATACAGCATCAAAAGACACGAATTCAATATTTCCTGAAGAAAACAGGAAATTCAGCAGAAAAAAATCAGATAGGGAAAAGGATGTGAAGCTGAAAAAAGGGGCGGATAGAAAACAGGCTGAAGAAATCACTGGCAAGAGAGCCAGCTCTTTCGTTCCGAAAAAGGTAGAAACAGGAACGGAAGAAAAATCAAGAACAAATTCCGCAAGAAAGCCTGAAAAAGCGGAATCTTCGAAAGCCTCCGCCGGAAAAGGAAAAAAAGCAGAATCGAGATCTGAGGTTAAGACTGTAAAAAAAGAAAAAAAGCAGAAAAAAAGATTTTCCTCCTCTCTCCCTCTGTCAAAATTCCTTCCGATGAGCCCTGAAGAAGTAAAAGCCCGCGGCTGGAAGGAGCTTGACATTATCCTTGTCACCGGAGATGCCTATGTGGACCACTCCAGTTTCGGGACTGCAATAATAGGAAGGGTCCTTGAAGAAGCCGGCTTCAGAGTGGGAGTAATTGCCCAGCCGCGCTGGGAAAATCCTGAAGATTTCAAAAAACTGGGAAAACCCAGACTCTTCTTTTCCGTAAGCGCAGGAAATACGGACTCCATGGTAAGTAACCTGACCCCCGGACTTAAGCCCCGGGATAAGGATGCATACTCCCCGGCAGGCAAAACTGGACTTCGCCCTAATCGCGCGGCGATCATCTATTCAAACAGGATAAAAGAAGCTTTTCCTGATGTGCCTATAGTGCTCGGAGGAATAGAGGCTTCCTTACGGCGCTTCGCCCATTATGATTATCTTTCAGATAAGGTCAGGCAGTCAATTCTGGCTGATGCCCCTGCTGACCTCATTGTTTACGGTATGGGTGAACTCCAGATTGTGGAAATTGCAAAGCGCCTTCAGGCTGGAAAGGATATAAAGGAAATCAGAGACATCCCGGGAACAGTCTGGAAGATGGAAGTTAAAGCCTGGAAAGAGCTTAAAGAAAAAAGCAAAGGGAGAGCCGAAGAACAGGATAGGCAGAAACAGGGCAAACAAGAACAAAAAGAGGAAAAAGAATTAGAAGAGAGCGGATCCGGAAATAAGGCTAAGGATGCGGTTCAGGATACAGCCCCGGAAACAGCCGAATTTTTCAAGGAATATATCGAAATCCCTTCATTTTCTGAAGTTTCTCAGGATAAAGCGGCCTTTGCAAAGGCTTTCCGCACATACTTCCTGGAACAAAACCCGATTACCGGAAAAGGTGTCATCCAGCCTCACCCGAAAACCGTTATTGTACAGAACAGGCCAATGAGGCCTCTTACAGAAGCGGAACTTGATCGCGTGTATGAACTGCCATATACAGGTGAAGCCCATCCTTCATATACCGAGCCCGTGCCTGCCCTTGAGATGGTGAAATTCTCCCTGACGACGCACAGGGGTTGTTTCGGAGGCTGTTCTTTTTGTGCCATCACCCAGCACCAGGGGCGCATGATTGCGAGCCGCAGCATTGAGTCCGTCCTGCGGGAGGCAAAGAAGCTTACGGAAAAACCCGATTTTAAGGGCATAATCAACGGAGTCGGAGGTCCCACTGCCAATATGTACGGCATGGGGTGCAGGTCCTGGGAAAAGAAGGGAGCCTGCCTGGATAAAGCCTGTCTCTACCCGCGCATCTGCCCCGCGCTTGATACAAGCCACAAAAAATTACTTGAATTGATGAAGAGCCTGCGTGAGCTTCCAGGGATCAGGCAGGTCTTTACAGGATATGGCGTGCGCTATGACCTTGCCCTTGAAGATGAAGAATACTTGAAAGAACTCTGCGCCCATCATATCAGCGGGCAGCTTCGGATTGCCCCTGAACATTTCTCAAGGCGGGTAACCGATGTAATGTCCAAGCCCGGAAGGGAAGTTTATGAGAAATTTGCAGGCAGGTTTGCTTTCTTTAACAAAAAATGCGGCAAGGAGCAGTATATTGTAAACTACCTGATGTCGGGCCACCCGGGCTGCACTCTTAAAGATATGATTGAGATGGCAGAGTATGTCCGGGACCATGGAGGTTATACCGAGCAGGTTCAGGACTTCACTCCAACTCCAATGACAGTGTCAACCTGCATGTATTACACAGGACTTGACCCTTTTACGGGCAAAAAAGTGTATGTTGCAAGGGATAAAAAAGAAAAAGCAATGCAAAGAGCCCTTATGCATTACAGGAATCCGGCAAACTATGAGCTTGTATATGAGGCTCTGGAAAAGGCAGGAAGGCTCGATCTTGTGGGAAACGCCCATAAGTGCCTGATAAGGAGAAAAGAATAAGCTTTATTATAACGCTGTCCGGGATGCGAAAAGAATTCGATATCCCGAATTTGAATAAAAACCTGAGAAAAAAATTAAAAGATAAAAATGCTTCTGTATAACTCTGTAATTTTACTGATGATAAAATCAGCTGCAAACTTTTCCTAACTCTTTCTATCAAGCTCCACACTGGTGCACAAAGTCCTGGATCTTTCCTGTTGCAGTGCCGCAGCTGATGAAAAAAGGCTTGTCCTTAACCGTAATGGTGAGATTTGACGCACCATCCCAGTCAAAATCGGCTACAACTCCATGGCCTGAGATCTCTCCTTTATTTCCTGAAGGCACGTGAAGGCCAGCAGCTTCAAGTTTATTTTTCATGCAATTGAATACATTTGGTGTGACGTTATGAAACGTTACAGGGCTACATCCCATATTTTTTCCTCCTATAATTATTGAAAGAATTATATTTCGGCTAAAATCACAAAGAGATAACATCATTTGAGTAAAATATCGGGGTCATAACAACCTCAATGAAACATTACCTCCAATACAACATAAAATAATTAAAACAGATAGATCACAAGTGTATAAAAATTTTTTGTTTTTTGAAGAGATATAGAAAACGCAAATTTTGCCCCTAACTGAATAATGACAGAAAAGTACACTTTCCTTTGTTTACATGTTTTCCTTTATTTACTCAGAATCCCTGACACTCTCTCATGAAAGCTCTCAATTTTCCGCTTACCTGCCCGCAGTAAGTAGTCAGAGGCCTCTCCTTGACCTCAATTAGCAGGTTTGCTTCCCCGTCCCAGCTAAAATGGGCAACTATGCCGTTTCCTTCAAGCTTTCCGTAATTTCCCGATGAAGTTTCGATCCCGTAGGCGCGGAGTTTTTTCTTCATGCAGGAAAAAACTTCTGGAGTTACATTTCTAAATTTGATGCCCTGGCAGCCTTCAGTGTCAATTTTTCTCTCGCCCATATTCATATCAGGTTCCTATATTTCTTTTATGAACCGTGGCACTGTCTTACGAATTGTTTTATTTTCATGGCTGCAACTTCACAGCTGACAATAAACGGTTTTTCCGTGATTGTGATCGTCAGATTGGACTGCCCATCCCATTCAAAATCTGCCACAATCCCGGATCCCGAAAGTTCTCCTCTGTTCCCTGAAGGGACAGTAATTCCTGCCTCCTGAAGCTTTTTCTTCATACATTTGAACGTATCAGGCGGGACATTACGAAACGTTATCGGTTTGCAGCTCATCGTCTTATCTTCCCAAACTATTTCTAAAGCTTATATCTGGCAGTAAAATTCAGTAGACAAGAGTCGTTTTCCAGAGATAAAAAATATACTGTTAGTAGAAAGCAGAGAATTACTATTGCCTAACCTGAAAAGATAAAATTGATTCAAAAAGATAGAAAAAAGATTTGAGCCGGAAAAAACCGGCCCATAGTAAAGGTCATCTGAAAAACAAACAGCTAATTCAGAAATACCTGAACTTATTCCATTGCCATTGCCACGAGTTCTACAATATCGATTATCTCGATATCTCCGCCTGCATCTCTAAGGTTCCTCACACAGAGGGGGCAGGAGGTGACGATATAGTCCACAGCTTCAGGAACATCTTCGAGCCTGTTTCTGGCAAGTTCAAGAGAGATGTCAGGATATCCGATCCTTACCCCTCCTCCACCGCCGCAGCAGCGGGAATTTTCTTTGATGTTTTTCATTTCCTTGAGGGTGCATATAGCCTGGATGACTTTTCTGGGTGCGTCGTAGATCCTGTTGTGCCTGCCCAGGTGGCAGGGGTCATGATAGGTGACTGTCAGGTCAAGGCGTTTCAGGTTTAGCTCTTCCAGGTGCTCGGCAAGGAATTCTGGGAGACTGATAACCCTGAACTCGTCGGGATAGTTGTTTTTGAGGGTTGTGTAACAGCCGGCACAGCCTGTGATGATAGTGTGAGCTCCCACTTTCCGAATCCGCTCAAGGTTATGTTCCATAATCTTTTCTGCATCTTCCCTGAAACCAGTACGGAGGAGAGGAGAAGCACAGCACTGCTCGTCCGACAGGAGGGTGACTCCGAAATGCTGCAAAACCTCAAAGGTCTTTTTTGCAAATTCCGGATAGCGGTAGGAGTCAAAACAGCCTACAAAGTAGACATAATCGGATTTCTCCGGGAGCTTTGAACGTTCTGTATCAGAAAGCCAGTGAAGACGGCTTTTTGTTTCCCCAAAGGAGTTGCCGCTTGTCGTAACTGCAGTTTTCAGCTTTTCCTGGGCTTCGGTTGTTACACCGCATTTTACCAGCTGAGCACGGGCAGCCTCCACAACTTCAGGAGGGTTTGCGCCGGCGGGGCATTTGGCAGCACAGATTCCGCAGGTCGTGCAGGAAGCCAGGCTTGGGAGGACATCTTCGGAAGGCGGCCTTCCTTCAAGCAGGCTTTTAATGATAAGCATTCTTCCGCGCGTATTGGCAGATTCCCAGCCGACCACTTCAAAGACCGGACAGACTGAGCGGCAGGTTCCGCACTGCACACATTTATAAACAGAACGGCGGTCAACTTCAAAGGGCAGCTCTTTGCTGTTTTTCTCGCCGATTTCATTTCCATTCACTTTCTCTGCCCTCACAGTTTCTTTTTTTACTTCGTTCTTTTTTACTTCGTTTTTCATAATTTTACAGCCCCAGTTTGCCCGGGTTCAGGATTCCCTTCGGGTCAAGGGCTTTCTTGATTGCACGCATTACTTCAAGAGCAGGACCCCACTGGGCTTGCATGTATTCAGCCCTGGCTGCACCCACGCCGTGCTCGGAACTGACCGTGCCCCCAAGCTCTATTGCAGTCCTGTGAACAAGGTCGGCAGCCCGGTTAAGGCGGTCCCACTCGTCATTGTTCAGGACGTCAATAAAAAGGGCAAGGTGCAGGTTTCCATCTCCAATATGCCCGTATTTCATGGCAGGCAGGTTAAATTTTTCAGAAATCTCCTGCGCCTTTCTGAGCAGCTCCGGAATCTTCTTTATGGGAACCCCAACGTCTTCTCCGACATAAATCCTGGTTTTCGTAGGGTCAAGGCGGGAAACCGCAGCCCCGACAAGCTTTCTGGCTGCCCAGATGTCTGCCATTTCCTTTTCGCTTTCCGCAAGCTTTATGGAGAGGGCAAGGGGAGAACAGACCTCTATTATCTGCTCTGCAGCTTCATGCGCAGAGTTTTCCGTGCCATCGACCTCGAAAAGAATAACATCGCCCTCAGAAGGCAGCACAAGTTTAGGATCATAGCGTTTAAGCACCTGCAGGGAAACCCGGTCAAGGATCTCACAGGCTGAAGGGATAACCCCATTTGAAAAGGTCTTTACAACTGCCTGCCCTGCAACCTCAGCACTTCTGAAGGAAGCGATTACAAGTTTTCTGGTCTTCGGGAGAGGGGCTATTTTCAGGCTGGCTTTTGTGACAATTCCCAGCGTGCCTTCAGAGCCTATAATAAGCTGGGTCAGATCATAGCCTGCAGCTGATTTCAGCATTTTTGAGCCTGTGTGGATAACAGTCCCATCCGCAAGCACCACTTCCAGGTCGCGGACGTAATTTCTGGTTGTGCCGTACTTAACACAGCGCATTCCGCTTGCGTTATAAGCAATCATGCCTCCGATGGTACACATCGCAGAACTTCCCGGGTTAGGGGGAAAGAAAAAGCCGTATTGCTTTAAAGCTTCATTAAGGGCGTCCTGGATTATTCCGGGTTCCACGACTACCTGGATGTTGTCAATATCGATTTCAAGAATGCGATTCATTCCCGACATGTCCAGCACAATGCCTCCACTAACAGGGACAGCTCCACCGGCAAGGCCTGTGCCTGCTCCCCTTGCGGTTACAGGGATCTCATTTTCATAGGCAAGCCTGACAATGCGGCTGACCTCGTCGGTGCTTTTGGGACGCACCACATAATCAGGCATCCCTTTGACCTGGGACGCGTCAGAAGAATAACAATAAAGTTCAGAAGGCGAGACCGAGAGCCGTCCGCCAACGATTTTTCGAAGCTCTGCAGTTATATCCATTATAGACCTCAAATGTGGAATTCAAATGTGAAAAATAGAAAACCTGTCACCGTTGGGACAGAAATGAGAGATAATTTGCAGCAGATAATCAATATTAATAATATATAAGAATATACCATCCTCCTTCCTCCAGAGATACATTTGAAATCCAGAAAATGCTTACAGCTTTTCCAGATCAGGCGAAGAGAAAATAAAGAAGAGAAGAAAAAAGGAACTTTTTCAGAAAAAAATGCAGGGCAAACCTTTACATCCTGATAGACATAAGAGGACAAACATGACACAGTACTTTGAAATAGAAAATAGAGATGGAGCAGCACGTATAGGAAAACTCCTGCTCTCTCCCGAACTCCGCACACCCTGTGCCCTGCATACGGCAGCACTCGGAAACTTTGAAAACCCGGGACCTGTGATTGATGCTGGCAGCCTCTGGACTGCTAACCTGGAAGAACTTCAAGCACGTATAGAAAAAATACGCGAAAAAACAGGAAAAGGAACTCTCATAATTCTTCCCCATCAGGCTTATCCGCCTGCTGTTCCAGCCGACTCGCTCGGAAAAACAGAAAAATTTACTTCTCTCGGTGATGAAAGCGCCGAAAATGATGGTCCCACTGGCTCTCTTTTACGGATAGGCGGAGAGGTTAAGAAGAGCGACCTTTACATAATAGAAGGAGCAGGGACACTGGAAAATAACGCCCGCAGGTTTCTGGAGGTTTTAATAGAGCTTAAAAGCCGCATCCCTCCGGATACTGCCCTGTACGCGCCAAACCTGGCTCTTCCTGAAAATGCAGCGATGCTTGCCTACATGGGAATCGATGTAATGGATGATATAAAGGCAGAAATTGCAGCATATTCTGATGTTTACCTTACTGCTGCCGGTAGTTTTTATCTTGATTCCCTTGTAGAGTTCCCCTGCAGGTGCCGGGTATGTGCTTCAACCACGCCCGCAGAGCTCAGGGCTCTTCCGAAAGCTGAAAGGGCAAAGCTTCTTGCAGCCCACAACAGGGATGCTCTCGATTCCGAACTTGCCCTTGTAAGGGAAAAGATCCGGGCAGGAAACCTGCGCGAGTATGTGGAAGGGCAGTGCAGGGTAAAGCCCTGGCTTACAGCCCTGCTGCGCCTTGGGGACTTCGAATATTATTACCTTGAAGAAAGGGTTCCTGCTTTCCGGCAAAACCAGCTCCTTGCAGATACTTCTGAAGCCCTTTCAAGGATCGAAGTGGTGAGATTTGCACGCCGCATACAGGAAAGATATACACCTCCTGATCTTGATATCCTTCTGCTCCTTCCCTGCGCAGCCAGAAAACCCTACTCAACATCCCAGTCCCATCAGAAATTCATCCTTACTCTTGGCAAATACCGGAAGTTTATCCATGAAGTAATCATAACATCGCCCCTGGGAATCGTGCCCAGAGAATTAGAGCTGACCTATCCGGCAGCCCATTACGATACTGCAGTTACCGGGCACTGGGATGAAGAAGAAAAATCCTGGGTTTCCAGCTGCCTTGAAAATTATCTCTCAAAACACAGCTATAAAGCGATAGTTGCCCATGTGGAAGGAGCATACAGAGAAATATGTGAAAGGGTAGCTGAAAAACTGGGACTTGAAATAGTTTATACTGCCGGGGAAAGCCTCACTTCCTACGAATCTCTTTCGAACCTGAAAAATACTGTTGAATCAATCTGCACATCCGAAAATTTCAGCAGAAAAAGCCAGAATGCAGAAGAAGAGAAAAAGAATTTCGTAAAAGCGGTTGCAGGCTATCAGTTCGGAGGGGGAGCAGAGTATCTATTTTCTGAAGAAGCCGGAAACCCTGTGGTAAAAGGTCGTTTCCCGAAGTACCAGCTCTATGCCGGAAAAAAGCAGCTTGCAACTTTAATTCCGCAGTACGGGATGCTTGCCCTCTCTCCTGAAGGAGCGGAACTGGTACTGAAAAGTGAAAAGTATGTTGTAAGGATTGACGACTTTGTCCCGCGAGGTTCCATTCTTGCTCCCGGGGTTCTTGAGGCAGACCCCGGAATAAGGCCGAATGATGAGGTAATAGTGCTTGGAAAAAAAGCACTCTGTGTGGGAAGGGCTGCGATGAGCGGAAGAGAAATGAAAGAGTCAGACAGAGGTGTTGCAGTAGACGTAAGGCACGTCAAAAAACTTTAATACAGGTCTCTCGCAAGAGAACAGTTTTCCCCTCGAAGAAGTAATAAAATGGTAGAAATATATAATGGTATTATGATAAGACGGTTCACACCTGAGGATTTCCAGGAAATAGTCGAAATTGAAGAAGAGGCTTTCTCGGAGCATAACTCCCTGGTGTATATGAATTTTTACGAAATGGTTGGGGACGGCTTTCTGGTTGCAGAACAGGATGGAAAAGTCGTGGGGTATGTGGTAGGTTACCGTTCAGCAGAAAACGAAGGACATATATTTTCTGTCGGCGTTAAAAAAGAATACCGGGGAAGAGGAATAGGTACAGGGCTGATCCATGCCATATGCGAAATCTTTGTCGCAAATGGGCTTAAATACGCAAGACTTGAAGTAAGAACCAGTAATACTGATGCACAAAAATTATACAGATCTATAGGATTCACACCATGCTGGACTGAAAAAAAGTATTATTCCGATGGAGAAGACGGTATGGTAATGAAAATGCATCTGCACCCATACCGTCTTTTGGTCTCAAAACAAAAATATCTCGAACCCGTATTTTCGGACAACGAATTCTTCACTACAATTAGGGGCCCTATCAGTTATTACCGATGAGCTTAATGACGGAATTCATGGAATCTCTCATATGAGCAGATGCTTCCTCAAAGATAGGGTCATCCCGCGACATGAGAGTGGCAAGCTCGCCTCCTAAAATAAAAATTGCGCGCTTGTGATCCGCCTTGCTCCTGTGGATGTGGACAGGGCTTATCGATAAAGCCTTGTAGTCGTCGAACTCGTGCGTTACACCGTGCCTCTCAAAGTACCTCTTCATTTGAGCCATATATGTGTGCAGTTGTATTAGTTCTTCCTTGTGCATAGCGAACAGACCTACAATTTTACAAGATCAATTAAATATTATCTGGAACCGAATAAAAGAATTACCCGAGGAATGATGCTTCCTATTTTTAGTAAATAAATTTTTCTATATATTGTATATGAAAAATAATGAAAGATTACAGATATGAGTGTGAACTTTAGTTCCATAGTGTGAAATCATACCAAATCGTGGTGATTTCACCTCGGACATACATAAATGTTGCACATAAAATAAAAAAAATGAGATAATTGTTTAATCAGGAAAAAATTACTGCTTGAAGAAAGCTCGATAACAAATAATATTCCGAAAGAAACAAAAAGATAGAAAAAATGAAAAAAATAGAGAAAAAAGAAGTGAAAAACCTCCTTAAAGCATGCTGGAGGTCAAAACTTCCATATCTGCAGGAACTTTAGCTAGATTTCCTATTTTTACGCCTATAAGATTCTTGATCGCATTGCTCGAAGCGATATCAACAAGCCTCTGTGTGATTACGCCATCAAAAACTACACTTTTCACATTATCTCTATAGTTCTTTAATCTGCTTGCAAGATCTCTGACCGCAATTTCCTCTATTACCTTGTCTTCGGAGTCCAGAATCCTTGCTGTCAATGTCCCTTTAAGGGCGTCAACATGCGGCCTGAATCTCACAGCTTCCGGAGAGACTGGAACCGGAACCACTGGTCTGGAAGGAGCCGGAGAAACCCTTACTGCCTCTCCACCAGGTACCTTCACAGTCGGGACTTTCTCAGCAGCAGGCTTTCCCCGGGGAACTCGGGTAGCAGGAACTGCCCTTGCCATAACTGCAGGTTTTGCAACAGCCGGTCTTGCCTCAACTTTTTCTGCCGCAGCAGGAGCTTTTTCAGCAGATCTTTCGGGAATTCTTTCCGAAACCTTTTCGAAAATCTTTTCCTGAGGTGTTTCAGGGACCTTTTCTTCCATTTCTTCAGGGAACTCCCCTTCATGAATTTCTGACTTCGGAGATACCCTGTGGACTTTCACACGTTTGTGCAATTTCTTTTCAGCAATCCTAGGAGCGATTTCCGGTGTCCTTATTTTTCTTTTGGAAACACGTTCCAGCCTGCATGCGCTGTCTTCACTTTCTTTTTCCTGAATTCCGTATTTCTCAATAATCTGTTCCACTGGAACCTTGCGACGAAGGGCTCTAATAATTTCTTTCTGAACCAGGTCTTCTACACATTTGCCATCTGGAGCACGTGCAACATAGTCGATATCTGCCACCTGCAGAAGTTCGCGTATAATGAGTTCTCCGCCCCGGTCTCCGTCCGTGAAAGCAGTTACTGTTTTCTTTTTAGTAAGTTCAGCAACCTCAGGCGGAATGTTAGTTCCACCTACGCAGATGGTATTTTTTATCCCATAGCGGAGAAGGTTCAGGATATCAGCCCTGCCTTCGAGAATAATGATAGCATCTGAGTTAAGCACATTAGGTCCACAGGGTATTCTCGATTTGCCATAATAAGTCAGCTCATCAACCCTGACGGACTGTCTGACCTCATCGGCAAGTTCCTGAGATTCGGGCACAGTTTCATCGAACATTTTCGTAAAGATGAGTTTTGCCCTTTCAATGATCTTTTTACGTTTTACGGCCCTTACGTCTTCCACCTGGAAAACCTCGATTTTGGCACTGCATGGACCTACCCTATCAATGGTTTCCAGAGATGCTGCAAGAATTGATGTCTCTACCTTGTCAAGGCTCGAAGGAACGAAAATATTTCCTTTGGTCTTTCCGCCTTTTGCGGTGACCATTACCTCAATCCTTCCGATCCTTCCGGTTTTCTGAAGATCGCGCAGATCAAGATCAGCTCCGAGCAGTCCTTCAGTCTGACCAAAAATTGCGCCTACGATATCAGGGCGCTCAATAACCCCATCAGCAGTGATTTTAGAGTGAATAATGTATTTTGTGGTATCCGTATTTTGCATGTAAATTCTCCCAGAACTATTATAATGATTTATCATGATATATGTATTATGAAAGATTTTTTTCTTAAGTGATTTTTCTGGCTAATTGACAGGAAATAGCCTTTCATACACGGTGTACAATTTTTTTCCGACTTCAGGCCCATAGCACTTTTTGGCAGCACAGGACATCCTATATCCCTGGAAACGTTCCGGAAACCATAGGAACCAGAGATACAAAAGTAATAGCAAAATCAGATTAAAACCAGGTCAGGGATAATACACCCTTGAAAAGGCAGATTCAGAACTAAAGGCGGATATGAACCGGAAAAAGGGATTCCGGAACATCTGCAACTGCCTGTTGCGCTTATGCCAGGAGAATTAACAGATGGAATACTTCCTGACCTGTTTCTTGATGAAAGTTCTTACCTGTAAGGTAAATCACCAGATTAATGACAGTCTGGTTTTAAAGCTCTCACAGATAGAGCTGTTCTTACTTTCGACCAGAATGAACAGACACTGCAATACCTACAGAGATTCTGTACCTGCCCGAAGGCCTTAGCCCTAACATAAGCTTATGAGGGTTCTGAAATAATTCTCAGAGCCGTAAGTCAAATTACGTGTTATGATTCAATCGCCTGATGTCTGAAAACTTCCAGAGATATTCCCATAGATGGGATAAAACTGAGGCGTGAGTGTCCCTGACGCCTTTTTTATCTTAAACAAGTATCCTTAAACGATAAGTGGCAAAGTAGTGAATGCATCAGGTTTATTGAAAGCACTTTTTGACTTTCACTTCATGGGTGATTAATGCATAAGGTTTATTTTTGGACCTGAGGAATTGCCCTGAATTGGTAATATGTATAATCTGAAATTTCTATTAAGTTTGTATAGGTTTAGTTACGTGAAATTCTTTACGAATCCAGTAGTGATGAATGGATGAAATGGTTAATATATGATATGACCGGACATAACAGCTCCCGCCCGCCTTAAAGCAACTTCGGCAAAACAGGACTCCTGTAAGTCACATGTCCTAAATTCATATGTTTAATGCCCGCAGGCTTTAAGAACTTTGTGGTTATTTAGGAAGTTAGCTAAACCTGAATTTTTTAATTTGTTATTGATAAATTTAAGTATAGTAGTTTTCTGGAAAGATTCTTAAGATTCTAAAAATTGCCGGATTGGAAAAATTTAGAAAAGTATTTATAAAACAAAAGACGTCTAAAAATTTGAACGAGCGAGACAAATACACTGTTTTATATACTAACCCCCCCACTCCCAACTCGCTCGTTCAGACCCCCCCCCCTTAAAATCAATTATTCTCTTATTATTTTCTGGAAATTATTTAAACTGGATATTTTAAGAAAAAGAAGTACATCTTCAAAGGAAAGCGTTTATAAGAAATCCTTTTTTAAAGAGTTTCGGAAGGCTCTTTTGCATTTATCTTTTGCATTTAAAAACTTATAATAGGTGCGAAGCACTATTATGAAAAGCATGGGAAGCTATTCTGGTGCGAAAGATACTGAAGGTGAAAGTCCTCGAACAGCAGACGAAATTCAGGAAAAAACCTCTGAAAATGTTTCCGCAAATACCAGGACAGAGAAAGAGCTTACAAAAGTAGTAATTATAGGAGGGGGAGCCTGTGGGATGGCAGCTGCCACCAAAATTCGAAGGCAGAGTGATTTCAATATAACCGTACTTTCATGGGACTCTCACACAGCTTACAGTCACTGCGGAATTCCTTTCGTCCTGGGAAAAGAAATTGAAAGTTTTGAAAAACTAATTGTAAAGCCTCCAGGTTTTTTCAGGGAAAACAAAATCGACGTAAAGCTGAACGAGAAAGTCAGGTCAATAGATCTGACCGGGCAGGTTGTTGTTACAGGAGAAAGTACATATCCTTTTGATAAGCTGGTAATTGCTACAGGGAGCCTTCCCTTTATATTCCGCAAAAGCAGGGCAAATATTTTACCTTACGGAATCTTTACGCTCAGAAACCTTGCTGACGGTATACTCTTTGGAAAAGCACTTGAAACTGCCCGGACAGTCTGTGTCATAGGTGGAGGCACTATAGGAATCGAATGTGCTTCAGCCCTGATAAAGAGGGGGATCAAGACAATACTCATAACCCGAAGCAAAAACCTGCTTTCCAGGCAGTTTGATTCCGATATGTCTGCGATTGTCAGGGCACACCTTGAAGCTCTTGGTGTGGAAGTTATCACAGAAGAACCTGTAGTTTTGCCTGAAAGCTTCTGGAAACAAAGAACCTTATTTATAAAGGACGGAAAACTCCATGCAGATCTTGTTCTTCTGGCAACCGGCGTAAAGCCTGAAACCTGGCTTGCCAGAGAAGCGGGAATAACTATTGGAAAATCGGGAGGAATAGTCGTCAATGAAATGCTTCAGGTAAAAGCAGGAGAAAAGTTCCTCTCCCATGTGTATGCAGGGGGAGAATGTGCTGAGGTTACTGATCTTATAACCGGGGAAACAAGGCTGAGCCAGCTGGGCACTACAGCACGACGTATGGCAGATGTGATAGGAAACAATATAACAGGCAAACATTCCACTTTCGGCCCCCTTGCAGATCCCTGGGTAGCCGTTGCCGGAGACCTGCAATTCGGAGGAGTAGGACTCACATCCGGTCAGGCTGAAAAGCAGGGAATAAAGGTTGTAACAGGCTTTTCCCGGGGGCGCACAAGAGCTTCTTACTATCCTGGACGGAAAGACCTCTACATAAAACTTCTTTTTAAAGGCAACTGCCTTGCAGGTGCACAGCTTGCAGGAGGAGAAGGTATAAAAGAAAGAATCGATGCCCTCTCTCTTGCAATAAGAAAGAAAACAACAATAAAAGACCTTCTCAGCCTTGAAACCTGCTATGCACCTCCGGTTTCCATGCTTGTTGACCCTCTAATCCCGGCTATAAAAACCGCAGTTAGGAATATGCGGGAAGTTAAGGCAGATGAAAAGTATCAGGCTGAGAAATTAAATTGAAAATACGGTTAAATCACAAAAATAAGGCAATTGAGTGAAAAATTGAAGTAAAACCTGAATGAAAAGATGAAAAAATGCTGAGTTAAAGCTGAATGAAAAGTTAAGTGAACAATGGGGAGAGGGAAATGATAGAAATTGACGGTTCTTATGGTGAAGGAGGAGGGCAGGTAGTCAGAACCGCTGTTGCCCTTTCTGCAGTAACTGGAGAGGAAATAAAGGTTACAAATATAAGGAAAAACAGGCCAAATCCAGGCTTGAAACAGCAGCACCTTAAAGCCCTGGAAACTGCGGCAAGTATCTGCGGGGCACGGGTTTCAGGGCTTTCTCCGGGATCTACAGAGTTATTTTTTGCTCCAGTGGAAATAAAGGGGGGTAAGTATAATATTGATATCGGAACCGCAGGAAGTATAACCCTGCTTTTGCAATGCATTATGCCGTCCCTGCCTTTTGCAAAAGAAAAAGTCAAGTTAACAATTAGAGGTGGAACTGACGTTGCCTGGTCCCCCACAATAGACTACCTGCAGCATGTAACCCTCAGGGCACTTGACCAGTTTGGATATGCGGGCAGCGTAACCCTGGAAGAGCGCGGTTACTATCCCAGGGGAGGAGGAAAGGTTTCAGCTGTTTTTGAACCCTGTAAACTTCATGGTTTTCATTTTCGGGTGACTGAAGAAAATAAAAGGTCAGGGGAGAGCCAGAAGGAAAAAATCATGGGAATTTCACATGCATCGAACCTTCCAGCCCATGTGCCATCCCGCCAAGCTGAAGCTGCCAGATCCCTTCTTCTTGAAGCCGGGTACACTTCCCGGATAGATATCAAATCCTGCGAATTTTTTTCCACGGGAAGCGGGATAACTCTCTGGAGCGGTTACTGCGGGGGAAGCGCTCTTGGAGAGAAGGGGCTGCCTGCTGAAAAAGTAGGAAGACGCGCAGCAGAAGAAGTTATTGCAGAACTCAAAGCAGGAACTGCTGTGGATATTCATCTGGCAGACCAGCTGATCCCGTACATGGCACTTGCAGGTAACAGTTCCTACACTGTAAGGGAGCTGACCCTGCATGCTGCAACAAATATCTGGGTTACAGAACAGTTTCTGGATGTGAAATTCAAAATAGAGGAAGAAAAAGGTTTTTTTAAAGTATCGGTAGATTGATAAAAAGATAAAAGTGAAGAAAAAAATAGAAAAATAACACTAAAAAAGTAATAAAAGTAAGGAGAGATCAGTCCTCGAGTACATAAAGGTACTCAGGAGGTATCTTTTCTGCAAGCACGATGTAATCCGTTGCAAGTTTTAAAGAAATTCCATCTTCCTGAGCTCTGAAGGCATCAACCTGCAGGATAACAGGGCTTTCAGTGTGAATAAGGGCAACTTCAGCTGCCTTTTCATATGTAGTACTGAGATGTACATAGCGCTGTTTGATAGGGAAAATTCCATTTTCAAGCAGGACATCGACTTCCTCGGGGCTTGCCCCGTAATACACGTATGGAGTATCACTTTCCTCGTAGTCAAGGTCAACATTAACTGAATGTCCGTAACGCGCTCTGATCATGGACCCGCTGATCTGATATCTCCCCTTTTCATCGGACTCGACAAGGGCATAAAGATATTCCTTTCTCATCCAGTTATAACGCTTTTTCATAATCTCGCAGAAAACATTAAGGTCCACCCAGCCGTACTTATCCATTTTAACTCCTGCAGATGCCGGAAAGTGCCGGAGAGTACCCGATACGAACCTGCCAAGCTTTTCTTCTCTGCTGTCGTCAAGCACGTACCTACCAGGGCGTTTACACTGCTGACAGCTGCCTCCTCTAAAATAGCCGTGCTCAGTGCATTTTCGAATCATGATATCACGTACATAATGAAACTTTACCATAAATAAGGTTTTGTTTTAATTAACTTTATTTCTTAGAACTGGTTTTTGAAAAGAGAGTTTCAAGCTTTACCTTAAAACTTCCGACATCTTCCTTTCAGTTATTTTCTTTTCACTTTTCATTTCAGGTGTTCATTATATAATAGATAGTGTCGCGTGTAGAATACTTTCACCCTGCATACGCTAATCTTTTGTAAGACACCTTACATACCGTATCAAGGGATCTTTAAAAAATAACGATCTTTGCTTTAAAAGACAACGATCTTTGAAAAGTAACCTGAAGAAGTAACCGGAAAGGAGAGGACTTACCAAATAATATTTAATTTTCAGGGAATTTTCAGGGATATTCTTATTACGCATTAGCAAAAGGACGTATAGAGTCTGGTTATTTCGCATATAATAATGAGAAAGTTTGCCTTAAACTTAAAAATATTCAACCTGAATTTTATACCAAACCTGCCCCTGAAATATATTTGATTTCCAAATACCTCACACATTGAAAACGCTTTGAGTCTTGAAATAAAGTTCACATTAACGCTCTTTCAGGAATAAAACCTGATTTTAAGGTAAGTACATATATCGAAAAAAGTATCATCAAGCATTGAAAGTGAGCATCAACTATTCAAGGGAGTAACATGACCGATATTGAAACTATTTATAAAAAGCTCAGCCACGTCATAAGCAGAGAGGATTTCCTGAAGCGCATAGAGGAAAAGGTCGAGAACATGGGAGGGCTTTGTGATGATGCAATGGCTGCCATGCTGGTCGCCAATGAACTGGGTTTCTCGGATGCGGGCAGAGACAGCATAAAAATAGAAAATATTACCCCCGAGAGTGGACCTGTTAATTTTATTGCAAGAATTATTTCAGTTTTCGATACAAAAGAGTTTACACGAAACGACGGGACCATAGGAAGGGTGGGAAACCTTATCGTCGGAGACGAGACAGGGAAAATAAAGTTAACCCTGTGGGACAACATGGCAGACCTGATTAAAACGGAAAAAGTAAAGGTAGGGCAAACCGTCCAGATCAGCGGATTTGCAAAGCAGGGATATTCAGGCGTGGAAGTCAACATAGGCAATAATGGAGTCCTGACCGAAAGTGAAGAAGAGATTGATGTGGTTTCAAGCAGTCAGAAAATAAAAGATATAAAAGATGGCATGGGAGACCTCAACGTTATCGGAAAGGTACTTGAAGTTTCCGAAGTCAGGACCTTCCAGCGAAAAGATGGCAACAGCGGAAGGGTCGGAAACCTTACGCTTGGGGACGAAACAGGTACACTCAGAGTAACACTCTGGGACGAAAAAACTGATTTTCTAAATCAGATTGAGTATGGGGATACTGTAGAGCTCGTCAACGCTTACGCCCGGCAAAATGCCTTTACTCAGAAAATTGAACTGCAGATAGGGAACAGGAGCATAATCAGGAAAAGTGAAAAGAAAGTCGAATATGAAGAGGAATTCACCCCTATTGCAGATATAAAAGCTGACATGAATAATATTAATATTTCAGGAAGGGTGCTTGATATCTCAGAAGTCCGGACTTTCGAGAAAAAAGATGGGTCTACTGGAAGAGTGGGAAATATTCTTCTGGGCGATTCTACAGGCAAAATAAGACTGACAGTCTGGGACGAAAAAACCGATTTTCTTGAAGAAATTGACTTTGATGAGACCGTTGAAGTCCTTAACGCTTATTCCCGGGAAAATACTTTCAGCCAGCAGGTTGAACTCAGCCTGGGAGCCAGAGGAATAATTCAAAGAAGTGAAAAAAAGGTTGATTACAGAGAGAAATTTACTGATATAGCTGACATTGTCCCCGGGGAAAGTTATTCTGTACAGGGAAAAGTTTCCGAGATAGGAGAACTCAGAGAATTTGAAAAAGAAGATGGAACCGGAAATGTTGTCGCAAACCTTCAGATAAAAGATGAGACAGGAAGCATCCGGCTTACTCTCTGGGGAGAACAGGCCTATGTGATAGAAGACCTGGATATCGATTCCGAAATCCAGATCATTGACGCATATGCCAGGTATGGGCTGAACGAAGAAATGGAATTAAGTGTTGGAAACAGGAGCAGAGTGATTATTCTCTGATCATTCCCCTGTTTTATATTTGTTTAAGTTTTCTCATGATTTTGCTTCTCATTCATCAATCTGTTTATTTCCAATCTGTTTATTTTCCGTTTATTCGTCTACTTTTTACTGTAGTTATTTATTTTATATTCGCTTTTATCGCTCTTAGTTTTTGATACCTATTTTGTGCTGAATGACTATAGAATTCTGTTGAGTTTTTTAGAGTATGTTCAGCTCTGGATTTTACTGAATTTGTCAAATTTTTATTTCCTTTTATCTGACAACCATTTCAGCCATCATTTAGACCCTATCTGGTTTCTTCATTGTTTTTTCAAAAAATAGAAGCAGTTATAAACCCGGATATTTTCAAGTAAAAAATAAAAAAGTGAGTTCCAGTGGAAATATAGGGGTTTGAAAAATTTCCTGTGAGAAAAATCAATAGCATTGTAAATATAATTAAGGATGTTTTATTTTTTTTAAGATTTTTTCAAGAAGTATATTTTCCTTCCGCTACTTCTCCATAATATTTTTTAGAGATGACTCTATATTTTTCATTTTGAGCAAAAATCTCCAGTGGAAATAAAGGGGTTACGAAAAAATTCCTGCGGGACTTTTGAAAAACTCTCATGAAGAAGACAGAAAGCTCAGCCTCAAAAAGGAGTTGCTTCGCCTACATTGAGTAAAATTAAGATATCAACCAGATGAAATGCCGTTATCATTATGTACCATTGACTCGTATATATCAAGTACCGTAAAAAGGTCTCAAAAGTGCGGGAAAGAGATTTGAACGAAAAATTTTACGGATAACCGGCTTTTCAGGATTTCCTTCCGGAGCAGTATCAAACGGGGAAATTTAAAGAGTCTGGAAGATTTTTCCACAGGAAATTAAAACCCTGAAAGAGCTTTTAAAAGAGAATTTGCCGGTTTTGGGTGTTGAATAGGTAAAGGGGGAACTGCAACCAATGGTACAAGACCCTGAAAGGGAAACTGGTACTGATATTCACAACAGAGAAATTGAGAAGGAGGTCTCAGTTGCTGAAGTTATGAATAAAGCAGTCATAACAATGGATATTAACTCAGATATTCCTGCTATTGCAAAAGAAATGATAAGTCGCGATGCAGGAAGCGTTATTATCACAGAAAACGGAAAGGCAATGGGGATCATAACTGAAAGAGACATTGTAAAGAGCGTCATTACCCGGAACAGGAAACCAAGTGAGGTGGATGCAAGCGAAATTCTCTCCACCCCTCTGATAACTGTGGACCCTGCGACCAGTATAATTGAAGCTGCGAATATAATGCTGAGAGCCAATGTAAAGAGACTCCCAGTCCTCGAAAACGGTACAATCATAGGGGTGATTTCGAATACAGATATCCTGATGGTAACACCCGGTCTCAATACGATCCTCAAAGATCTTATTGATATGAATCGGGAAGCTCTCCTCTCTATCCCCTCAATTGAAGAAGTCTCTGAGGAGCTTACTACAGGAGTATGTGAATCCTGTGAAGTTTTTTCAGTGGATCTCAAATTCTTTGACGGCAGATACTTATGTGAAAAATGCCGGCAGGAGGAAGGAGAAGACTACGAGTAAACCACACGCGAACCGCAATCACGAGTAAATTATAATTTTGAGATATATGTTTGAGATCTTGACTTTCAACATTCTATTTTAAAGAGAGCAGAGGAAGGTAAACAATGATTGTCAGCGAGATTATGTCAGAAGGGCCTGTAAGTATCAAAGAAGGGGATTTCGTAACTCACGCCCGTCAGCTGATGCGTGATCGCTTCCTTCGGGGTATTGTTGTTGTTGATGAGGGAAACAGGCTTGTGGGAATGCTAAATGACCAGGATATTATGAATGTTACATCCACACGCTCAAACGTTACGGTGAGCGGATATGCAAGGCAGTCCCCGACGGTCACTCCAGATATGGATGTTGTGAAAGCTGCAAAGTTAATGGTGCAGTCAAAACAGAACAGGGTTCCCGTTGTCAAATCAACAACAGACCGCACGGTTGTGGGAGTTCTCAGTGATGTGGATATTCTCAGAAACGTGGAACTTCCCAGAACTGTTTCGAAATCCATTGATTCTATTATGACAAAAAAAGTCAAAACCTGTTCTCCAGATGAAAGGATCTCCAGAGTCTGGAACTATATGATAGAAACAGATTATACCGGCATTCCAGTGGTTTCAGATAAAGGGAACCCCATCGGAATGATAACTAGAAGGGACATACTTAAATCAGGCATTTTAAGGATGTCTATAGAAGACGAAAGGGCATCAAGACCAAACGAAAGCCCCAAAGTTGAAAAGATCATGTCAACTCCTGCTTATACTCTTTCAGAGAGTGATTCCATTAAAAATGCAATTGAAATGGTTGTCAAGCGCGATATAGGAAGAGTTACTATAGTAAATGAGCAGGGCAAAATATCCGGAATCGCTGACAGACAAGATCTCCTGGAGTCCATAGTCAAAGGGTGGACTGAGTAATCTTAAGGAGCAAAAAGATAAATATCAGGTTTTAGCTCAAAAGTATTATAACGATTAAAGATTATAATTAATAGAGATTACAGATTGGAAAACAAGAGTAAGTGTTCAAAAGACTCGAGAGAAAATTGCTTTAAGGCTTTGTCTGTCTTCAGCACTAACCATGGACTTGAGGCTGCGATTCAAGCCTCAGGGGAAATTCCTGCGAAATGCAGGTAGGAAAAACGGAAGATGAAAAAAGCAATTAACTGCAACTCGATTCGGTGATCCTATTGAGCAAAAATACGACATTTGTACCAGTCGAAAAGATGAATGTTCAGCCAAACCTGAACAAATCAGGCAAAAAAGCGCAGCAGAAAGACCCACATATGGTCAGCAGCAGGGGCACAATGAGAATTGGCCCTGATTTTAAATCCCGAATTTCAGAACATGAGGGAAAAATTCTTGCTCTCGCTACAAGAAATGTAGTAACTCTCCCTCCCACTGCAACCATCATGGATGCAATAAAGATCATGACTGAAAGGAAATTCAGGCGTATTCCTATCACAGACGCAGGAACGGGGAGACTGGAAGGGGTAATTACTTCCGTTGATATCATTGATTTCCTGGGAGGCGGCAAAAGAAACCTCCTTGTCACAAACCGCTTCAAAGGCAACCTTCTTGCTGCAATAAATGAAGAAGTGCGGCAGATCATGGATACTGATGTTGCATACATCTATGATCAGGCAGATTTTAAGGAAGCCGTTAAGACAATGCTTGAAAGAAGGACCGGGGGCCTGCCAATAGTAAACAATGAAATGCAGGTTGTCGCTATCTTTACTGAAAGAAACGCCGTGGAACTGATGGGCGGACTTGTAACAAATAAAACTGTTGATGAGTATATGACCAAAAATGTCACAATGGTAACAACAGATACCACTATAGGACAGGCGGCAAAAGTAATGGTGCAGAACAGATTCCGAAGACTTCCTGTGGTAAAGGACGGAATCTTTGCTGGAATAGTTACTGCCTCCGATATTGTTCATTTCCTGGGCAGAGGAGATGCGTTCAGTAAACTCACAACAGGGAATATTCATGAGGCTCTGGACCAGCCTGTAGGCTCTATTGTTTCAAAAGAACTGATCTGGACCAGCCCTGGCACAGATATGGGAAAGGCTATGGAAATAATGCTCGAGAAAAAGATAGGTTCACTTCCGATTCTGGAAGAGGGAATGCTACGCGGTATTATTACAGAGAGCGATTTCCTGCGAGGTTTTGACATTTAACAGGAGTTTCAATCAGGCTATGTGTGAAATCTGGTAAACCAGAAAAGACCTGCTAAACAAGGGAATATTCAATTAAATCAGATAAACTTCTGTTAAACCAAACCAGAACTGATAAACCAGGATTTGCCCGGAAATTCAAAAAAAATCCGGGTTCAACTTTATTAAAAGGTTGAAAGGAGGTAAATTTCTCAGCTGGGCAGACCAGAATAAATTCTGTATTCTGGGCATATCTGTATTTTGGAGCGTAGCTGGTCCTTGAGAATAGATCCAGGGAAAGTTCTTTCAGGCTTCTTTGAGGCAAATTCCAGATACAAATTCTCTTAAATCAGCACATTTCTGATCAGTTTGCAACCCATACTCATTCATTATATGATTTACCTAAATTGCATGATTTACATGACTTACATAATATAAGTTAGCTATAATATAAGTTAGTTATAATATAAGTTAAATATTATATAAGTTAGCTATAATATAAGTTAAAAAGGACGGCAGATACTGGCAAAACATTAGAATTTAAAGGAAAGTTTATAATAAGAATTATAAAGTTTATACTTGATTCAAAAACTATAATTATTAATACTTATATATTGTAAAAATGAAGGAGGTATTCAATGAATGTGGCGGACATCATGAGTTCACCTGTGTACGTTATCAACGCAGATGAACCCGTGTCACATGCAAGAAATCTGATGTTAAGACACAGAATCAGTACATTGCTTGTCCTCAATGAGGGCAAAATGGTGGGAATCGTCACGAAATCAGACATCACCAACCGTCTGGCTCAGGCCGAACCTCTCTGGAGGAGACGACCGATAGACCAGATCCCTATCAAGTTGCTGATGACAGAGTCCGTAATCACCATTTATCCCGAGGCCTCCATTTCCCAGGCAGTCGCCTTGATGCTTGAGAACGGGGTACATAATATTCCGGTGGTGAAAAACGATATCGTAGGTATGGTCACCAGAACAGATATCGTGCGCTATGTTGCCGAACATGCTGAGGAAATAGAAACAGATATACCAAGACTGATGACCGAAGATGTTGTTTCTGTTCACAGGCACCACACAATCAACCATGTCATAGACGAACTGAATAAAAATGAAATTGAGAGAGTAATAGTTAAAGATGATGCTGGAAAACCTGTTGGAATGATTTCAAGGAGAAGCCTTGCCCTGAATCTCTTAACTGATAATGAAGGCAAACTTTCAACAAAAAGTATAAAGATGACACGAAAGTCTTCACCTGCGGGTCAGAAAACTTACAGGTATGTAAAAGAAGTTCCCTTAACAGCAGAAGACATCATGATTTCTCCAATAATTTCCATCGATATAAACGAGAAAATTAGCGATGCTGCAAAAAAATTGATTGAAGAAGGGATAAATGCCCTGCCTGTCAGTGAAGGTGAAGAAATAGTAGGAATACTGAGCAGGACAGATATCATGAAAGCCGTGCTCTGAAAAGTAAATCTACAGCATCATGTATCATGCGGAGGTATATACGGTAAAAAGTAACGAAAAGACGATAGCTAAAAGCAAAAGAAGGATGCAAAATAAAACTGGAAAAATGGATGTATTAAAGTCTGTAAAAACGCAAGAACGTCTGTAAAACAGAAATTGCGCAGAATTGAAAATTAGAACTCTGGATACGCATGAGGTGAAATGCATGCAAGTTAAAGACATAATGGTACAACCACACAGAATTGATAAGTCAGACACCATATCTCACGCCCTTGATCTCATGGAAAAGAAAGACACAAAGCGTCTTCTTGTAGTCCATGACAACCAGGTACTCGGAGTACTTACCATGAGAGGTCTGACAGAGCAGCTCGGAACTCGAAGAAAACAGAGCAAACCCGCATCCTCTTTGCATGTTGCAACAGCCGTATCCGACAACTTTGTAAAGGTTTTGCCAGACACTGACATTAAAGATGCCCTTACCCTGATGAAAAAGAAAGGAGGGGTGATCATTGTCAGTGATAATGGAAACGCAATGGGCTGGGTGACCCCGCAGGAGTTTATGAAGGTAAACCGTTTCACAGGCTTTGTCGGGGAAGTAATGGAAAAATACCCGATCACTGTCAGCCCTTCAGACCGTGTAAGTCACGCCAGGCGCCTGATTCTTGATAAGAATGTGGGAAGGCTGCCGGTAATTGAAAATGGGAAACTTGTAGGAATCATCGCAGAGGATGATATCGCTTTTGCGATGCGCTCTTTCAGGGATCTGGTAGCTGACAACCAGCAGGACTCCAGAATAAAGAACCTGCTTGTTGGAGATATTATGACCCGCAGTGTGGTCAGTGTTCACACCAATACTCCTCTTTCAGATGCAGTAAACAGCATGCTTGAACACGATGTTGGAGGTGTTCCTGTCCTCAACCTGGAGGAAGAGCTTGTTGGTTTCCTCGCACGCAGGAACGTCATAAACACAATTCAAGAATGAAGCCTTAGAGAAGAAAAGAGAGACAGAAAAAGGTCTGCCCCTTAAGGGACAGGCCTTCCTGATCTTTTAACATTTCCTTTTTTACCTGTTATCGATTTTCACTGACATGTAATTATTTTCCTATTATTCTATAATTTTCAATTGCCTGAAGATGCCACTTAACAATTGCTTCTGTTTTAGAATGACTTGTCTCCGCTAAGCAAGTCTCCAATTATGCCGTTGCCTCCAAGGGACTTTTCATCTCTGTTACGGCCGCCACCGTAAGAAGAAGCTGCAAAAATCCTGTCTGCAAGGCGCGAGAAAGGAAGGCTCTGCATGTACACGGTTCCGGGACCTGTCAGGGTGGCAAGGACAACTCCTTCACCGCCAAACAGGGCATTTTTAAAGTCTCTTGACCACGTTATATCATAAGTCACATTTTCGGTAAAAGCTGCTACACAGCCCGTGTCAACATGATAAGTCTCACCCGGAGCAAGGTCCTTTTTTATGACCGTCCCTCCGATATGGACGAATGCCAGACCGTTACCTTTCAGCCTCTGAAGGATGAAACCCTCGCCGCCGAAAAACCCTGCACCTAGTTTGCGGGTAAAAGCTAATTCCACTTCCACTCCGCGGGCAGCACAGAGAAAAGAATCCTTCTGGCAGAGAACGCTACCTCCAAACTTTGTAAGGTCAAGAGCAAGAATCTTACCCGGGTACGGGGCTGCAAAGGCTACATGCCCTTTTCCGGAGCCTTTATGAATAAAGCTTGTAATAAAAAAGCTTTCACCCGTCAGGGCTCTTTTCAGTCCTTTTTTCAGACCTCCCAGGAGTCCTCCACCTTCATTGCCCAAATTTGTCTGCATCTGGATTCCGGGACCCATATATGCCATAGCTCCGGCTTCTGCCTGAACCGCCTCACCAGGGTCAAGTTCAATCTCAACAATCTGCATATCGTCGCCAATAATCTCGTAGTCGATATCGTCAGCTATTTTGTAGCCTCCTTATTTACATTAAAATTAAAATACAGAAGAAATTAGAAGCCACATATTTAAAAAGTTTCTTGATAGATAGGATAGTCTTTATAAATAAAGTATATCTCGTCTGCTTCCTGTCCCGAAATCCTGTGATGGATGACAACTTATTTTACGCCCGAAAACAGATAAATAAGTATGAATAAAGGGGAAAATGAGGTAATAGACCCTGGCTTTGTTGCGCGGCTGGCTGGCTTTCTGGGGTTTGATGAAGAGAGGGTTCAACACCTTTTTGAGAAAAACTATCTTGCAAAAAACTGGGGAAAGCATGACTATCTGTTCCGTTTCGACAAAGAAATTTCCCGCATAGAAAGAGGGACAGTGCTTTACGAAAAAGGGGATTCTTTTGAAGTAATTATGGGTTTTCCCAAAATCCGGAGAGCTATGGTTCTGGACCCCACTCTAAAGAAACATTTCAACGGGCTTGAAAAGGTAGCTGTAGAAGAAAAAATGAACGGGTATAATGTCAGGGTTGCAAACGTAAAAGGTGATATCGTGGCAATCACCCGAAGCGGCTATGTCTGCCCTTACACAACTGAAAGAGCAAATGTGAAACTGAACCTGAAGTTTTTTGACGATTTCCCGAATCTTGTGCTCTACGGGGAAATGGTAGGCCCGGATAACCCTTATGTTCCAAAAGAGATTTACGGCATCGAATCCGTGGAGTTCTATATCTTCGATATCCGGGAAAAAAACAGCGGCAACCCTCTTCCACTAAGCGGAAAGAAAAAAATTCTGGAAGAATATGGTTTTTTGCAGGTTGAATCTTTTGGAGAATTTCCCCTGCAGACAGCCGCAGAAGAAATTGCTGAAATCATCCGGGAACTCGGGAAAATAGAACACGAAGGTGTGGTGATAAAAGATCCTGATATGGTTCTTGCCCCCCTGAAATACACCTCTTCCCAGAGCAATTGTTCGGACCTCAGGCATGCCTTTATGTTCTACAACGAAGCCGGAAGAGACTTCATGCTCTCCAGAATTGTCAGAGAGGGATTTCAGACCGTCGAATGGAACGAAAATGAAGCTGAGTTCGAAAAGCGTTATATGCAGCTTGGGGAAAGCATCCTGAACCCCTTGAGAGAGTCGATAAGGAGAGTAAAGAACGGGCAGAGGCTCTATGAAGAGGTCAGGATACGGGTAAGGAACCCAAGAACTGCAACAGAATTCGAGAATTACCTCAAAAGGCTTGGGGTAGATGCTATCTTTGAACCACCGCAGCCTGCAGGAAACGAGTATCTGATAAACATTAAAAAAGTCAATAAAAGCACCAATGATAAAACCCAGGCGATATGGGAAGGAGAGCTCTGGTGACAGGGTTTGTCTATCCATAAACCTGTTTTCAGTTATTTTTGATTAGCTCCTTGCTTAACCGATTTGATTTTTTGATTGATTTACTTTTTTAATGGTTTATTTTACTGTATATTTTCCGGCTATTTTGTCCTTAATCGATTTGCTTATCTTAATAGGTGCTTTTTCTTACATGATTCCCTTAATAGACGCTTTTTCTTACATGGTTTCCTCGGTAACAGTGAGAAAAGAAATATATTGAAGTATATTAATACCAGAGGCAAATACAAAGTTAGAGAAAGCGATACTCTAAAAGTTGCAGCTTCAAAATGAGTATAGTACTTTAAAATAAGTAAAGTAAGTTGTAGTTTCAAAAAGCTGCTGTTTCAGAAATGTTAAGCATTAAGATTCGATTAATCTTTGAAATCCGATTAATCTTTAAATTCAATTAATCTGCATTCAAAACAAACTCAACAATCTGAAAATACTCTCATACATATCATAGATTTCGAAAACATTCATTTAGAAAAGGGGACTCAAAATGGTAAATGTTGCAATTATAGGGACAGAAAAAAGCGGCAGGACCTCACTTGCTGCAAACCTCGGGAGAAAGGGAACTTCCTCCGACATAACAATGTACAATAATGATAAGGAAAGCCGCAAAATGGTTTTTGTGGACGCTCACACCTATCCGAAAACCCTCAAATCCCTGATTACGGCACTGAATATTTCCGACCTTGCAGTCCTTTGCATTCCTCCTCAGGGTCTGGATGCCCACACCGGAGAATGCATCATTGCCCTGGACCTTCTGGGCTTTAAACATGGAATCATTGCCCTGACAAGGTCGGACAGCACGCACATGCATGCAATTGACGAGCTGAAAGCAAAATTAAAAGTTATCACTGCAGGAACTGCACTTCAGGACTGGGAATGTATCTCCCTCAATACAAACAAAAGCGCAAAAAACCCCTTTGAAGGCGTTGATGACCTTAAAGCCAGAATCAATGAGATGGCAGAAAAAATAGAAGCTGAACACGCAGAACTTAACAACCTGCCTGCAAGAATCTTTATAGACCACGCTTTCAATGTGACAGGCAAGGGATGTGTTGTTCTCGGGATTGTCAAGCAGGGCATATCAAAGGACAAAGATAAAACCAAAATTTTCCCTCTGGAGAGGGACATCGAAATCCGCTCTATTCAGAGCCATGACGTGGACATCGACAGTGCCCCGACCGGCACAAGAGTTGGTATGCGCCTCAAAAATGTTCAGGCAAAAGATATAGAGAGAGGCTTCATCATTTCCGATAAGGAAATTGTAACTACCGACTATACCCTGGAATGCACGATCTCAAAATTTACAAAAAAAATAGAGCCTGCAAGTGTACTTCACCTCTTTGTTGGGCTTCAGTCCGAGCCTGTGCGCGTTGAAAAGATCCTGGTTGATGGAAATGAAGTAAAAGAAGCAAAACCAGGAACAACCTGCATACTTGAACTTTCAGGAAACAAAAAGGTTGCTTACAGCAAAGAAGACCGCTTCCTGCTTGCAAACCTTGATCTTACCCAGCGCTTTGCAGCATATGGTTTTTCGAAATAAAATAAAAAGAGAAACCGGATTAAAAGGAACTGATGCAGAAGGGAAAAACATGGCTCAGGGAACAGACAGGGCCCTCTATGGCAGAGTCTTTCACAGAAATATCTGCTGGCAGCGCTCTTACGAAAGAGTGGAAGGTGAGGAGATCATAATGGCTCTTTACGGCAGCCTCAGAGACGGACTGCATAACAGCCGGCGTTTAAACCTTCCAAAAAGGTCAGACTTTCTGGGGATAACAACGATCAAGGGATATGCCCTTTACTCCCTGGGCGCTTACCCTGCTGTCTACCCGGATGAGAACAGTTATGTGATAGCAGAAGTGCGCAGGTTTTCAGGAAAAAAACAGCTTGAGGTTGCAAAATCCATTGATTATATGGAACTCTTTGGCGGGTACCACAGAGAATATCTTGATTTTGAAATAGAGCAACAGAAGATAAAGGGCTTCATCTATGTCTACGATGAAAAACCCGAAACTGAAATAATCAAGCACGGAGATTGGGTCAGATACCTGAAAGAAAAAGAACTGCCTGAATAAAAGAATCGAAAAAGAAGAAAAATAGCCATGAAAAAGTTAGAATAAAGAAAAAAATAAGGAAGTAAAGCAGTAAAAAAGTATCTGAGTAATACTCAAAAACTCACAGCTTCCTCAGGAACTCAAGGCTTTTGATCCCTTCTTCAACCGAAGCCATTTCGGTAACAAAGATTCCTTTATAATTAGGGAGTTTTTCCATAACGTGTTTCCAATCTACTGTACCCTCTCCGAGGGGGAGATGCTCATCTTTTTTGCCCATGTTGTCGTGAATGTGCACATGGGAAATCCGATCTCCAAGCTGGTCAAGAAACTCGTCTATTAGTCCAACAGTGTTAGCATGCCCCACATCGAAGGTAAAACCCACGTTGTGGCTCCCGACGGCATCGAGCATTTCCTGCATTTCGTCAGGGTATTTGCCAAAGATCTTCGGGAAATCAGGCATATTCTCAACAGCTATCAGGATCCCGAAATCTGCGGCAAAGTCGCATAATTCCCGTATGGAGGCTAGATTTGTCATATAGGCTTGATGCGGAACCTGCACCCCATAGGGTGAGAGATATCCGGGATGTACCACAGCAAGGTTTACATAGTTCGAGGCAAGGGTGAGGTAGTTTTTCATCTGCCTGAGGACTTCTGCACGTATTGAATCATTCAGGCCTGCAAGGTTCATATCAGAAAAAGGAAGGTGAAGGGTCAGTTCCAGACTGGTGGTTTCATAAATGTTCTTCAGGTTCTGAACGGTCTTGCTGCTAAGGCATTGTGATCCTTCCTGCACGATTTCCCAGCCTGTGTACCCGTAGTCTTCAAGCGTGTACGCCCATTTGAAAGGATCTTCAACGACCGCACGCGATGAAAAACTGATTCTATGCAGCTGCATGATGACAATTCATCCCCATTAATTCATCCTTTTATTAAGCTTCATTAAATAAATTTCACATAACTGGACTCTAGATTTCAGCTCCTTTCCACATGGTCCATTCCTACTTCAACAACCGGTATCCCTTCTTCAGTAAGAGGCAAAAGCCACTCAAAAAGCCTTTCCATTTCCTCGGAAGAGTCTGCCCTGATATCGACTTCGATGGATCCCAGTGGTTCTTTTTCAGCTGGAACGCTGGGAACTCCGACAAAAGCCGCCTGCTTGTTGAGCAAAAAACTAACCGAAAGATCTTCTCTGGATAATCCTTTATTGAAAACCTTGTTGCGTATGCTGTCTATGATTTGTTCTCTGCGGATAAGCCCGTGAAGGGTAAACAGCATATCAAGCCCTCCCTTGCCTGTAATACGAAAAGAGGGAGAAATTCCTTTTGCTGATTCGGTTGAGTCAAAATTTTCTTTCTGAAGCTCTATTCCGGTAAAAAGGTTTGAAATTGCTTTAATAACTTTTTCTGGGTCTTCCGTAGGATATACAGATGCGGAAACGTTTACACCTATCATGAGTGTCTCCATTTATACTTTCAAATGTTATTATTTTGAATTTGTCCTTAAAACGTTATTTTCAGAGCTTATTCTTGAATATTATCCTGCCACCTTTTTCTGGATGTTATTATTTTTTTGGGTCTGACCCTAAATAATTACTCAAGACCTCGACAACATCTTTTCTAAAAGTCTCAAGAGTGAAGTTATTTTCTATTTCTACATTGGAAGCATCTATAGCTTCTCCCATGCCCCAGCTGAGTTCTCTTTCATCCCTTTGGCGGAGACCTTCAATGCTGTTCATATCGTCGCTTCTTCCCCTTTTCTGGACCCTTGAGAAGCGGACTTCAATGGGAGCATAAATCGAAATCAGTATAAAGCCTTTTCCGAATTCCTTCCTGAAACATTCGACTTCGGCAATCCCGCGCACACCGTCCACAACTACAAGTTCTGAACCTGTTTCTTTTATCTGAGAAACACAGCGTTTGGCAACGGCGTCCATGCCTTCACACTTGCGGAGGTCCGTTGCAACCATTCCGGTATTGGAATCGTTGGGTTCAAGCCCACGCTTCAGTACTTCCTTCCGGATCACATCACCCATGATTATAACAGGAATGCCCATCTCGGCTGCAATCCTGGAAGCTTCAGATTTTCCCGAAGCTGGCATGCCAACGAACGCAATTATCTTCATCAAAAATTACCTTTTAAATATGAATTTCAGTAAATTTAGATCAGTAAATTTAGACCATTAATTATGATAAAAACTTAGATAGTAAGATATTATAGTAAGATATTAAACAGTATCAGATTTGAGTAATGTAGATCCGTACATGAAACATGAATTGAATATGAATTATAGTATTATAATATGATCCTAGTCAAACCACAGGATCATATATATTGTTTCCTGAAAAATGAATTGTTTTCTGAAAGGCCAAAAGAGAAAATCTGAAAGGAAAAATTGTAAAAAGAGAATTTTTAAAAAATCCAGATCAAAAAATAATCTGGACTTTTAAGAGAAATCCGGATCAAAAGACATCCGGGCTTTAAGAGAAGACTAAAGGAAAAGATTACGAGAACATTTTATTGAAGACTGAGGCTTTGAAGTCTACAAGTGGTTTGAGCCTGTAATCCTCAAGGAGAACTTTGCGGGTATTTTCCACAGGGACACTTAGAGATATTTCTTTTGTCCTTCCGTAACGGCCTTTGCTTACTACCACGGCATTGACTATTCCAAGCATATCGAGTTCCGACATCAGGTCAGTGACCCTGCGCTGGGTAAGAATGTCCACGTCAATATGATGACAGAGCTGGCGGTAGACGTTATACATCTCGCCTGTTGTAACGTTTTTGCCTTCTCGACCTCTGTTTCTGAGCAGGATAATGCTGTAGAGTACAAGCTTGGACTGGGTGGGAAGAGTACGCACAACTTCTACGACGCGGTCGATTTCGATCTTTTCCTGCGCGCGCCTTACATGTTCTTCAAGGACCTGGGGCTGGTTTTCTCTTTCAGCGATTTCTCCAGAAACCCGCAGAAGGTCAAGTGCCCTCCTGGCATCACCGTGTTCCTGGGCTGCAAAAGCTGCACATAATGGGATTACCATTTCACCCAGCACCCCATCATTGTAAGCCATTTTCGCCCTCTGTTTAAGGATATCACTTATCTGCTCGGCATCATAAGGTGGGAAGATAAGTTCCTCTTCACCCAGTGAACTTTTAACTCTTGGATCAAGAAACTCCGTGAATTTAAGGTCGTTAGAAACCCCTATCATACTGACCTTGGCTTTCCTGAGATCAGTGTTGATCCTTGAAAGGTTGTAGAGGACATCATCGCCTTTTTTTATTAGCTTGTCAATTTCGTCCAGAATAATGATGATAACCTGGTCTCTTGCATCGATTGCTTCCTTAAATTTCATGAAGACCTGGTCAGTTGGCCACCCGGTCATGGGAACCTCTTCTTCAAAATGTCTGGCAAGGTTTGCAAGGAGCCTGTACTGAGTGTCGATCACTTCACAGTTAATATAAACAACAGAACAGAAAATAGATTTGTCTTCACTTACTCTTTCAAGTTCTTTTCCCACATATCTGGTGACTGCAGTCTTTCCTGTTCCTGTTTTTCCGTAAATAAGGACATTTGAAGGGGTCTCTCCCCTGAGTGCGGAAACCAGGATTGTCGCAAGGCTGTTTATCTGGTCGTTCCTGTGTAATAACAGGTCCGGGGTATAAGAAGGCCGAAGAACTTCTTTATTTTTGAAAATTGACTTTCCGTCAAGTAATTTTTCGAATAAGCCGTCTAATGATTGAGCTTTTATCATGAGTGACCATCTTCATAAAAGTTATAGGACTACGGAGGTAATGGATTAAAGTAGCTTATGAGGACAACTGCAGTTAACGTATACAGTTAATATACAAATTTAATGAGTTATGCAAAGTTAATAAGCCGCTTAAGAAATTAACAAGCTGCAGAATTGTTTTTGCAGAATTGTTTTTCCTTTTTTTAATTTCAAATCTTACATAGCAAGGATATTTATGAAGCTTTAAATACTAATTTTCAAATTGTCTATCATTGTTGGTTCTCAGTAATTCTGAAAAACCGATTTACTATTTTTTGTATAATCTTGATAAGTCCTATGTTTAAGCTAACAGATTCACAAAGGGAGATGGATAGATAAATGCATATTTCTTAAAGTTAATGCCTGAAATTTTTGTTCCCGGCAAACTTCAGGTGACATGAAAAGTCAGTCACGCACTTTAGGGCATCTCTTAAGCCCTGACTAAATATGAGTTCGGAATGTTCTTTAGCTAAAATTTTAGACCAAATTTGTATATAAGCTTCTGTTTTTACTGCATATTTGCAGTAGATGCAATGGAAGTACACGGTATTAATAGTTATGGTGAAGACCCCTTTATTTCAACTGGAACCACTATTTTCCTTAAATACCACGTAAAATAATCATAATCAGTAGACCATATTGAAATAAAATAAAAAACAAAAAATTCCAGAGCCCCTGAAGGTTAGATTTAAATCCCCTTTTTCGCATGGAAAAAGATATAAGAATATTAGACCCCTTTATTTCCATTGAATGATAAAATATATTTATTAAAAAATAATAAAAGATAGGAAGTAAGATCATGTATTGAAACGAAATTGGTTGTATCAAGAATGAAAACAGTTTTAATGTGAATAAAAAAGCTAAAAACAAAATACATGATGAAAAAATAAAATCAGTCATCAAAAAGTATAGATTTACTTAAAAATAAACATATATAAGAAGTATTATTAATTAAAAATTTATTTATGTTTCTGTATTAACTTACTTACTTTTATTAAGAACATATTATTTTCAAGAATTCATTTATTAGACTGGAAATTGAGAAGAGTCGGATTGAGATTTTTTAAGGAGTGTAAAGTGTCTTATTTTAGATGAATTTATTTTAGATGAATTTATTTTAGATGAATTTATTTTAGATGAATTTATTTTAGATGAATTTATTTTAGATGAATTTATTTTAGATGAATTTATTTTAGATGAATTTATTTTAGAAAGAGGTGTTGAGAAAAATAGACGAAAACGTCCTTAATTAGAAAATAAAGTACTTTGAAGAGATATCAATTTTAGTTGTTTTATACTTTTAAGAGTGTTTAAATGAAGGGAGAAAAGATTGTAAACCCCCCTTTATTTCCACTGGAAAGTTTAAATAACCCGGGGACCCCATGATTTCGATTGAAAGGATTTGGAAGATTGAAAGACAAAATAAAACAGAATTTTATTTTGTTAAGAAAACAAAATAATAGTGTTATGTTATAGCTTTTATTCTATATATATGTTGTTATGAATTGGCATAGAAAATATTCATAATACCAAAAAAATTTATGTTTTTTTAAAAATATGTTTTAAATTTATGTTATATTATAAATCCTTCTTTATCCTTTCACTAATGTAATTTTGTACTCCAACTACCCTAACTTCTTTCCAGTAGAAACAAAGGGGTCTCCCTCGAACAAATTTACTCTTTAGGTCAAATAATATTTGTCATCTAGAAAAATTAATATTTTCCTCAACATAAAAATTGCAGGCAACTCTCAAAAAATACAAATAAAATTGTTTATTAACTTCTTAATAAAAATTAGACACGAACCTTATTAAATCTTGCTAGAAATCTTGCTAGATTTATCATCCTTAAATTAATAGTAAAGAAGCTGATTCTGGTAGTGTCCCTATATTTCTGTAAAATTCTCTCTATACCTTTTTCCTCTTGTTTTTTATTACTGTTCCATTGTTAAATACTTATTTCCTGTTATCCAATCTTCATTGATATCTATCAGTATTGAGAC
>Ga0208825_1000484_pt1 | contig 38515 bp, 53 predicted proteins | sample AD_UKC113_MetaG_FD_184450 | JGI IMG/M metagenome (GOLD analysis project Ga0208825, IMG submission 184450) | Active sludge microbial communities of municipal wastewater-treating anaerobic digesters from Hong Kong - AD_UKC113_MetaG (SPAdes)... | ecosystem: Engineered > Bioreactor > Anaerobic >... | reverse complement strand
TATGGCTCTGGCTATGGCGATGGCTCTGGCTATGGCTCTGGCTATGGCGATGGCTCTGGCTATGGCTCTGGCTCTGGCTCTGGCTCTGGCGATGGCTTATTTATGAGTCATGCAGGCAAAAAGGTATATACCATAGATGGTATATCTACTATAATTTATTCTGCAAAGGGAAACGTTGCCAAGGCTGCAATTATTAATAAAGACCTGACATTGAAAGATTGCTATGTAGCAAAATCAGGTAATTACTTTGCTCATGGCGATACTATTGAAAAGGCGGTTAATGATGCACAAAGGAAATTGCTTCTAAATATACCGGTAGAAGAAAGAATACAATCATTCAAGAAAAAATTTAAGGTTAATAAAAAATATTCAGCAAAAGATTATTACGAATGGCATACCATACTAACAGGAAGTTGTGATAGTGGCAAAGATTCATTTGTTAGAAATAACGGGATTAGTATGGAAGATTCATTCACGCCAAAAGAGTTCTGCAATCTTGTTAAAAATGCGTATGGTTCGGATGTAATAAAAAAACTAATCAACGCACTTAATTCATAAATGAGTTTACTGTTTAACTGGTGTGGCGGTAACAAAAACGTTCAAGGCGTTTCCAAAGGAATCTCGGTAAACCCTGCCACCAGTTAGCAGTAAATAATTAAGTTCTTTAAAATAAATGTTCAGGTGGCGGAATTGGTAGACGCAGTATTATAGAAAGTATCTACGCCCGGAGTAGCGATTGCCGGGAAGACTACAGTAGCAAGGCTATAATATGGAATGAGCTTATTTGCAGGTTCGATCCCTGCCCTGAACACAATCATCCACAAAGGGGGATATGTTTTTTGATTAGTAGTTTTTACCGGGAGGACATAGAAACGTTGCTTAATTGATACATGGATTAAAACAGATACATCAGCAACGGTATCGCCAACGCTGTTTGAGGCGATTAAAAAAAGCAGGGACAGTCGAAGGTATTAACCAGGATCAAAGGATAGTAGCAATATCCCCCATAACTAATTTTTTAACAGTAAATATTTCAATCACTAATAAATAAAATATCATGGCAAAGAAGATTAAAATTAATCAGATAACCATAAACGGTGTAATTAATCGAATTGGAGATGTTGAAGTAAATAACGTAGCTGTTCCAAGAATAGTCTTAATTGATAATTACGGAAAGGAAATTATACTGGACGTGTCAATGGAAGATGTTTTATCAGTTAAAGAACATTTATACGAAGAAGTGAGTATGACATTTGATGCAGTAATTTCAATCACTAATAAATAATTCATAACAATGAAATCAAAATTATTAAAAAAAATAAGGTCTATTGGTAGAGGCATGATTAATATAAACTCGGTAACGTATAGCGATGGTATTAGTGTTGGTATGTCTTACGGGTACGATTCCAAAGAATACAGCGGTCTTTTTGAGATGGGAGATAGTGAAGAAATTGTAAAAGAAAAGGCTTGCAGGGTTTATTTAGAATCAAATATAAACTGTATAAGAAATAAGTATAAAAAATACAGTAAGTCATATAAAGTTAACAGTAACTAATTCCTAACCAACCCAACACATAAACAATGGCACTATTTGACACACTTAAACACATGGCGCAAAATAATATGGATATTGTTCGTTACGATACTGTCCATAGCGCAGAAATTTACAACAAAGGTAAAAATGGTAAAATAGCTATGATGACAAGCCCTGAATCTGTAAAAGCAATCGGAGGTATTGTTGGTGAGCAAACCCATATTCCAATTTTGTTTATGATAAATTTTGAGCAATATCAACAAGTAGAAAAATTACTTTCTAAAAAATAATCAACAATGGCAAACGATTTTAGAGAGGCAACAGAATATTACCAAAGTAACACGAGTCTTTGGTTTGGTAGGCATAAAGGAGTTCCTATTTCTGAAATTCCCAAAGAGTATCTTGTTTGGTTAAAGTATAAAACAACTTGGTATCAACAGTTTAGTAAAAGTTTGAAACGTGCAATTACTGCAAATATTCCAGTTGAAATGAGATTAAAAACTAAAAAATCAATCAATGGCAAACGATAAAATACAGGAGCTGATAACCGATTTTCAGGATTTCTTTCAAATGATTGCTCCGCACATAGTAGGTCATAAAACAGCAACCGAGAAGTTTTTTAATACGGTTGAAAAATTGCGCTCCCTTCCATCCACAGAAAGCAGGGAAAGCGATACTGTGGAAGAATTAGTTGAAAAGAAATGGCAAGAAATGTTTGAGGATCACAGTCCTGAAATGTGCAGGTATCTACTTGTAATGGTCGGTAGATTGATGGTTGATGCCAACGCCGCAACTTTTGATCTATCACAGGAATCCGATTTGCAGGATGGGAACAGGTATAAAATTATTACAAAGTGCAGACTTAAAAAAGTAAACAATTAAACCAAAACAGATAACAGATGAATACTCAACCAAGAATTTTTAGAGAAGCCGACGGGCCAAATTCATATACTTCATTATCGGGAGGATATTATTTAAAGAAAGAAAAGAAAATAGAAAGCAGTTGTTGCAGGCTGCGGAAATGATTGCAACAGGAGAAGCCGACTCAATATCTGATTGTATGCCTGATTACGATTGGGTTTATACAAAAGAGGCGGAAATGTTTAATCTAACATTTTGGAAACTATATCCACTTGAAAAAGTGATGGCAATAGCCATAATGTTGACTATGCCGTCTGAAATTATTAATCATAAATGCTGTAAGAAATGCTAACAGAACGATTACCAATTAATCATGATCTAAAAGTTTGGCCTGATTACTTTCAACAGGTAAAATCTGGTGAGAAGAATTTTGAATTGCGATTTAATGATCGCGATTACAAGGAAGGTGATATACTTATTCTGATGGAATTTGATTTCAACAAACGAAAATTTACTGGCCAGTTAGAAGTTCGCCCTGTTGATTACATCTTGTATGGTACGGAAGAAACGGAAAAATTCGGAATAAAACCTGGCTACTGCATCATGTCATGGAAATCCACCCCATCCCCCGTATCCGGTACATTGGAAGTGATAGAAAATGAAATTAAGAATTGGCGTAGTATACAAGAAACAGCTTCAAAAATATCTTTATATTCAACCGAAAAGGATGTGGCAGAGCGTTATAAACTTCTTTCTAGTTTATATAAGCAATTCGTTTCTTCACTGAACCAAATTAAAGAATCATTAAAACATAATGTATGAATACACAACCAAGATTTTTAAGAGATGCACTTGCATGGGATATGTCCGCCAGTTCATCTACTCCAATGAGTAAGGAGCAGATAGAAAATGCCGCCAATGATTATGCTGATAAACATGGATTTAGAAAAACTATTGTCAGAAATAAGATACGAACTAATTGCGGATTATCCATATAATAAACATGCACTTTATAATGTGTTTATTATTGATGAAATTTCGGAAAAGCAATTTTATTCCAAGTATCCTGCTGTTTTCAAAAAACTTCAATGGTGGGAACGAAGGAATATAAATGAGTTGCCACAGTATTTAATTGACAATTACGATACAAAGCAACGTGTAATAAGAGCATCTAAACATTGGGCATCTTTTTTACCAGACGGCAAAACAATGGTTGAAGATAAAACAATGTTCATATCTGGTGCTAAAGCTATACCCTATTGGAGTTGCCGACCATGCACTAAATCTGAATATGAATTACAAAATCAATAAATATTAAAAAAATGGAAACGTTACAAACTACAGTTGAAAATGAATTACAAAGCAAAGAAAATAATGCTATTGTTTTATGGGCTATGGATTACAAAGAAGCTCATGATGAAATGGGCTTTGAGGTCACAGTGCCACAGCTTATAGAAATGCTGAAAGCATTTAAAAAAGAGTTTACTGACAAGGAATGGTATAATGCCGGTATCATGGCTCAAAGAATTTTACAGAATGATGAAATTGAAACACTAAAAAAGAAATTAAAAATCGACACTGAAAGTCATGAACATTTGGTTGAACACTTTAAAAGGCAAGAAAAAGAAATTGATGTTTTGCGAACTCAAAATGAAGCTTTAAAAGAAAGAATTACTATTGACCGAAACAATGCTACGGAAGATAGAAGAACAACCGCTTATGCTGCATGGAGAGCCGCAGCAGACGCATTTAGAATGTACCCAGACAATAAACACACTTTTTCTGACTATTGGGAAACGGCAAAATAATAAATTATGAAAAAAAATTACTGCCCGAATTGTCAAATAGGAATTGATTACCAACAGATGAAATCAAAGCATTGTAATAATTGTGGGCACGATTGGGAAATATTTCATGTAATGCCGTTGAACGATGAAAAAGAACACAGGGATAGTTATATATGCCATTGCATACCGGAAGTTATAAACGAAGGGGATAATATGGTTGTGATTCACAATTCTTTTGATGGAAGAGAAGGCGTTGAATGGGCTAAAGAAATAATCGGATGATGCTATGGAAAACGAAAGTGTGGCGTGGGCAAAAACAAATACAATCGTTAATGTCGCTCAATAGTGAACGTTCTGCCACATTGCTTAGTACGGTCAGGGCTTGGCGAAGTGCGGATATTGACGCACTCCCGTTCAGCCCATAGGTGGAAGTTGAAATGTAGGCGAAGATGAGTTTTGTACGTCTGCCCGCATTTTGCCAAACCCCTTGTTAAATGAAGCCAATTAGAGACTACAAATTATACATCAAACAATGGAGATAAACAAAATATATGAAGGGAATTGCTTAACGGTTTTAAAATCATTCCCAGATAATAGTATTGATTGTTGTATAACTTCACCGCCTTATTGGGGATTGAGGGATTACGGACATGAAGAACAATTAGGAAGTGAAAAACATTTTAAAGACTTTGTAAACAACCTTTGTGATGTGTTTGATGAAGTGAAAAGAGTTTTGAAAGATACAGGTACTTGCTTTGTTAATTTGGGTGATACTTATGGGACACAAAGCGGTTCAATGGGTACAGGATTAATTGAACCTAAGTACGGGCATAATGAAACAAGGGATTTTAAACAGCCGAATATCAATATGCACAAATGCCTCTGCCTTGTACCAGAAAGATTTGCTATTGAAATGATTGACAGGGGATGGACTTTAAGAAATCAAATTATTTGGCATAAGCCAAATCAGATGCCGCAAAGTGCTGACGATAGGTTTACTGTTGATTTTGAAAAGATATTTTTCTTTGTAAAGCAGCCAATGGGATATTATTTTGAGCAGCAACTTGAGCCATATACAAAACCTTTAGACAGGTGGGGTGGCACTGATTTAGATGCAAAAGGCAAAAGCGAATGGGATGAAGGAACGGGGCAAACTTCTTATCGTAAGAGAAATATGCGGCCAAATGAAGATGGTAAGAATATGAGAACGGTATGGAGTATCAACACAGAGCCTAACAGCGAAGCCCATTTTGCCACTTATCCGCAAAGGCTGGTAGAACGTATGATAAAGGCAGGCTGCCCCGAAAATGGGGTTGTAATTGACCCGTTCTTTGGTAGTGGCACTACTGGAATTTATGCAAGGAAAGTCAACCGGAACTTTGTCGGCATAGAGTTGAACCCCGAATATGTAGGGATTGCGAATAAACGTCTCTTTAAAGAATTAGGGATGTTCGCATAGGATTTCCGGTAACGGGCAGGGCTTTATGCAGGTGGGATATTAGTAGTCCGTCCGCTGAAACCGCTGCCGATTGAAATTATAAAATTGAAATTAAGAACTAAAGTTGATAGTTATTCGTCAAGCTGGGACAACTGCTGGGCTTTGCAAACAGATGAAGTTACAATGTCCTGCCCCACTTGCATAAAACCCAATGTTGTGTGTTCGTGCCATTCGTCCACCGAAATTTTAAAATGAAAAATAAAAACTTTGTCATACCGCTTATTGTATATCCATTTGATGTAATGGTTTCATTTGGTCAAACTGATGATGAACTTTTAAAAACATTGTCAAAGAGTTTGACTGATGATGAAATTAAAGACAAGAAACTTTGGTCAATAGAAAAAAACGGTGATGGACGAACAGTGTTGTTTGGGTCTGGTCAAACATTGATAAGGATGCCAAAAGTTCCAAAAAGTGTCAAAGAATACGGGACTTTGCAGCATGAAATTTTCCACGCTACAGAGTTTATTCTTAGTCACATTGGGATGTCGCTTTGTAGAAAGTCTGATGAAGCATACGCCTATTTGATAGGGTATTTAACAACAGAAATTTACAAAAGGATTTAAGGTTTTTTCTTTTTTACTGTTTCTGTAACTGTCGTGCTTTTATGTTTTTTGGCGTATTCTTTAGTTACAAACTCGCCTGTCTTAGCACTTCTGTTTACTTTTACAGTTGTTGTTTTAGATGCTTTTGCCATGATGAAATTTATTTAAAAATGAAGAATTAAAATAAAGTCTGTGTCAAACCGAAATGTCAATTACGTGGACGGTCTGGGCATGACACACAACGTATGTATTGACGCACTCTAATAGTGTATGATATTTTCGTAATAACAACTTTATCAACCAATAGCAAAAATAACTGGCATTGCACAAATACAATTTTAAACAATCAATACAAAACATAAAGCAATGATACAAGCAGCAGAACTCCGCTTAAATAATATCCTAAAATGCGGAGATGATTATTGTCGTGTAAACGGAATCTACTTATCTCACTTCACCGTTTATAATTCAAACAATGTACAGCTAAACTCTGCTCAGTACAATTTATCGGAGATCCCCCTCACTCCTGAATTACTGGAACAAGCAGGGTTTAGTAAGCAAAATAAGTATTGGGCAAAGTCATGGGGCGTAAACGGATTTCATATCATTTTACGGGATGAATACTATAAAGCATTCAAGATTGAATTTGGCCAGGGATATTTTTTAGTATTAAAAAACTTACACCATTTACAGAACGTTTGGCACGATCACACCGGCGAAGAACTAACCCTCACCACCCCGTCCAGATAGATCAAAGGGATGGTGCCACTTGAAAAAACTTTAAAAACTAATTATTATGAGTAATAGAAGGCACAGGCAAACAAGTAAGGATGCCCACGATTCAATTAAAGGGGATAAACAGCGTATGTATTTGATTATTTCAGAAGGGTTGGAGAAACTAAAGGTTGGAGGAAATTTTGAGGAAATAGCGGCTGTATGTGGGCTTAAACCGGAACAGGTGTGGAAACGTCTTTCAGAAATGGTTGATGCTAAAATTTGCTTTAATACTGGTATAACCAGACCTACTTCATCAGGAAGAAAAGCTATGGTTAGACAATTAACTTCACTGGTACCCCCAAAGAAAGGTATTGTGCTTGAATTTGATTTTTAATGAATAACTAATAAAAACTAATTACTATGGATACTGTATTTCTAATTTTAATGGGAGTTATTACTGTACTTTCAATGGTATTAAATAAAATTGATAATGTTATCTTAAAGCAGTACAAAAATCTAAATGCTGAACAATGGGATTACATAAAAAATAGTGATGCCATAATGGAGTACTGTTTAAAACATATTCTTAAATTTTACATTGATAAAGAAGATTATGAAAAAGCTGCACGTTGTAGAGAAATGCTAAAGCAATACGAAACTTTAAAGCAAAAAAAGGAACCCAACCAATAACTATTAAACTTAAACAAGATGAAAGTAAAAATGACAATTGAATTTGAAATGGATGATAAGGTATGGGAATTTACAGAAGAAGAAAAACTGTGGATTGAAAACGAAATATTTGTAGGTAATGAAACTCTAATTTTGCATTCAAATGAAATAAGAGATAGTGTAGGGGTAATAAAAAAAGTTTCAAATATTCAATATGAGAGATAATTTATTATTAATCAACAACCCGTAGAAAGACCCTACCCACCAATAGAATACAATACCAAAACTTAATTTTTTACATAAAAAGATTTGAATATTGTAAAATACTGTCGTAGTTTTATAGTGCCTTACAATTTACCAAATGACTAACTTTCATTATTACTTTTAAATTAAAATAGCGGTTTATCCCCGGCTGTAATTTTCTATTTCCCGTTTCGGGATTGGTAAATTGTAAAGCAGCAGTCGGGGATAGGCAACTTATCCCTATTTATGAATTATAAAGACCTTAGAAAAAAATTTATACGTCATGTATTTAGGAATTGGCACCCTGCTGATGAAAAAGTTCCTAAAATGGGTGGAGTATATGTGATGATTGCATATTGTCCTTTATACGATGAATTTAAATTATGTTACGTTGGCAGTTCCAAAAGACTTAGGCTTAGATTAAGAAAGCATGAGGTTTTACCAAAAATAAAGATAAAAGGTTGGCTTTCTTTTGTTTATTATAAGCCTATGAAGAAAGGATGGTACGATTACGAAATGAAATTAATTGATAGATTGAAACCATTTTTTAATATCAAACATAAATTCAATGCCTAAAGAAACATTCTATTTTAGTCATGATTACAATGCAAGAAATGATAAAAAAATATCTGCATTAGTACGTGATTTTAAGTCTGCCGGATATGGTGTTTTTTGGTGTGTAGCCGAAATGCTTCATGAAGAAGGGGGTGAAATTGAATGGGATGATTTAACTATTTCTGCAATTTCAAAAGATTTAAATGAAGATTTTGATTTAGTTAGAAATATTATTGAAAAGTGCGTTTCTAAGTTTAAGTTATTTAATATTTCTGAAGATAACATATTGACAGCCAGTAGAGTTAAAAGAAACCTTGATAAAAGAAAATCAATAAGCGAAATTAGATCAAAAGCTGGCAAAACAGGAGCAAATGCTAAGCAAATGCTAGCAAATGCTGAACAAAATCAAGCAAAGGAAATAAAAGAAAAGGAAATAAAAGAAAAGGAAAATAAAGGAAATGATATTTTAATTATTGAAGAGAGGGGCAATAATATAAGAAAACAAGAAGATAAGAAGATAAATAATAGTTTTAATACTATGCCGGTGCCGGAAAATTTTAATGGGTTGCCTAAAAACACAAAAAAGGCTGCGGCTGAAATTGTTTATCGGATGCAGGCGTTTAAAATTTCTGACGAAGATCAGGATGCCATGTGGGAGGTTTTTAAAATTCAAAATTTAACAGGGCATAACTGGTACGCAAACGAATCAAAAGTTTACACTCACTACATAAATTGGATTAAAAAGCAAAAATTTGAAAATAATGGAAACAAGATTAATAACGCAAGCGATAAATCTGCCGGTGCAGCAAGTAAGTCAAAAATTGATGCACTCCGAAATTATTAATTCAGATAGGGCTAAAACTGTACTTACTGATGTTTTGATAAAAAATGCTTCCGAGGAACAATTAAAGCAATCTTTAAAAAAGATTTTTGTTTTAATTGGATTGCGCCAACAACATTTTCCTTTTGGAGATGAAAAAGACTTTATTCACAATTTTATTTTTGATAATTACGGTAATAAAACTTTGTCCGAATTAGAGTTGGCTTTTAATTTAGCAATAAAAGGAGAATTAGATATTGAATTAAATGATGTAAAAGTTTACGATCAGTTTACGCCACTTTATGTTTCTACTGTTATGGGAGGTTACCGTAAATGGCTAAATACTGTAAGTGAAAATCAAAAATTTATTGCAAAGGAAAAAGTTTTGAAAATAGAAGATAGGAAAGAATTAACACCAATAGAAATGATTGATTGGATAGAGGAATGGAGAAATAAGCCTATTGTGCATTTGGATTTGATACCGCTTTGCTTTTATGATTTTTTGGTAACAACAGACATGATCCAGGTTTCAAAGGAAATGAAATGGGATTATGTAGGTAAGGCTGCTACTGCAATAAAAACACAATTACTTGCTGCACTTCCTGAATGTAAGACAACAGATGCAAGAATAGAGTACAGTGAATTTGAGCGAATGGAGAAAGAAGGTTTTACTGGTAAGTTTAAGGAACGAATAAACAACAAGGCAAAAAGATTAATAGTATTTGATTACTTAAAGAAATGATGCCACTTATTCAATTTTATTGTAACTATTTCACCGATGAAAGTAAAAACGGTTATAAACTTTTATGCAGTAGTGTATGTTTAAAAGTATTGAATGAGTTGTATAATAAATTTGTAAGGGAAGGCATTGATGCCATAGAATTGTTACCGGAAGAAAAAAAGATTAAATTTTGGCATGAATCAGGTAAGCATTATGAAGATAAAGAAACAAGAGTAAGGGCTGTAAAAGCTGCTTATGTATTAACGCTAATAACTTCTTATGAATAAAAATTATCTGAAACAGGAAATTGACAAACGATTAAACTTTTTTTACTTAGGTAACAAGTTGGATTCAATAGAAATACCAAGCCTATTTTCTAATGAAATACAATTCCCTATAGTGTCAAAAGAAAAAATAATTTATAAAGATGAAGGAGAAGTTAAAGAACTAACATTTTCTTCTACTAAATCTAAACCTTAGTTCTTTCGAGGGTGATAAAATCTAAATTCCTATTTAAAACCATTTTTTTACTTTAAAATATTTTTTTATGATATTAAATGAATTACATGAATCAATTTGGGGTTGTTATATAAGAGCAATGAATACTGCATTAAATAACATGACTAAAGATGATTATGATAAAATACCAAGAGTTAAATATGATGCTGAAACATTTGATATAATTAACAGCGTTGCTACCTGTATTAATTTTTATGTTCCCGGAACTAAAGATGTTCAAACAGTATGGTTTATGGGTACAGAACCTTTTATAATGACAAAAATAAATTAAAGAAATATGAGCCAATTAATTTTAATCGGTGAAAAAGCCAATGACCCAAATGACAACTTCTTTTTATTTGGAGTTAATACAGATGAATGGTATAAAAAAAAATTAGATGAAAGACGACAAAAAAAAATAAAAGAATGGAATGAAACAATAGACAGGAGATTAGAAGATAATGATTCTAATGATATGAAGCATTTTGATTACCAACATAAATTTAATTGCGATGAAGGAGATGAGTAGTACACCCGAACAAAGATTTATCGAAAAATTGAAATTCTTTTTTGATGATGAAAATATCATTAATGAGAAAACAGAAAAAAGAATTTTACTTTACCTGCAAGAGTACAAGGAAGAATATCCTCCACAAATTATTTTTAAGGATAGGCTAATAGTTGAGCGTAAAGAAAAAAAAGCCATAGAGATGCTTAGAACATCTTATGAAGATTTGCTTACGATAGCAAATGATGTTTGCAAATTTCATAACATAGAACTCAACCAGTTAATAAAACAAAAGTTTAAAATAGGCAGAGATCATTCAAGTATATCGGAAGCAAGGATAGATTTTTGTGAAAGGGTTTATTCAAAATACCATGTTCAAAATGAAACCCTAAGAAGTTTTTTAAACGTAGATCATACCTCAATAGTTTACTACTTAAAAAATATAAGAGCAAGAAAAAAAGTAATACCATTAGCTATTTAAAAAAATATTTGGTTGGTATTAATAAAACTTCTTAATATTGCGGTAGCTGATTCAAAAAGAACAAACAATGAATAATCACAAATTTATTTACTTGCAAAATGAGGGGGTGTCGAAGATTATCCTACCGATAGTTCTTTTGTTTCAGCGAACCGGCATCCCTTCATTTAGTAACTAACCCAACACATCATACATGAAAGCCAAACTAACACTTTTGATTATTACACTGGTATTGTTTACCTCTCTTTCCTTTGCTCAAAACAATCAACCACAAAAAGAAAAGCAATACTCCCTACAGCTAACAAACCACGACATAGACATCATCATCCAGGCTTTAGCTGAACTACCCGCAAAAAATTCTTACAACACAATATCAAAACTTCAAAACCAAACATACGCACAAGACATAATCCAAAAACAACCAGCAGATACTTCTAAAAAAAATCAAGTAAAACAGCCAGTCAAAAAAAATAAATAATTATGAAGCGTTTAATTTTTATCATTGCGATACTTGTTTTTATTTCTTGCAAAAAATCAAAGGACGGTTGTTGGCATTGTTGGGGTTCCAATGGTTCTCAAAAAACAATTTGCACAGATACAATAGGAAGTTCTTTTGATGAAATAACAACGTCAGGTATTGTTCACTACGAATGTTCTAAATAAATTTCAATGAATCAATTTGGAAATATAGAAACGCTTTTATCAGTTGACAGGATATGCAACCTGATAAGTTATTCCGATAGATGCAGGGAAGTATTTGGGGAAATTATTGAAGTTGGCGCATATAAAGGAGGTTCTACGGATATTCTTGCAAAATACAATCCCGATAAAAATATTTACTGCATAGATTCTTTTGAAGGATTACCGGAAACAACAGATAAAGATTTTCATAACAAAGGAGATTTTGGGGGAGTAGATCATGTTGCACTTGCAGGTTACTTTAAAATTATTCGTCCAAACGTAAGGGTTATAAAAGGATTTACACCACAGGTGTTTGAAATATTTGGAGAAAACCAACGGTTTGGCTTTGCACATATTGATGTTGACTTATATCAATCAGTAAAAGATTGTTTGGATTTTATCTTTCCTAGAATGTCATTAAACGGGTGCATTTTAATTGATGATTATAAAGTACGATCAACGCCGGGGTGTAAGGTTGCAATAGACGAATTTATGGTTGACAAAGAATGTCAATTTCATGGGGAAGTGATGTTTGCAGATGGATTAACAAACTATCAATATTTAATAGTTAAATGAAATTAGGCGTAGTCATAACATCTTATAATCGTCCTGAATATTTACAGGAATGTTTAGACAGCATACTCCATGCAGATATACCAGTAGGGACTACGTTTTATGTTATTGATGATGCAAGTACAGATGAAAAAACAAAAGAAATTTTATCCGGTCTGGTTCCAACATATTTTTTTAACCCAACAATAAAGACTGAAAGAAATGGAATTTGTGATAGTTTATTGATAGGATATGAAAAAGCGTTTAATGATAATTGTGATGTTGTGATGAATTTAGATAATGATGCTATTGTAAGAAATGATGCGTTTAATAAAATTTTAGAATTACAATATTTTTATCCTGAAAGAATAATAACCGGATTTCATTCAACAACAAAAAATGCAAATGGTACTGAACGGCATATTATCTTAAACGAGTTCCCTTATGCTTACGAAAAACAATCTGTTGGGGGGATAAACCTTTGCATGAATAAAGAGGTTTATGAAAAATATTTAAAGCCAACACTTGAACATTGTTTACAGTATGGGGGTAATTTCGATAATCAGGTTTCATTAAAATGTTTGGCAGACGGTAAGCCAGTAATTTCAGTAAAAGAAAGTGTAGTTCAGCATATTGGTTTTGTTTCCTCAATGGGGCATACAGGGGGTATTGAGCAACCCGATACAGCAGATACTTTTAAAAATTTACATTTACCAGATGTTACGTTAGTGTGTGCTGATTGCGTTGATTTAAAAGGGGCGTTATCTGCAATTACAAAAAGCATAAAAAACATAAAGTTTGGAGCAGTAAAATTATTTACTCATTTGAATGTAAATGGTGGAAATGATTTTGAGGTAATAAATATTCCGCAGCTTAAAAGTAAAGAAGATTATTCCCGATTCATATTTGAAAAAATAGTTGACTACATAAACACAGATTATTTTTTAGTTATTCAGGCAGATGGATATGTAGTTAATTACAAAGCATGGAACGATGAATTTTTAGAGTACGATTATATTGGTGCTTTATGGACTTGGTATCAGGATGGTATGAAATGCGGTAACGGCGGTTTTTCGTTGAGAAGTAAAAGGCTTCATGAAATAATAAAAAATGATCCGAAAATTCTTTTAGCTAACGACAATATTATTTCTAACTATGCAGAAGATCACAATATATGCAGAATATATCGTGAGTATTTAGAAAAAGAATACAGCATTAAGTTTGCACCAGATGATGTTTGTGAAGAATTTTCTATTGAAGCATGGAAGCGAAATGACAACAAGTACAAAGGAAGTTTTGGTTTTCATGGTAACGGTATTTATTTTGGAGATTTTAAAATATAACACATGACTTACGGTTTGATGCCTGCAAAGGATTACGAAACAATTGATAGGGTTTTAGAAATGGTATTGAATGATTTCCCACAAGGAATAATTAATACATTGGAAATAGGCGTACACGCAGGGAATACAAGCAGGGGAGTACATGGGTTTATTTCAGAAAAAGGAAGAATAAATTTTCATACCGGCATAGATTCTCAAAAAGACTTCGCAATGGTAGCACCGTTTGATGGATGCAATTTTTTAGTTGGGGATAGCTTAATGGTAGCAGATCAGGTGCGGGATAACAGTCAGCATTTTGTTTTTATTGATGGATGTCATAACTTTCAATACACCGCAGCAGACTTCTTAATGTACAAAGACAAGGTTATTAAAAACGGTTATTTGGCTTTTCATGATACGGGTATGCAAATAAAAAAGTTTCAGGACTTTCAAGGGGGAGATAAAAACAATCCATATCATTACATTGCTTGCCGGGATGCCGTAAGTAAGTTGGGATTATTGGAAGATAAGTTTCCTGGATTTAAGTTGGTAATAGATGAATGGGATGCTGAATATCCAACAGGAGGTATTGTTGTTGTAAAAAGAATAAGTACATGAGAGAAAAGTTATTGATACCTGCACAGTTTCTTGGATTGGGGGATGTGATTTTTAGCATGACGTTGGTCAGGAAATTAGCAGTACCAAAATATAAAGTTCTTTGGCCTGTTTTAGATCATTTTGTAGAAGGTTGCCAGCGGGCATATCCCGATATAACTTTTATCCCAAAAGAATGGTGCCCCGTAGATTTTAATTCAAAAAATGATACAGAGAATGAGTTGTATCGGTATCTACCAATAAGGTGGAGCGATGGATGGAAAGGGTTGCCATACACAGAAAATATGAGATCAAAATACGATATGTATGACATGGATTTCACCCAATGGAAACAGTTAGCACATTACCGCAGGGATTTGGACAGGGAAGAAAAACTGGCAGAAATCGTAGGGGTGAAAAAAGGGGAAAGGTTTAATTTGGTCAACAAGTTTTTTGGTTCTAATTCGCAATTTCAATGCGATATTCAGATCAAAAACGAATATAAAAATATTGAAATATCAACATTAAATGGATTTAGCTTGTTTGATTGGAGTGGTTTAATTGAGGATGCGGCTGAAATCCATGTTGCAAATTCATCAATCCTGTACCTTTTGGAAATGCTTGATTGGAAGGCAAAAGAAGTTCATCTTTACTGCCGCAAACCAATAGAAAAAGACTTTAGCTTTACAGATTATTTACATACGAAGCCGTATATTTTGCATTATTGATAGTAAGCGGTTCGATTTTTATAAAAAAATGTCTAAATTTGTCTTTATCAATAACTTGTTTTAAAAAATAGGGTTAAAACTCCACTTTTTTCGGAGTAAAAAAATAGTTTTTTGTGCCAAAAAAAAGACAGATATTAGTAAATCCGGTAATAAATGAATTTGTTTTTGACTGCCTTATGACATCAACAGTCGAAAGTAGAAAGAATTTAACTGATAGGTATTTAAGGGCGGCAAGGCACTCAAAAACGGCAACCGCATTTGCCAATAGTTCTACATTTGAGGAAAAGGTTATATTGCTTTCTAAGCTAGGAATAAACTTCGCATGGGTGTTTAATGTTGATGAAAAGAAGGTTCGGGAAATGATGAAAGATAATCGGTATGAACAGCAAAATGTAATAAACCACATGATTGAAAACAAGGCAATCGTGGTTTCAGATAAACAGTTTATGCAGTACTTAGGATTGTTAAGTTCAAACGTACATTCAGAAACTTGGGTAATGAATAGGGAGTTTTTGAAAGTTGGGTTAAGGATGAAACAATGGAAAAAAGAGTACTATAATACTACCCACAACGAAACAAGAACTGGCAGGTACGCTTCAATGGATATTTCAAAATTGTTGTTTTATTCATCAGCAGTTTCAGATAATATGGAGGGAATTGTAGGGATTACCGCAACAGCCATGCAGGTTCTTTTGTATATGTATTCAAAGCAAAAAGAGTTTATTTCTTTAAGTGAGGTAAAGGCTGTTTTAACGGGGATTCAAAGAAATTTTAAAATAAGCAGATCAATAACCCAACTAAAAAATGCCAAATACATAGAAAAAAGTTATTTATCTGATGAACCAGAATATAAGGTAACAGCATTGGGGGCAGATGCAGTACTTAGGCTTCAAAAAAGAATATTTAACGCAGAAAATTTTTAATCATGGATCATTATCAATACTTACAACAGATATGTGAAAGATTCCCCCAATTGTTTAAATTGGATCATGAAGTATTCCCCAACAAAATCAGCGTCCGTTTAAAAGACAATGATGGCTTAGTAGTACTTCATAAAGACGTACCTTATACCGAAGGGGATGATGTTGAAGCCTTAAAAGATCAGGTAGCTTATGATATTATCTGCTCTATGTTTATTCAGGCTTTTTCAGCAGCCAAAAGATTCATGCAACCACAACTTGACAAAGTAAACGCTCAAAAAAATTAATATGCCGGAACTAAACTTAAAGAAACTCATTCACGATTATGTAGTGATAAACCCCGATATTTTACCGGAAAATAATGGGGGAATAATGCTTACCGAGGAACATACAAAAAAGGTAAATACTGGTAAGATTATAGCCACAGGAAACGGGCGATATGCAGAAGAAACAGGGGTATTAATCCCTATGGAAGTAAGCGTGGGAGATAGGGTATATTTTGAGCGTTCAGCATCCGTTCCATACATGGACACAGACTATCTTATTATTGCTCAAACTTACATCAAATCAATCATTGATTAAAGCCGCATTGAAGGCGGATTGAAGTTCCTTTAAAAGAATATTAAATACATATATTATTGTTTATCAAAACTAAACTATCAAAAATTAAACGTTCATTAAACCGTCATTAAAGACACATTAAACCAATATTATGAGAGTATTTTTAGACAAAGAAGGAAGAAGTATCATTAAAGCCGGAGTTGATTTAGCTGCTAATACAATAAAAACAACTTTGGGCGGCGCAGGTAAAACTGCTGTTATTTTTTCAGGTGGATTAGTTGGTATAACTAAGGACGGTGTTACCGTTTCAAGGAATTTAATTCTTGAAGGAGATTTGAATATTGGGGCTACCATTATTAGAAACGCAACAGAAAAACAGCTTCAAGAAAGCGGGGATGGGACAACGGCAGTAACTATATTAACTCAAAAAATGCTTGAATATGGATTTGAAGCGATTGAAGCTAATATAGATCAAAATGAATTAAAAAAAGGATTGGATATTGGGGTTGATTTGGTTTGTAAGGAAATTGAGAAAACCGCAGTTAAGGTAGATAATGATTATAATAAAATAAAAAATATTGCGACCATTTCGGCGAATAATGATTATGAACTTGGCTCACTTATTTCTAACGCATTTGAAGAAATTGGAAGTGATGGGACTTTGTTTATTGAAGAAAGTAAAACATTCAATACTTCGGTAAAGGTAGAAAAAGGTTTTCGGTTAGACAGGGGCTATATTTCTCCTTTGTTAGCAGATCAGGCCACTTTGGAGTGCGAGTTAATTAAGCCACAAATTTTACTTTTTGATGGTAAAATTGATAAAATGAATAATCTTATTCCTGTTTTAACTAAAATGAAAGAAACAAAAGGAATGGAACACATGCACATACTTATAATCTGTGAAAATGTAGAAGGCGAGGCTTTAAAATCTTTATTAGTAAATAGAATAAAGGGAGCTATAAATGTAACATGCGTAAATTCTCCTTTTTTTGGACAGTTTAAAGATTATGCGATGGAAGATATTGCTGCATTAACAGGAGCTACATATATAAGTTTAAACAAAGGTATAAATGATTTTGACTTGAAGTATTGGGGTACTTGTGAAAAAGTTTTTGTTACCAGAGATCAAACAACAATAATTGGTGGTAAGGGTAATCATGAGGAAATTGAAAAATCATTAAATCAAATAGAAACGTTAATAAAAAATTCGGATTCTGCTGTAGAAATTGAATTTCTTAAAAAAAGAAGGTCAAATTTAAAAGGTACATTAGCTGTTATATCGGTAGGGGCTGCAACAGAAATTGAAATGAAAGAGAAAAAAGACAGAGTGGATGATGCTGTTAGAAGTGTAGAAGCTGCTATTTCAGAAGGTGTTGTTGTTGGTGGTGGAGTTGCATTAGCACGATGTATAAAAGCGCTAGAAAATATCCCCGGTATAACTTCAAAACAAAAAGTAGGAGTTGATATTTTGAAAAAATCTTTAATAGCACCTTTGCATCAAATAATAAAAAATGCAGGAGTAGAAAACTTTGAAGAAGTAGCTAATAATATATTATCAATGGATGTTGGATTTGGGTTTAATGTAAAGACGGGTAAAATAGAAAATCTTTTAGAAACTGGCGTAATTGATGCTGCTAAAGTATGTAAATCAGCTATTAAAAATGCAGGTTCAGTTTCGGGAACAATTTTAATGAGTGAAAGTTTAATTTGTTAAAAATGGGCGGTAGTATCCGTTTTATTCAAGTGCGCACTTTAAAACAAAACTTCATTTACTACCCCCGAATACAAAAATATATAAAAAGCTATCTATAATTTCTTTATTTTTGAAAAAACTAATAGCTTTAAGTGGCAACCCCCATTAAATTTTTACCTCTTGGTGGCATAAATACTGACCTAAGCAATCAGTTAATGAAATCGAATTTAGCACGATTCATTAAAAATCTTACTTACCTTGTCACCGATAACCAATCCGCAGATACAGCACAAGGAACAGAACAGGGGGTAATGAAGCCATTACAATCTCCCGAACTTTATTGCCCAATTCAATTACCCGATGGAGAAAATTATTGCATCGGCACTTGCACAAGTAAGACTTCAGGGAATCTTTTTGTTTTTGTTTGGAACGGTTATGAAAATCACACTATTTTTTATGTAAATGGAAAGAAACAGCAATGTCAAATAGTTAAGATTGACAAGTGCTTTAATTTCATTCTTGACCCAAGATATTTTATTCATGAATCAGCAGCATGGGTTGAAGTAATTACTTTAATTGACCCTGTTTCCGGTTTACCGTTAGTAAAAGAAGATTTATATTGGACAGATGGATTTAACCCAATGGGATATATAAGAATTACAGATTGTGTTGCCACAAATGGATTTGATGATAGTTTGTATCCTTATTTTCAGGGAGATTATGACAGGTGTGATATTTTCAGAATGGGATTGCCTACTCCAAAAAGTTGTATAGATATAAAAGAGGTTCCTGTAACATACGAACCGTTAGAAACATTTCAGGGAATATTTTCATCTGCCAATGATCCGGCGAATAACGTTATTCTTATTGCAGGAATAAATCCTTCATTACCCCCATATCCTACACCGCAGCCATTAGATCAAATAACAGTACAAACAACTACAGGGATAACCATTAATTATATTGTAATAAATACCATTGCTGGTATTGGTGGGTGGTTTATTACTGTAGAAGGTTTAGTTCCTCCATTTGCAGGAACATTATCTACAATAACAGTTTCCCGATTAAATAATGGCAATAGTAATAATCTTTTGTTTAATACATGGCAGTTCAGAATAATGAACACAGATGTATTTGGCAGACCGTCTATTTATGGGATTATTTCGGATATGTATATCCCTGGCATTAACGATTGTCTTACATTAAGCGCAAGTTTGCCTAATTGTTTAGATTTAACTTTTGATGCAGGAAACCCATTTATTAATTCCATAGAAATAGCTTGGAGAAATTGCAATACTGATGAATGGAAAACAGAAACAACACTTTTTAAATACAACGGAAGTAATATTGGGCAGTGGTGGAACAGGGGGATTAATCCTGATATAAATTGGGATCAAAACACCAATAAAATAACTTATCGTTTTTGTCGTAATAAACAGTGCGATCCTATTGATCCACTTACAACAAATTTATTAGCACCGGCACTCCCCAAAACCTGTCAATCTTTATTCCCATTAAATAATTTAATAGCCACAGCTAATAATAAAGATGGCTTTAATCCATTTTCATTAGAATTAAGAAAAAAAATAACCGCCGATATAATTCCCCCAACAGCAAGTAATGATTTAAGAAATATAACCATTTACGTTGCTATTGGAAATATGGATCAACAGGTAATGCCACGTAACGGTAAGTTTTATTATGGTGGACAGATGAATGGAGGGTTAAGTACAGATTTATGCGATGCTAAAAAACAATTTTTTGCTAATCCTGAACAATCGGGGTTTTGTGGTATTTTAATAAACGGCCCTTCGTGTATAAGTACGCAAGTTTATATTGATGCGTTTGGAAATGTTGTTGACGATCCTACTTTTGATGGATATAATTTAAGTCCTACTCATAGAACATTACAGAAATTTGTTTTTAATAATGTTCCCAAAGGTTGTTATCGTTTTTTAATTACATCTCCAACAACCGATCCTGTAAGAGATTCAAATTACAGAACTACCAGTTGCCCAATATGGGCAGTATGTCCTTTTAGTGCGGCTACAGATTATTTTTTAGATTTTAATAATAGAACAGGTATCCCATCTTGCGAATTATTTATTGATGTGTGCAATGGAGATTATGATACTTTACAAAAATCAGAAATGCTTGTGATATGCAACATGGCAGCTCCATTTGTATATTCACAGTGCGGATATTTTTATGAAAGCGAAACCAATAGCACACGTTGGGAACTTTTAAAAATACCTCAATTTGATGGATTTGTAAGTTCAATAAGGACAGATGCAAATGGATTTTATTGGGTATATCGGAGAGGTGATACCAGTGGGGCAACAATAAATTTTTCTGCTATTACTTATGTAAATTGTTTAAGAGCATACGGAACAAAAACATTGAATTTTGGTAGCGCAGATATGGTGTTTCAGGATTATTTTATGAGTACGTTTATTGTTAACCCCGAACCATTTAAAGTTTATCCCTGCAATGTTATTCATATAAGAGGAAGATTGGTATTAGGAAATACTAACGTAGGAATTTCAGGAGCGTATGTTTCTCTTACAAGAGGATCATTTAGCGGGTACACCGATGCAAATGGAGTTTTTGATGTTATTTGTCATGACGATGGCAGCAATGAAAATCCTTATGGTGTAAGAAATGACAGATTAGTTATTGATACGGGAGCTTGTTCTTACACTTATGCAAACGGTCAATGTATTGGCGCTCCAAACGTTCAAATTATTTCATGTTCAATAACAACACCGGGAGAATGTAGGGAAAGAAATTATTATTTTAATTTTGCTCCATTTGCGTATAAACAAAAAAGAGGGTTGGTAAGTAACGGTACTTATCCATTATTTGTTAATGGTTATGATTGGTTAGGAAGAAAAACATATTCGCAACCGTTAGGTGATATAAAAATTCCGTCTATTATTCAAACAAGATCAATTGCACCATCTACTGTTCAAATAAATATTGATCCATCAGCAATATTCCCACAAGATATAAGGTATTTAACATTTTCTATAGGTGAAGAAGTAACTATGGAAAAATATTTAACGTGGATTGTTGATCGTGCAGAACTTATAAATAATAAAGGAGAGATTGATATAATTTCCCCTTCACAAATAAGAGTGTACTATCAAAGTCTTGTTGAATATAATAAAGTAAACAATTACAATACTACAACAGCATGGCAATTCATTCCCCAAAATGAATCTAATCCTGTAACGACAGATAGAGTACAATTTTGGATTAATGGAGATGGAACATATTTTAATAGCGAAGTATCTTCTATTGTTAAATACGATCAATCAGGAACATTTTTTACAATAGATTATACAAGTGAGTTGGCTAATTTAAAGCCTAATGCTTTGATGCGATTAATAAGGCCTAAAAGCTGCAATGGTAATCAGGTTAATTATGAAGTATGTAAAGTAGTTGATGTTGTAAATCAAAAAGCACAAGAAACACAATTTATCCTGAATGCTTTTGATACTTATTATGTTTCAAGGTTAATACCAGTTCCGGCACCAGTTGATCCAAATGCTTCAACAATATCTCAAATAGCCACTACAGTAAATAATGTAGATGGAAGTGTTACTACTTATGAAATTCCCCCTGCATCCCCTACTGTACTTTCTTTACAGGCATTTGGTTTTACATTTGAGCATCCATGCCCATCAAATTTTTGGGGACAAAATGCAGACGGAACAGGTTGTAATAATAAAGGAAGATTAAATTCTATTAATCCTTACGAAGCAGAGATTATTCATCAGGATCAAATTGCATTTGGAGGTGCTTTATCGGATAATGGGCAGTTAAATTATTTACAGTATTTTATTCCTACAAACAAGCATAGTTTTAATATTCCCAATACAGGAGGAATTGTTTATGTAAGTCCAAAACAAGGTATTCTATTAGTTATTACACAGTTCAATAATTTCACTGTAGGATATGGAGATACATTGGTAAGAACAGATAGCAACGGTAATATTTTAGCTCCATCAGGACAAAATACTTTTGGCAATCCAAATATCCAATTAAGCGGTAATTATGGGTGTCAAATATGGGATAAGAATACAATCAGGGAAAGAGATGGATTAGTTCACTTTTTAGATACAAGTAGGGTAGCAGTGTTACAACACAATTTTAAAGATTGTGAGGATATAAGTTCTAATAAAACAAATCCGGGTAGAATGTCAACTATTCTGTCTTGGTTGGCTAAAAAAATTGCATTTGTAAAAGAGTACAATAACGATCCAAGAAGAATATCTAAGAAGTTTTTTGTATCAGTAATTAACCCCGTAAATAATGAATGGTTATTGTCAGATTTCATTTTGAAAGGAGGAGATGTATCGTATGTTAATGAGGAAAGAGATTATAATGTGGAATGGCCGGAAAATATGGCTTTTGATATGAAAGCATCCGTATGGAAAGGTATGTATTCCCCAACACCTGAATATTGGGGTTATTTAGAAAGTGAATTATACGGGAACCAATTATTTGCTTTTAGAAAGGGATTGCCATATTCATTTTATTCGCCGGTCAATACAAACTATAATACATTTTTTGGCGTTAAATGTAATAGAGTTTTTGAGTTTGTGATGAACTTGGAAATGATGAAGAAATTTAAACCACGTTCATTGGAAGTTTATTGTAAACAAAGTGGATATTTTGCTGATAGGATTATCACAGAAGCCGGTCAGGAATCCCGTATTTTAATATCTCAATGGAAACAAGGGGAGTACTTTTACAGTGCGCCCTTCTTAAAAGATATGAATACCCTGGTTGATCCCAATAACCCGGCAGTAGTAACGGATAATCCTCTTTTTGAAGGATGGCCTTTATATGGTACATGGGTAAAAGTAAGGCTTATAGGCTATCCCGATTTTGACGATGTTTATAGTGCATTGGAAGGTGTGCAAGGATTTTTAATTGGTGAATCAAATTCAGGTATAAGACAATGATAAATTTAAGTCAGATTATACAGCAAGGGGTTGTTGTGTTTTTTATAGTGGCATTTATATGGAGTTTATTTTGGGTTGGAATGATATTCGGGTTTGTTGGCGATTATGCTGAAAGAATTGGGAAGGAATGGCCTGAATGGATAAGAAAGCCGTTATATAATTGTTTAGTTTGCATGATGCCATACTACGGTAGTGCAGTTTATTGGATATTTTTTAAGAATGATTGGATAGATTGGTTGCTTACAATAGGAGTAGCGGCAGGATTAGCAACAGTTTTCGTGAAAGTTAAGAAAAATTAATTATTTTTAATTTAAAATCAGTATAATATGTGCGGATGTGCTGGTGGTAACAGATCGGCGGCAAAGGTGGCGCAAAGAGAGATTCCTGAAACACAAAGACAAGTTCAGGCGGCATCTCATAGGCGTACCGACACAGGGAATCCTGTAAATAGGGAAACAACAAGCAATGTTGTTCGTGCAAATGAAGTAAACAGGGAACGTTATCACACACAACATTTTGGAGGACGATAATTGGCAACAAAAATTGACATATTAGCAAGCCGGATTATGGATTTGTATTATGAGGATTATGCCTCTAATACAGATTTCTATGATATAAATGATTTTATATTTCAAACCGGTTCCGCATACGCAGCATTATTACAAGCTGAATACAATCAGCATAGAGCAGAAATGAGAGCGGATCGCCAAGAGGGGTACGCTACATTCTCACATGACTGGCTTCAAACACAAACAATTCAAATAACAAGAAGTAAAGAGGAAGGCGATTATTATTTGTTGAAGCAAAAGCCTATGAGTTTTCCATTTGATATGTGGGATATAGGGATACAAAATGTATTCCCCGTAGGCGCAAGATTTACAAAAGAATTAATCAGGGATAGCATTGATAAAAGTTGGCAGGATGATTTATTGCCCAATACAAAAAATGTATTTTGGTCATTAATTCAGGATAGAATAATTGTAAAATGTAATAGTGTAATGGTAAGTCCACCGCCTTTTATTCGTATAATATACGTTCCCGATGTAAGTCCTGATTTAGAGATACCAGCATCCCGAAATGCAATCATTACAACAACAGTTATAAGCATGATGCGTAAGATTGTAGATGAAGGTCATTTGGTAAAAACAACAAACAATCAAAATAAAAACACATTACCTGTTACTGAAAATGACAGGGATTTAATTAATCCATGATAGGTAGTTGTCCGTCATATACGCTTAATAAAGTTACTGAACTGTATTGTGTTCATAAATTTAATGATCGCAGAAAATACTTTAAAGAATACCTTATCTTATTTCAGGAAGAATGGAAGGAACTTTTTGCCAGTACTTTATTCATAACTAAAAGCGTTTATCAGGAATTAAAATACGATGGCATCGGAAATTACATTGACGTACCATTGGATTGTTTACGTTTTTTATCAGTAGGTGTAAAAACAAAACATAATTTTTTAAAGCCACTTTATTTTAATCCACTTCTTTTAAATACTCCCAAGCCTGAAAAAAAATCTTGTAGTTGCACTGCTTGTAATTGCGCAAGCGATGGATTGTGTAATACATCAAATAATTTAAGCGTAACAACAAAAGAAGTAGTTATTAATGGGCAAACCTACACAGAATATAATTGGATTTCTCTTTGTAAAAACGGGGATGTAATGGAATACAGGGAAATCCCGACAACAAAATATTCTTTCAATTACGGAAGTTACGATAATAGTTACGATATTTCCTATGAAACGGGTTCATCAGATACGGAAGTAGTAACATACAAACTAACACGAAAACTTTGTCAATTAGCAGTTAAACCTTGCGGTTGTCCATTACCAACACCTGAAAATGAAAAGATGTTTTATGAGTGTTGCGGTTGTTATATTAACCCAATAACTACAGTAGGTAAAAATTGTGGTGTGCATTGGAATAGATGTTCTTCATGGGCAGGTCAATGTAATATTTCTGAATGTGGAACAAAAATATACGTCAGGAATTTAGAAAGGTTTGAAGAAAACACAGAACTACTTTTGACGTATCAAATAAACGGGGTAGAAATAGACGGGGAAGTGTTAGTTCCAAATTATGCAAACTTTGCATTGATGGCGGGGGTGGATTACCGTAGAATGGTATTTAATGACAGGTACAAATTGGCTGAAAAACAAATGGCATTTTACGAAAGGGAAAAACAAAGGGATGCTTTAATAGTTTTCCTTAATCCTATTTCTATTGAGGACTTAAAATCATTACAAACAGTTTCAACTTGGGAAACTAATTTACCCGAATGTTTCCCTAATATATCAGGATGGTACGTTTAACTAAAATATCGTTTAATAAAATACGTGATCTAATAGAATTAGCTTACGAAGGGGATAACGAACTTATCCAAAACTATCCTGCATATATAAACAGGGAGTTTGATGGAACCATTACACAAGAGCATTGTGTAAATATCCAAATGGTAATGATTAAAGATGCAGAAAATGAATTGCCAAATGAAGTGAATTATTACAAAGCTATTTATAACGATGTTGCTATTGGATATGTAGTTACTTTTAAAGATGTACTTTACAGTTTTGCCATTAATAAGCATTATCGGAAAGCAAACATTTTAAAAGAATTTTTTGAAGCTATTTGTAAGGTATTACCGCAAAAGTTTGGATGTGTATTGTATAAAAATAATACACCTGCGATTAATTGGCTGGTAAAATGTGGGATGCTTCAGGAAGAAAACACAGATGTTAAATCAGTAACCTTAGTAAAAATATAAATTTATGAGTTACGGACAAGCGGCTGGTACAATGTTGAGCATGATTAAGATGGGATTGGATTTGAGTGAAAAGAAAAAACTTGAACAGCAAGCCAAAGAACAAGAAAGAACCCGTCCAAAAATAGGTCGGGATCAAAATGCAGATTATAACTTAAATCTTGTTGAATCTGAACTTGCAAACGGAATGAGTGCAAGAGCAGAAAAAGCATACAATGACGCAAGCGATAGACAGTTTTCTACTTCACTTGGAGCATTGTTACGTGGTGGTGGTGATGTAAATTCAGTTGGAGCATTATATGGTGCAGGTGAAGATGGAAGATTAAAACTTGCAATGATGAGAGATCAAAACAGGCTTAATCAAATATCAAACGTTCTCAATCAAAGCAAATATACTGACGAAAGAAACTACATCACGCCCTGGCAAGTTAACATTGACGCCCCCTGGAAAGATAAGACACAAGCGATTGCGGATGCACGGAAAGTTAACGCAGAAAATATAGAACGGGACTGGGGTACAGTAACGTCAAGCGTTAGCGGGATGGGGGCTGATATGAAAATAGGCGGTGAAACAGGAAAGACAGGAAGCACAAGTAATTCTCCATCATTTGGTAATGCCTCACAATGGGGATTTTAAAATAATTTAAAAATGACTTTAGGAACAGAGTTATTGTCATATACTGGAAATTCCGGCCTCGGCGCTGGATCGGGCGCTCCCGTTGTAGGTGCAGGAGATAATAATGTCATAAACCAAACTAATCGTGACCTCATGTTGATAAACCATGAGAATAACGTAAGGCAGTATGAGCAAAAAATAAAAGACAGGGATGCAGAATTAAAATTACTTGCAGAGGGGAAAGTAAAAACAGGCGAAGTATTACCACAGGATAGGAAGTTATTGGATGATATGCAAAAGCAAAATGATAAAAATTATTTTGACTTAATAAGCATTAATGATAAAAACAGCCCCGCGTACAAACAAGCGTATTCAAAATATCAAACCGGATTAAGACAAACAGAAGATGCTGCCACACATGCACAATACCGTTATGTAGGAAGAAAAAAACTTGAAAAAGAACAGTCAGACAAAACGTTAGATGAAGATAAACAGTCTTATCAAAACCATTTAAGCAATCAGGATAAACTTGATTTTTGGAAAGGGGATTATGCACCTTATCAAAAGTCTTTGGATTTCGATGCTGATGATTTACATCAAAGGATTATTTCAGGAACTCTTGGTAATCCAACACAAACAACAAATAAAAAAACAGTAACAAGCCGTAATGGTGTTGAAACCGTTTATAATACTGAAACTACTTCTGATGTTCCGCAGGTAGTAAAAAGAACAAAAGGTGCCGTTGCTTCTCAACAATTACCATTAAAAGCAGAATCAACAACTTTTACTAAAACAGATGATAATGGTAGAGTGTATAAAGTAACGGAAGATCAGGTAGATTTTGATGCACTTAAAAATAATGCTGCTGCTGTTTATAATTACGGAGGCAAAGATGCGCAGCAAATGATGATGTTAAGAGATAAATTGGAAACAATGCCGGATGAATTATACGTACCATATATGCAACATATAATGAAACGTGTAAATGATTATAACGAAGAATTGGGGCTTAAACCGGGGGATGATAATTATATTGATCCAAAACCTCTTGCCGCAAGATTGGGAATTGATCCGGTTACGGGTAAAAGATCAGGTTTTAGAATAATGATGACAACACCTGACTTTGCTGCATTAGAAACACTTGCACAATATAATGGTAATTATAAGCAAAGTTCAGAAGCATACGATAAAGATGCAAGTGAATTTGGATTGAAAAAAGGAGAATCAGATGCAAGAATTAGGGCGGCTAATGCACTTGCAAATGAAAGAAACGCAAAAGCTGCATTAAGCAATAAAAAAGGAAAGGTATTAGATAATCAATTCAACCCTATTCAAACATTTGATGAATTATTTAAAGGAAAAACTTTTTTAGAAAGAACATCGTCTAATCAGCCTGTTTTAAGAGTTAATAGACAAGATATGTCTAAAGCATTTCTTGATAATTTAGGCATTGATCCATTAAATGAACATGGCGATTTTAATATTGTTCCTGCGAATGTCAAATATAAAGGTAAAAGCATCCCAACTGATGATGTAATGAATATGTATCAGCAATGGATGAATACTGATGACGCCAAAAAATTACAAAATAAAATAGGCAAAGAACCCGATGTTTTTGATTTTATGTTTTCTATTGATCCTGATGTAAAATTTGAACCTGAAATCGTTGGTAAAGTGAAACCTATTTATAAGCAAGATAAAAATGGTAAAATGGTAGTCATTAATCCTAACGAAGCAGGTAAAATAACAAGAAGCAATAAATTAACATCTTGGATAAATCAGCGTAAGCAAATGGGCGTAAAGGGTGATAAATTATTAATGGAAGAATCTTCATCTGAAGATAATAATTCTGAAGAATAAAGTAAATGTATGTCAGTAAGAATAAAGGATATAAAAAATAAAGGTGTATCAGATTCTTCAAATCCTTTTGAAGAATGGGTGCAAGAGAAAAAAGGCGCAGTAAAACAAAATAATACTGCCGATACCCCATCTACTACATCAAATCCATTTGATGATTATTTTAAAAAAAAAAGTGGTACCGAAGATGGTTTTATTGGTTTACCGAAAGATATTCCTTCCAATCCCCCATTACCAGAAGACAGCAATGATTTAATTTCTCGTTGGCATAGACGTAGCGTAAAGGATACACAATTAGAGGAAGCGCAAAAACAAGGTGGGCTTTATAATTTTAGGCCAGATCAGGAATTTGATAGAAAAATGAATAGCGGTGAACTGTCAAATGGTGATGTTGAAGCATTAAGAAAAAGAAGTCCTGAAAAATATAACCAACTTGCTACAGATACTTTTGGAGGTGAACCGGGGGACGCATTTTTAAAATCTCAATCAGCCACACAATTATTAAGTGAGAAATTAAATAAAAATGCGATTAATAATCAAATGATTTTTGCTAAAACAAAAGATGCGGAATATTATAAAAATCTTCCTGTTACTGTTGCTACATCTCTTGAACCAGTAAACAAATTATTACTTACTGATTTCAAACCCACCACTAATTTAGAAGAATCTCAAAAACAATTGCAAAAAGTAGCTGAAGAATCAAGGAAAAATCAGCAACAAATTGACCATGATAAAATTGTAAACAAAGTATATACATCAGGTAGTGCAGCTACGCCAGTTTATAATACTGTTACATACGATGTAACAAACATGACAGATGAACAAATTTTATCATTTAAAAATACTGATGAAAATTTATACAATAGACTTACAGAAGCAAAACAAAAGGTAAATACAGGATTGCAACAATCTGCTGTATTACATAATGCTTTAATGCCTTTACAAACTCAATTTGGAAATATTGCATTGAATAAATTTCGTCAGGATATGTTTTATGATACTGACAATAGAAATAGTAATGATGTGGTAAGAAAAATTGGGGAAGAAATTTACAAACAAAAAGACCCTGAAACTTTTGCTTTATATCAAAAAGCAGGGGGGTATGACAATTCTGTACCGTATTCAGAGCAAAAGTTTAACACTAAACTAGACCAAGTTAATAAAGATATTATGACACTTGGTTATAATGCCATAAGGGGTTATGTAGCATCAAATGGGACACAAGGTGAGTATGAAAATGTTTTTGATAACTTAAAATATCTTGATTATAAATTCTCAACTCCACTTGAACAAGAAACAAAACATAGGATTGCGGTAGCATTGAAACAAAATGGGATTAATCCATCAAAAGCTACACAGCAACAGAAAGATGATATTGCTAAATCATTGCCAGAAGAAAATCAGCAAGTTTGGTTTAATAAATCCAAAGAAAGTGGAGATACTGATTTACCTAATACCGGATTTTGGTATAGTGCTGGTAAGGGGGCTATAAAAACAGGGACAAACATTTTACAAAGCGGCTCGGTACTTTCTCCTACATCATGGGCTACATTATTTTTAGGGAAACCCACTGATAAAGAAACTGCACAAGAGATTCTTGGAGAAAAAATGCAAAGTAATGTATTAGGAGAAAATCCAGAAAGTAGGCAGCGTTATGATGAATTAAAATATAAACAGCAAAATGGAACTCTTTCCGATGATGAACAGAAAGAATTAAATGATTTATCATCTTTTACAGATGTAAGGACTGCATGGGATAAATTTAAAGATGGGAATGGTAATATGGTAGGTATGATTGCTGCAATAACAGCAGATAATTTACCTACATTGAGAGGTGGCATAGCATCAAAAGCATTAACAGGGGCAACAGGAGAAGCTGTTGAAAGCATAGCAGCCAACAAAAATTTAATTCAAAAATTAATTCCACAAGATACTGAAGGTATTATAAATCTAGCCAAAAATAAGAATGAAATGTTTGCATTAATGCACCATGATAATGCAAAAAAAGCTATGGAGTTATTTCCTGAAGATGATACTAAAAAAGCATGGTACACTGGTATAACAGACGTTATTGCAGTAGCACTTCCCAATATATTGCCTACAAATAAATTATCAGAGATTTTTAATAACGAAGCAAAAAGTGTAGTAGAATCTGTTGTATCTAAAATTAACGAAAAAGATTTAGATAAGGCTGTTATTGACAATATGATGAGAGAAACAGCCAATAAAATAATCAATAAGTCTGGAACATTTTTAGTTGGAGCGGAAAAATCAGCAGCAGAAGCAGCGTTAACAATGTCATTGCTAAATTTAGGAAATAATATCACACAAGCTATTTTAAAACCTGAAAGTATAAGTACAAATGATGTAGCAAATAATTTCAAAGAAACATTTACATCCACATTTTTAGATAGTCAAATTCTTGGACTAATAGGCGGTAAAGCAGCAGTACAAAAAAAATATGGTAAAGTAGGGGTAGATGCTATTTATGATATGACTGATAATCAAAATTCGATTAATTCAGTAAAATATGAGATTAACCGTCAGGTTTCAAATAAGACACTTACACAAGATGAGGCGAATAAAAAAATATCTCTATTAAACAGAGCATCTCAATTACGCCCACAAGTTGATGAATTACAAAAAGAAGAATCATTAACTCCGTCTGCATCAAAAAGAATATTTCTTAATCTTATTAATGAAACGATATTAAAATCCCAAATAAAAAAATTAAAAAAAACAGGAGCATCTGAATCTTTAATATCTCCTAAAGAGGAAAGAATTAGCGAAATCAATCAAATTAATAAAAAAATAATAGGTAGAGATATAATAGTTGATGATGATCTTACATTAATTGATAAAAAAGTAAAAGAAGAGCGTGAGGCAGAAGGGGTTCTTGCACAAAAAGATACAGAAATAAAAAATACATTTGAAAAAATTGAGCCTATACTTTCCGAAGAACAAATTCAGAAGGCACAGCCTGTCATTGATCGGGTGCATGGTGCAGAATATATCAACGAAAAAGAATTAAATGATGCGCAGGATATTTTATATGAAGCATTGGATAAACATCCAGAATCATCTCATTTAATAGAACCATTAATTTTAAAATTACAAGACTATGAATTTAAAACAAAGACTGAAACTAGCACAGTTACCGAAAGAGAGCCAATTGAAGGTACTTATGCAAATAAATCCAAAAAAATCATTAAGCCTGCACTTGAACAAGCAAGTGGAAGCGAAGCAGAAATCACAACAGCCGATGGAGGAACAAGGAAAGGAACCATTAACATAAAAGGTGGGCAGTATGTTTTAGATATACCAAAAGGAGAACAGGTTGTAATTGGAGAAAAAGCTATTACTGATAGAGATTTAAAGTTGCCAAGTGAAGAAAGAATGGCTGAACCTATACAGTTTGATGAAGATGGAAATGTAAAATCAGTAACTTTTGAAACACGCAAAGGAGATTTGGTTACTATTAAAAATCCTGAAAAGGCATTGGATTTAGCTATTCAATTAAAAGCAGAAGCAGTTGGAGAAATACCAGATGCGGCATTTGAGAAAGCGTATAAAGAAGTAGAGAAAACGATTACCAAAGAAGTTCCTATTGAAGTATCTAAGCCAGAAATTAAAAAAGAAGAAACTAAAACAATTGATTTATCAGCAGAAAAGGAAAAGGAATTAAGAGATGCTGATAAACCTGAAATCAATTTAAACTTTGACAACATATCATTGAAGGATTTAGTTAAGATGAAGAATCCATTAAAAGGCAGAGAGAAATTTATGGATATTAAAAAAGAAAAATCATTACTTGACAAAATAATAAAAGAGTGCCTTTAGAATCAGAATATACGGACGAAGAAAAAATATTTTTAGAGTTGTTGGATGAAAAAAGACATCAGCAATTAATAGATGCTATCCGTAATATTTCTTCGGTAAATAATGAACTGATAAATTTTGTTAATGCTAATACTCAAATTATACGGGAATTACTTCGTAAAGAAGTTGAAGAAGAAAAAAATGAAGAAGTTGAAAAAGAACTGCCTATTATAAAAGTAGAAGCAAATAATGATGTTGTGATAAAGTCTTTTGAAGATGTTTGTGATAAGTTAATGCGTGGGTTATCTGAATTAAGTAATAAGATTGACAGGAATAAAATATTGTCCATAGAATATTCCATTGAAAAAGATAATTATTCAGGGGCATTAACAAAAGTAATAGCAACACCAAAATATAATATGTAATGGAAAATCCAGTTGTCCTTAATCAGAATACAACAGTTGGGGCAAGCATTGCTTGTGATGATATTGGCGGTATAAGGTATCAGCAAATTAAACAAGTATATGGGAGTGCAGGCGTAGCAGTAGATGCACAACAACCATTAACAGATGCACAACTTACTGCACAGGGGTTAGCAACACAAGATACATTACAAGCTATAAATGTTTTACTGGCAGCAGGGATTGATGTAAATGTAACTAACGCTGGAATAGTAATAGGTGGTACGGTAAGCGTAGATAATTTTCCTGCAACGCAACCAATTAGTGCAGTATCCCTTCCATTACCTGCTAACGCAGCACAAGAAACAGGCGGTAATTTAGCTGGCATAAAATCAAATACGGATAGAATACCATCTTTAGGTCAGGATATAATGGCTAAAAGCGCACCAGTGGCTATTGCAAGCGATCAAAGTGCTATACCTGTAAATGTTTCTACGCCAACAACACCTTATGATGGTAAGGTAACGGTAACAACAGCGGCAACAAGAGTTCAGTTAAATGCTAACAAGCCAGTAAAATCAGTAACAATAAAAGCAGGGTTATCTAATTCAGGAACTATTTATGTTGGGGATTCTTCAGTATCATCATCCAATGGGTTTGAACTGGCAGCAGGAGATACAGTTAGTATGGATATTTCAAATTTAAATGTTATTTATATTGATGCAAGTGCAAATAGCCAATATGTAACCTATATAGCAGTAAATTAAAGTAATGACAAGGACAAGTGCAACGACAAGACCGTTAACAGCTAAAGCATATACTTTAGCGAACAATTTTACTACGGCAAGTAATACCGCTGTTGATACTAATTTAGGTTTTACTGCAAAGCCAAATACAATTTATAGCGTTAAAATAATAGGATCGCAAAGCAAAGACACGGCTAATACAGGAATAAAGATGCAAGTAACAGCCCCAACAGGTTCTACTATTTCTGGTAGTTGGTTCAGGGGTGTAACAGCGCAAGGTACAGCATTACAGCAGGAGCAGATAACAGCGATCAATACATTAAGTTCAAATGTTTTCGGTAATGCCACTAATACTGTTTTTATTTTCAGAGCTGAATTTTTTATAAGTATAGGATCAACAGGGGGAGATGTTAAATTAGCAGCAGCGGCAGTTACGTCTGGTACATTGACAATTTACGCAGGTACAGGTATGGATGTAGTTGAAGCAACAGCAGTATAAAAAAAAATAGAATGCTATTACCGTTACAATTATTAAACTTACTTGAACCGGAACCAACACCGCCAGTTCCTCCAACAAAAAGACCTGCAATAAAAAATCAGGTATTACCGGAAGGTGGCGCAGGTGGCGGTAAAAATAAACAACAAGATTTAAGAGCAGAAAAAGTAATGCGGGAAAATGAAGAAATCTTAAATATAATTAAGATATTTACACAAACACAATTTTTCAATTAAATGCCTATAAAAGATTGCATAGGGAAATTACAAGGCATCAGGCCGGAAATGAAAGACAAAATACTTTCTTATAAAGAGAAGTATTTAAAAGAAGGGCTGGATGAAAGAAAAGCTGAAATTAAAGCTGTAGAATCTTACGGGAAGGATTTACATGATAGGCTTAATAAACTAAAAAAAGCAGTTGACGTAAAAGAAGATGTTTATAAGCCATACGATTCAACTGAAAAGAAAAAAGCTATTGAAGAAAAGTATTCAGAACTTGAAAAACAACAAGCAGAGCAATCCATTAAAGAAAAAGATTTAGTAACTCCATCAGTAGAATCAGTTAAAGTATTTGATGCTGTTGAAAAAGCGGATAGAAGTAAAATTAGCCAGCGTGAAAAAACAAAAGCAATAGAAGAAGCTATGAGCGAATTTGGAGAAATGGGTAAAAAGGCGATGGAAATAAATAAAGATTTTGAAAACATTGTTGCTGAATTAAAGCGACAAAATAAACTTGAAGTAAAATGTTAAAGAATTTATTAAAGCCGGAAATAAAACTTTGGTTTGAAAAATCAGCAGAAAGCGAAATGTATGCTCATTTTTTATATCAACATATTGCTAATAATATGCAGCGTTTAGGGTTATTTGGTGCGCAAAAATATTTCATTTCAGAGAGTGATAGTGAATTAAGTCATTATAGAAAATTAGCTGATTTTGTAAATGATATGGGTGGTGTCTTAAAAGTACCTCCTGTAGAAAAAATAAACGATGAAATATCTTCTATAAAATCAGCATTGGATGTTTCCTATGAAACAGAATATGAACTACTGATTCAATATAAAAAGTTTTACAAAGAAGCAGAAGATAAATACGATGATTGTGTAACTGGTATTTTCATTCAAGACTTTATAGAAATTCAATACAAAAGTGTAGGCGAATACGGTGATTTAATAAGCCGGTTAAAACAAGGCGGTGATATTTACGCATTCGATAAATTCATGAAAAAACTTGTGTAAACAAGGATATTATTACCAAAAACTTGCTGCATAATGGCTGCGGATTGTCAATATACATACAACGGTAAAACATATTCAGAAAAAGAATTTAAAGCACTTTTACTGGATGGTTTATATGATAAGATAGATTTCAGTAAAAAAGAAAATAATACTGTAGGTATATCGCATGATAGATTAAATAGAGTAGCTGAAAAACTGGGGCTTCCTAAAATTGAAAGAGGCGCAGTTTTAACACCGGAAGAATACGCAAAAAGAGGGAGATTATTAATTGAAAATGGCGCTGACCCTTTAAAAGTGGCAGAACAGTTTAAAGAAGATGGATTAGTAAATGCAGATAGGATTTCAGTGGTAAGAGCGCAGTATGAAAAATATATAAAAGATGCTGATGCTATTGGGAAAGAAAAAGGTTTTGATAGTAAGGAGTATAAGCAGGCTACAGAAATAGCCGATGAGTTCATGCGTGATGTAGTAAAACCAATGGGGACGGAGTTTGGTGCTACTGGAAGATCGCTACAAGGGGAAAGAGATTTAGAAACAGATTCATTTACGAGCGTTTCTAGGCAAGTTTCTGATTTAACAGGGGAGCCATTAAGTAAATATCAAAAAGAACGAATTGAAGATTTAACTAATAAAAACCAAAAATTAAAAAAACAAGTATCTGATTTAGAGGCAAAATTAATTATTGCTACTGATAATGCTTTAAAATCAACTGAAACAAAAGATAGGAAATTATCGGCTACCGAAAAATCAAAAAGCATTGCTGATAAAATAAGAAAAGCAAAAATACACAAGCCTGATTCATTTAGTGCAGGAACCCCAGCTTCAGTAGCCTGGGATGCCGCAGTAGAAATAGTCGCTAAGTCAATTGAAACAGGCGGTAAACTTTTTGATGCTATCAATGCAGGCATTGAATATATAAGAGATACAGACTGGTATAAATCATTATCGCAAGAAAATAAACAAAAAGCTGAAAATGAATTTAAAGACTGGCATATTGAAGAAGCTACGGGTAGAGAAAAACTAGACAACCTTCAACAAAGATTTTTAAATAAAAACGACAATAAATTTTCAATTGAAGAATCAAAAGAAATATGGGATTATGCTAAAAAAACTTATTTAGACAATGGTGTTTCCTATCAGGAAATGATAGGTAAAGTTGCCAATGATATAGGTCTGTCTTGGAGGCAGATAAGCGAAGCTATTACATCTCCAAAAGTGAAGGAAATTTCAGGTGAAATGTGGAAGAAAAGAGGGGATTTAATTAAAAATCAAAATGCTACAAAAAGATGGATTGAAGAACAAGATAAAAGTGAAGCTGGTAAGTTATTGAGAAAGATTTCAGGAGGTTTTAGAGGCGTTGCAGTATTTGGTCATGGGGGTATATTTGTTGGAACTCACGCTGGTATGAATTTGTTTAGTCCTTCACAATGGAATAAGGTTATTCCGGCGTTTATAAACGGGTATAAATTTGCTTATGGTAAAAGGGCTGCTTATGAAAGATCAATGGAAGAACTGAAAAATGATCGTAATTATGTTTTAGCACAAAGGGCTGGACTAAGAAACAATCCAGACCAATATAATATTGAGGAATATCAAAAATCACAACATTTTTTAGGAAAGATAGGCAGTGTAGGTGAAAAAGGATTTAATGCCATTAAGGTATTACGTCAACAACTTTTCAATTATCATTATGATAGATTGTCCGATGCTGAAAAGAATGATAAAATGGCTGCGGTAAGTATCGCAAGGTTGGTAAATTTAGCTACGGGAGCGACAAATTTAAAAATGCCAGAGTGGTTAAATGAAGTAACATTTGCTGGTGGTATGGAAGCCGCAAGATGGGGTAAATTAACTAGAAGTCCAGCGGAAGCTACTAAAACAGCATTGAAAGCACTTCTTACTCCATATAAAGCGACAATTGAGGAAAAGGTTTTTGCTAAAGTATGGGCAAGAAGAGTTGGGGAACAGTTGGCAACTTTTGCAAGTATTTTAATGGCTAACGCAGCTATTCAAAATACATTTAATCCTTCAAATAAAGTAAATATTACAGACCCAAACAAACCGGATTGGCTAAAATTTAAATTTGGTGATTTAACATTAGACCCAACATCAGGAATGCGAGGGGTAGCTTCATTTATGTATAACTTAGGGAAAATACCATTTGAAAGTAAAAAAGAGTTAAGGGGGGATTCGAGATTAGGAGCAGCCGGTAAGCAGACATTTGGATATGGTAGAGGTAAATTATCTCCATTTTATTCTACATTAGTTGATTTATTTACTAAAACGGATTACTACGGCAATCCACTTCCGTTTTCAAATGATAAAGCTACAGGAAGTAAACACAAATTAACATGGGGAGAATATCTATTTCAAAAAGCACCTCTCCCAGTTGCGGAAGCGGCGCATGAAACATACAAGGCGATGCACGAAGAAAAAAGCGATAAGGTTGTATTGAAACATATTTTAGAAGGTATGTTTATGGGAGTAATGTCTGGTGGTACGGGTTTTAGAGTAGGGGAATCAACAGGAGAGGTAAAAGGCGCAATTAACGAAGAAGATAGAAAAGACTCAACATTCAAATATTTTATTGACAAAGGGATGGAATTGCCGAACGTATCTAATTCAAGCGAAAAAATAGTCAACCATGAAAACAATACCATTAAATACATTTCAGATTATCCCGAAGATGTACAAGAAAAATACAATAAAACTCATAAAGAAGAATTGAAATCTAATCTTAAAGATATTAAAGATCAAGGGGTGGTATATATTTCAACGTTTACAGATTCAAAGGGTCAAACAGAAAAGAAAGTTTACTTAACCGAAAAAAATAATTCAGTCGAAACAAAATTAGATGATTTGGATGATGATGAACTTGCGCAAGTATTGAGTATTGCACAAAAAAAGGCAACAATAAGTGCTAAAGAAATTGTATTTGGAGTTGAATAAAAATATTATCAATTATAAAAAAATAAATCATGGCAACAAAAAAGGCGCATCCAGGTTTTAAAGCCGTTCAAAACAAAATAGCCCGTAAAGAAGGTGTATCTAAAAAAGCTGCGGGAGCAATACTCGCAAACGCTACCCGTAATTCATCAGCAGCGGCTAAGAGA
>Ga0208825_1000483_pt1 | contig 38544 bp, 36 predicted proteins | sample AD_UKC113_MetaG_FD_184450 | JGI IMG/M metagenome (GOLD analysis project Ga0208825, IMG submission 184450) | Active sludge microbial communities of municipal wastewater-treating anaerobic digesters from Hong Kong - AD_UKC113_MetaG (SPAdes)... | ecosystem: Engineered > Bioreactor > Anaerobic >... | reverse complement strand
GCTGGAAAGGCTTGGCCACATAATCCACCCCGCCCACGCTGAAGGCGCGCAGCTTTTCCTCTATTCCGCTCAGCGCGCTGATGAAAATGACCGGAATGTCGCGGGTCTGGGCATTTTCCTTGAGCCGCTGGCAGACCTGATAGCCGTTCATCTCCGGCATCATGACGTCCAGGAGCACCAGGTCCGGCGGCGCTGCCTCGATAGCGGCGAGGGCGCGCACCCCGCTGGTGACTGCCCGCACTCTGTAGCCGGCGACTGCCAGCATGTTCGAGAGCACCTGCAGGTTTTCAGAGATATCATCTACAATGAGAACGCTGGCCTGCTCTTGCATCTTGGACTCTTTCATATCCATGAAACCTCATTTTCTGTGGGGCGCCGTTCTTGCCGGATAGCCGGCGGCGCTGGAACGGGTTGTCGGCGCTCCCTGGAGCCGTTGCGCGAGCCGGGTGTTGCGGCGCGCGATTTTATCGTTGCGCACGGCCATGGCGATCGCCTTCATCCCGCCGACGAGCACGACCAGGGTGCGCGCGCGGGTCACGCCGGTGTAGAGCAGATTGCGTTGGAGCATCATGTAGTGTTGCGTGAGCAGCGGCAGCACCACCGCCGGAAATTCCGAACCTTGCGCTTTGTGGATGCTGACCGCGTAGGCGTGCATGAGCGCGTCGAGTTCGGTGAAGTCGTAAGTGGCGACGACGTCGTCGAAGGTCACCGTCACCGTTTGCTCTTCCAGGTCCATGGCCGTGATGTGGCCCATGTCGCCGTTGAAGACCTGCCGCTCGTAATCGTTTTGGATCTGCATGACGCGATCCCCTACCCGCAGGGTTCGCGCCCCGTGGGTGAGCTGCGCTTTGCCGGGGGTGGGAGGATTGAGCGCCTCTTGCAGCTGCCGGTTGAGCGCCGACACGCCTGCCGCGCCGCGATGCATGGGGCTGAGCACCTGCACATCGCGTTCCGCGTCCAGCCCGAATTTCTCAGGAATGCGCCGGGTGACGATATCGAGCACCAGCGCCGCCGCCTGTTCCGGGTTTTCCTGCCGAAAGAGGAAGAAATCCCGCGCTTCTGGCGGAAAGAGCGGCAGCTCGCCCCGATTGATGCGATGGGCGTTGACGATGATGTAGCTGTCGTCTGCCTGACGGAAGATCGTCTCCAGCCGCGTCACCGGTATCACGCCGCTGGCGATGAGATCCTGCAAGACGTTGCCGGGGCCGACGGAGGGGAGCTGATCCACATCGCCGACCAGCAACAGATGGCTGCCCGCCTCCACCGCCTTGAGCAGGTGATGGATGAGCAGCAGGTCAATCATCGAGGTCTCGTCCACGATGATGAGGTCGGCGTCGAGGGGATTTTCCTGATCGCGGAGGAAGCGATTGCCCTGCGCGGGTTTGAATTCCAACAGCCGGTGCAGGGTTTTGGCCTCGAGGCCGGTGAGCTCGCTCAGGCGCTTGGCGGCGCGACCCGTCGGCGCGGCGAGCAGCACCGTGTGTCCCCTGGAGCGCAGGAGTTGGATGATGGCGCGGGTGATCGTCGTCTTGCCGGTCCCCGGTCCGCCGGTGAGGAGGGCGACTTTCTCCGTGAGGGCCATTTTCACCGCCCGGCGCTGCGCTTCTACGAGCTGGAAGCTGTTGCGTCCGTCCAGCCAGGCGAAGGCGCGCTCCCAATCCAGCGCCAGGAAATCGCTCAGCCGATCGCGCGAGCTGTGCAGGAGCAGCTGGAGTTTGGCGGCGACGCTCTGTTCGGCCTGGAAGAAGGGCGGCAGGTAGATGGCTTCATCTTCGGCGATGACTTCTTCGGCGGCGATGAGGGCCGCCAGGGCCGCTTCACACGGCGCGGCGGGAACCTCCAGCAGCTGCGCGGCGGCCTCCAGCAGCTGCGGCCGCGTGGCGAAGCAGTGCCCCTCGTCGCTCAGCTCGCTGAGCGTGTAGCGCAGTCCTGCCTCGAGGCGCTGCGGCGCGTCATGCGCGATGCCCATCTGCCGCGCGATCTTGTCCGCCGTCTTGAAGCCCACTCCCCAGATGTCTTTCGCCAGCCGATAGGGGGTGTTTTGGACGACGGTGATGGCTTCGTCGCCGTACTGCTTGAAGATTTTCACCGCGAGGCCCGTGCTCACGTCGTGGCTCTGCAGGAAGAGCATGATTTCCTTGATCTGTTTTTGCTCTTCCCAGGCGGCGGCGATGCTTGCGGTGCGTTTCTCGCCGATGCCTGGCACTTCGCACAGGCGATTGACGTCTCGCTCGATGACGTCGAGCGTTTGCAGGCCGAAGTAGTCCACAATCCGCCGGGCGTTGACGGGGCCGATGCCGCGAATCAAGCCGCTGCCGAGGTATTTGCGCAGCCCTTCGAGGGTCGCGGGCAGCTGCACCGCGTACTCCCGCACCTGGAATTGCCGGCCGTAGCGGGGATGCTCGGTCCACACGCCGCGCAGTCGCAGCGACTCACCCACGCTCACCCCGGTCAGCTCGCCGACGACGGTCACTTCGCCGGTCTTGCTGCGGGGGATGACTTTGGCGACGGTGTAGCCGTTCTCCTCATTTTGGAAGGTGATGCGCTCCAACGTCCCCTCCAGGGTTTGGAGGGGAACTTGTGCGGCGGTAGCGGCTGCTGAAGTGGACATAATCTCATTCTACTATGAGATTCAGCTTCAGCAACTGTCACCTGTCAGTTTCGGTTACAGCTGCGTTAAATTTTTGATAATTCTGTCATCCGCGAGCTGTTTTCGGGGTAAACGTCGCCACGGAGACGCGGGGTTTTGGGTTCCGGGCAGTAGATTCCTGGGATTCTATCCGTGCTCTTCCGTGTGGACTTGTGAGCCATTCGGAGGTGAAGTCGCGTCCTGGCGCCGCTGCGTTGAATTCCGGGTCCGCAGCTGCCCGCAGCCGGCGGCGATGGCGCCGCCGCGACGCTGTCGCAGCGTGTGGGGGATGCCCGCCGCGTCGAGCACGGCGGTGAACGCGGCGACCGCCTCGGCAGGGGAGGGCAGCTCTGGATACGCCGGGGTGGGGTTCAGCAGGATGAGGTTGACGTGCGCCGGCACGCCGGCGAGGAGCGCCGCCAGCGCTGTGGCTTGCGCGGGACTGTCATTGACGCCGGCGATCAGCGCCCATTCGAACATCACCCGGCGACCGGTCCGCGCGGCGTAGGTGCGCGCCGCCTCGAGCAGCGCCGCGAGGGGATAGCGCCGGTTGATGGGCATGAGCCGATCCCGCAGCGCGTCCGTCGCGGCGTGGAGCGAGATGGCCAGGTTCACCCCCAGTCCCTCTTCCGTGAAGCGCGCGATGCCGGGGACGACGCCGGCGGTGCTGACGGTGATGCGACGCGGCGGAAATCCCAGCCCTTGCGGGTCGAGCAGCCGTCGCAACGCCGCGAGGGTGTTTTCGTAATTGAGAAACGGCTCGCCCATCCCCATCAGCACGAGATTGGTGAGGCTTTCTCCCTGGGCGGCCAGCTCTCGCTGGAAGTGCAACACCTGCGCGACGATCTCGCCTGCCGTGAGCTGCCGCACGAATCCCATATCGCCGGTCGCGCAGAAGGTACAGCCGCAGGCGCAGCCCACCTGTGTGGAGATGCAGGCGCTGCGGCGTTGGCGGTAGCGCAGCAGCACCCCCTCGATGCGTTGTCCGTCGGCGAGCTCGAGCAGGTCCTTGCGGGTCGCTCCGTCGGGCGCTTCGAGGCGGTCCACGACGCGGGGAACGTGCCATGGCGTCTCTGCTGCCAGCCGCGCGCGGAGCGCCTCGGGCAGCGGCAGCGCGTCGAAATCGGCGGCTCCTTGCCGGTAAAGCGCGTGCCACAGTTCCAGCGCCAGACTGCGGGGCGCGTCCCAGCTCGCCAGCAACGCCTCCAGCGCCTCGCGGCTCAGATCGTAGAGCCCGGCGGGCGGCTCGTTCAAAGTGTGACTTTCGACGTTGTCCATAGGATTTTCAGGAAATGGGTAATGAGTAATGGGTAATGCGTAAGTGATCTCTCTCAGCAAATAGAGGGCAGTGAGCCGTGAGAAGAGAGCTGTCGTAGTCGCGGCTCACAACTCACATTTTTATTCTCGGCGGTGTGCAGGAACATGTCAGCTCTACGAAAATGTGAATCAAGGAATCGTGAGTTGAGTGCCGTTGCAGTTTCCATTCACGGTTTGCGACTCACGGATCTCTTTGGAGAGGATTATACCAGCTTTCGCCGACATGCTGCAAGAGGCGCTCGCCTCATGGCGACGCGAGCCAATCATTTAGAGCTTGGGGCAGGGGCATTTACGGGCGAAAAGGCTTGGGCGGCGGGCGCGGCCCGTCTGCAAAGCCCTCACGAAAAACTCCATTGCCGATTGCGCTATCGGTTGTATAGTTTGGCTGGGGATAGAATCCCCGGCCTGACACGAGCTAACCGCGCTGATGCGCGCTGCTGGGGAGCTCGCTTCAGCGAACTTAACATAGCAGACCTGGAATTCATTCCGGGGCGGCCTGAGGTTCACAGATTCGCCTTTTTGCCTTTTCGCCTTTTCGCCTTTTCGCTTTTTCGCTTTTTCACTGATTCGCTGACTGCTGACCTGCTGATCTCTATTTTCCGAGGAGATTGAAAATGATGGACGTGAATGGACTTTCGGAGTATCTGCCCTTGTTGATCCCCCTGGTGCTGATTCAAATAGGATTGTTGACCTTCGCGCTGCTGGACCTCGTGAAGCGTTCCGAGGAGACCCTCAACGGCTCCAAGGTGATGTGGATCTTGATTATTGCCCTGCTCAATGTCATCGGGCCTATTCTCTACTTCATTGTGGGACGGAAGGATGAATGAAGCGCTGCGCTGCGAAGGGCTGACCAAACGTTACGGGGAAGTTCTGGCGCTCGATCACCTGGATTTGGAGGTGCCGGCCGGCTCCATCTTCGGTTTCCTGGGGCGCAACGGTGCGGGGAAGACGACGACGATGCGCCTCCTCGTCGGACTGGCGCACCCTACCGCCGGCCGGGCCTGGGTCGCCGGCATCGAGACGACCGATGGCGACAGCACGGCGCGCGATAAGTTCGGCTATCTGCCCGAGGCTCCCGCCTTCTACGGTTGGATGACGCCCCGCGAGTACCTCGATTACGTGGGACGGCTGTTTGGTCTGCCCGACGCCGAACGCCGTCGTCGCATCGAAGAGGTGTTGACGCTCGTAGACCTCAAGGAGGCGGCGCGGCGGCGCATCGGCGGCTTCTCCGGCGGGATGCGTCAGCGGCTCGGCATCGCACAGGCGCTTTTGCATCGCCCGCCGGTGCTGCTGTTGGATGAACCGACGAGCGCCCTCGACCCGGCGGGCCGCCATGAAATCCTGGAGCTGTTGGCCGGCCTCCGGGGCGAGGTGACCGTCTTTTTCTCCAGCCACATTCTGGCGGACGTGGAGCGCATCTGCGACACCGTTGCCATCATTCACCAGGGGCGGCTGCTGTTGGTGGAAGCGCGGGAGGCGCTGCTCCAGCGGTACGCGCTCAACACTGCGCTGCTGGAGTTCGATCCCGCCGGCGGTCCGATCCCTGAGAAGCTGCTGGAAGGGCTGCGCGCTTTCCCCTGGGTGGAAGGGGTGACCGCAGACCTCCAGGGCGTGCGGGTGGTGGTGCGTGATGTGGACACGGCCAAACGCGCGTTGCTGCCTTACGTCGTGGGGCAGGGAGCGCTCCTCAGCCGCTACGAATGGGTGCGCCCCACCCTGGAGGAAATCTTCCTTCAGGTCAGCGCGTGACGCCGGAGGTGTCATGCCCCCGTGTGACAGGAGTACAGGATGATTCTCGCCTACACCCTTGCGATCCTTTTGATGTTCGGCCTGCCGGTGATGGCGGCGGTGGTGCTGCGACGTCGGGCGGCCGCGCCCTGGTTCCTTTTTCTCGTCGGCGCGGCGACTTTCGCCGGCTCGCAAGCGGTGCATTTGCCGCTGAACGCCGGCCTGACGCGACTTGGCTGGTTGCCGCGAGAGACTTTCGATCCGGCATTTCCTCTCTGGCGGACGGCCTTGCTGCTGGGAGTGACGGCGGCGTTGTGCGAGGAATCCGCGCGGGCGTTGGGGTACGCACTGTTGCGGCGCTGGCGCTCCCTCGAACACGGCCTGTTGCTCGGCCTGGGACACGGTGGCTGTGAGGCGCTGCTGACCGGCGTCCTGACGGCGGCTACCCTGAGCTCGCTGGCGGCATTGCGCGGTGTGGATCTGCAGGCGCTGGCGCTCTCCCCGGCGCAGCTCGTCGCCCTGAGCGCGCAGCTGCAGGTTTTCGAGCAGAGTCCGCTCGCCGCAGCGCTGCCCTTGTTGGAGCGGATCCTGGCCCTGGCCCTGCACCTGGTCTTTTCGGCGCTCGTGTGGCGGGCGTTCGTGGACCGCAAGGTCGTTTTCTACCTCGCGGCGGCGGCTTATCACATGGCGGCTAACGCGCTTCTTGTCATGATGGCCGGTTATACCGACAGCCTGGCCTGGACTTACGGGGCGCTGGTGGCGGGGCTCCTGCCGGGGCTGTTCTGGCTGGTGCGCCTGTGGCGGCGGGAACGCTCGCCGGTCGCGCGTCCCGTCGCTCCGTGGAAGGTGGAGGCGGCGGCTTTCCTGGCGGCGACGCGCAAGGAGCTGCTGCAACAATGGCGCACCCGGCGCGTCCTGATCGTGCTGGCGGTGTTCGTCCTGTTCGGCCTGTTCTCGCCGCTGCTGGCGTATTTCACGCCGCAGCTGCTGCGCAGCATCGCCGGCGCGGAGATGTTCGCGGAGCTGATCCCGACCCCGACGGCGGTGGACGCCATCGGCCAATATCTCAAAAATCTTTCCCAGTTTGGATTCATCCTCGCCATTTTGCTGGGGATGGGCGCCGTGGCCGGCGAGCGGGAACGCGGGACAGCGGCCCTGGTGCTGAGCAAGCCGTTGCCGCGCTGGGCCTTCATCCTGAGCAAATTCACCGCGCAGACGGTGGTGTACGCGGGTGGATTTCTGGTGGCGAGCCTGGGAGCATACTTCTACACGGTGGTGCTCTTCGGCGCGTTGGATTTTGGGCTGTTTATGGCGATCAATGCGCTGTTGTTCCTCTGGCTGATGGTGTTCGTGGCGGTGGCGTTGCTGGGGAGCGTCTTGGGAATGAGCACGGGCGCCGCGGCGGGAATTGGGTTTGGCGGCGCGGCGGCGCTGTTGCTTGCCGGAAGCCTGCCGCGCGTCGGGCCGCTGTTACCCGGCGGATTGTTCTCCTGGGCGGGACAGCTCGGCGCGCTGGGCGAGACGCCCGTGCCGTCGAATGCGGGCGCCGTGGCGGCTGCCGTGGCGTTGATCCTGCTCTGCGTGCTGGGATCCCTGGCGGCCTTCGAACAACAAGAGCTGTGAGATGCCCCCCCCAAAAAAAAGTAACTGTTCAGCCTGGCGCCAGGGTGCCAGACGGCAATGAAGGAACCTTTGTGGCCTGTAGCTTTTGCCCCACCCCCTGCCCCCTCCCCAACGGCGCATACGCCGTTGGGGAGGGGGAGAAAAAATAGGATTTTTGCAGGCGGGCGTAGCCCGCCTGCAAAAATCCACAAAAAAAGTGCCCCTTCCCCCCGCGCTGCGCGGGGGGAAGGGGCCAGGGGATAGGGGGAAAAAGTTGATACTCAATCTTCAGCAGTCGCCAGGAAATTTTGCGTTTTTTAGTCAGTGGCTGAACAGTTACAAAAAAAATCGAATCAAGCCCACATATGAAGTGGCTGCAGAGATTTCTGCAGCCACTTCGTCATTGCAAAGGTCACTTGCTTGAAGGCGCTTCTCAAACCGTAGGTTTCTGGAGCGTGCGACGAGCAAGGGCTAGATCTTCCGATGGCAAAGCCACCAATCAAGACAACCTTCCTTGCTTTTGCGCGCTTTGGCATCCTTGGCGGTTCTGGGGGGCGGGATGATCACATCGCTGCCGAAGAGAGCGTTGTTGGGCCAGTTCGCCGGAAGGGCGACCTTCTCTTTATCGGCGATCTGGAGGCCTTTGAGCATCCGCAAAATCTCGTCGAAGTTGCGTCCCAGTTCCGAAGGGTAGTAGGAATGGCTCGAATGGTCGCTTCGGGGTCCACAAAGAAGACGGCGCGCACCGTATTGGAGCCTGCACTGGGATGAATCAAGCCCAATATTTCCGCCACTTCTCCGTGATCAGCGATCAGCGGGAACTCGATCTTGGTATGCAGGTTTTCGTCAATCCACTCCAACCATTTGATATGGGAGAAGGCCTGGTCAATGCTCAGGCCGACGAGCTCGCTGTTCAGCTCACGGAACTGGGGATAGAGCTGTTGGAAAGCGTGGAACTCCGTGGTGCAGACGGGTGTGAAATTCCCTGGATGGCTAAAGAGAATAAACCATTTGCCCTTCAAATCCTCGGGCTGTGGAGCCCATTTAATTATAGCGAGCCTATTCGGGCTTTGGCAAAATAAAAACGCGATAATTTCCTCCTTTCCCTTCAAGCGAAAACAATGATTCTGTCGAGTTGCCCCATCTCCCCCTGCTATCTGGGATATAAACTCCCGCGTGAGAAGTTCTCGCGTTAATAATTATCGCGTAGGGAGATAAATATTCTGCCGCCGGTTTTTGCGTATCTACGGTAAAAAGAGGGTCTCCCAGAGAAAATTTTCTTCTATTTGGCCAACCAATCTCCTCTTCCGAAAAAGCCCCGCTTTCTTTGCTGACCGATATCCCAAATCCCCCAATACTTAAGAAATCCAACGGGTCGGAAATTTTCTCTGTTTGAAAACTGAGACCTTTTGTCGGTTGGACTACATATGAGGGCCTCGGTCCTTCTGCCGGAATCCTCTCGCAAAGACCTTGCTCTAAACATTCTTCTTCCGCCTCTCTTGGAACTATCGTCAAAGACTCACCAGCATGGTAAACTAATGGTTTATTCATCCATTCGCCGGGAATGGGAGCGTAAATTGTCGTTCCGATGGGAAGCGTTAAACCTAAGCTCACATTTGTAATTGTCTCGTCCCAAGGATTCTTATATTCTATTTCCCCCATTTCAAAGCTCATTCCCCTGGGATCAAAAGGCAGAGCAAATTTTTCATTGCCAGCCCGAATCGCTTCCGGATTATTATAAGGAGCCACTAAAACCTCCAAAGCCGCCGGAATTAAGCCAACGCCTCTTTCCGCTTGGCCATTAACAATATAGTTAACAACTTCTCCCGCGTAATCGCCTTCTTTTAGCCCATAAGGATTTTCCGCTTCCGCCCGGTAAACAATTTTATCTTCTTCATAAGAGACCTTTAGACCCTCGATCTCGGGAGGATTAACAATTTCTTCTGTCGGCGTTAATTCGGGAGTAGCCGTCGGCGTAAAAATGGGCATGGGTGTTCCCGTTGGTGTGGGAGTTTCTGGTGGTGTGGGAGTTTTCGTTGGTGTGGGAGTTTCTGGTGGTGTGGGCGTTTCTGTGGAAGTAGGGGTTGTTAGTCCCTCAAAAGGAAAGATTTCCCCCTCAGACGGTAGGGGAGGAAGAGTTCCCTCGGGCGCTGTCGCTGTTACCGGTGACGGCGTGGATATTCCCCCCTCGGCCGCTCTCTTTTCAGATAAGTAGACACCGTATCCCCCTGCCACCGCTAACACCGCTAACACCGCTAACAATGCCCTTCTCGCCTTTTTGCCTACCTTCCCCTTCCCCTGCCCCTCAAGCGGATTCTTCCTATCTGGAGTCCTTGTCTGTGGTTCTTCTTCTATATGAGCCATTTTCTTCTCCTTTAGTTTCCGCTAAGTTGAGCTTGCCAGACCCTACGATTTGGGTGTAAACTGGTCCCATTCTCGTTACGAAGGAGGGGGGACGTTCCGTTCGACTGTTTTTGCGCCGGTGCTTTGGCATTGATGTTTTGACTTACACGGTCAACACATGATTTCACATCAAACGTACAAGGTGAAGTAGATGAGTATATGAGTTACTATCATCACAAAAGGGCTTACCTCTCCCTTAACTTAAAGACACCCAATGAAATCTCAAGAGAATACAAAGTGTCTGATTTTCAAGCAAAGCACCGGAATCGGCAGAAAAATCTATTGATTCTTAACAAAGGTAGGAGAAAAATTAGCGGCCTTGGCCACCAAAGTCTCGGCAGATTCCTGAATCCTATCCCCGAAATTACCACCGCCACGCCTAACAAGGCCAAGATAAAGAGGCATCGTCATTAGCCCACTTCCATCGGTGCCCTCACGATCATCCAGTTTTACATCCCCGGCCAGATAATAAATGAGAACAGCTTCTTTCCCGTTTTCCCTCCAAACAGGCCCAACAGAATATCCATCACGGTGGCCCGGAGAGTAAACCGTCATGTATTCTTCCTCCTCCCACTGAGGATCGAGCGGGTCTTTATTGAATTCACCACTAGGAAGGAGAACAAGAAAAACTCTTTCACAATTATCCATCCGCTCTGAGTCGCTACTACCGTAATATTTGTCTTTCTCCCTAGCCCAGTATCTGATGAGATCATCTGCTGCCGCTGGCGAACCTTTGCTGATATCGAGCTTATAACCATAAGAAGCATCCGTTAAATAGATCAATCTGCCAGCCCGAGAGAAAGCCATTACTCTTCCTGTAGTCTTCTCATAGATCATTTTAATCTCTCCATCTTTTTCCCATACCCACGTTTTTAATTCTTCATCCCAACTCGGGCTGACGAATTCTCCCTCTATTTTTAATGGAGAGATTGCTTCTCCTGTCATGCCTCCCTCGCCTTTATTTGTAGCGGCCTCTTCTGTAGCGCTGGTTCTCTCTTGTTCCTCTATCGTCTCATAGGCCGGCATCTCTGGCGCCGCTGTCGCTTCGGGGGTTGGGCTGATCATCGACGTCGGGGTGATTAACTCGGAAGTAGGTGAAGGAGTTGGTATTGGCGTTTCCGTTGGCGCGGGGGTCTTTGTTGGCTTGGGATTTTCTGTGGGAGTAGGCGTTGTTATTCCCTTAAAAGGAAAGATTTCCCCCTCAGACGGCAGGGGAGGAAGAGTTCCCTCGGGCGCTGTCGCTGTTACCGGTGACGGCGTGGGTATTCCCCCCTCGGCCACTCTTTTTTCAGATAAGTAGACACCGTATCCCCCTGCCACCGCTAACACCGCTAACACCGCTAACAATGCCCTTCTCGCCTTTTTGCCTACCTTCCCCTGCCCCTGCCCCTCAAGCGGATTCTTCCTATCTGGAGCCCTTGTCTGTGGTTCTTCTTCTATATGAGCCATTTTCTTCTCCTTTAGTTTCCGCTAAGTTGAGCTTGCCAGACCCTACGATTTGGGTGTAAACTGGTCCCATTCTCGCTGCAAGGAGGGGGGACGTTCCGTAGAACACACCCTGGCTCACACGGTCAGCGGTTTGTGTTCGCGGATCATCGCCAAAATCACGAGTGTTACCCTTCGACTGTTTTTGCGCCGGTGCTTTGGCATTGATGTTTCGACTTACACGGTCAACACATGATTTCACATCAAACGTTTCTTATAAAAATTATACTTTCATAATAATGATTGTCAAGACCCTTGCGTCGAGACCTAGCCCGGCGGGTGAGGGCGGCCAATGCGCTGGCCGAGCAGACACCGTTGAAGTACATAGGGAATGCCCTGACATCCGGGTGCTGTAAGATTCATGGTTAACATTCGCGCACAAAGAATCACGCCGCAGTGATGATATAATAAGGACCTGGCCGTGATGCCAATCATCCCTGGGAGATTTCTCGAATGCGATGCCGAATGGTCCTGTTCCTCAGCCTGCTCTTGCTGGCAGGGTGCGTCGCGCCGACGCCGCCCCCGCCTCCGACGCCGACCCCGACCGCAACGCTGACGCCGACGGTGACAGCGACTCCCACGCTGACGCCGACCCCTACGGCCACTCCCACGCCAACCCCCACGCCCGTCCCCGCGCTGGCGCTGACGTTGCCCGAGCTCGCTGGCGTCTCGCCGCTGGAGCCATTCCCGCTCACGGTGGCGCTGGAACCGCTCACGGAGGCGTCCGTCGCAGCTGCGGCGAGCGCCATGATCACCGCGACGGTCCGTGATCCCCACGGTGCGGCCTTCGCTGTGCTGCCGTTCTCGCGTGCCGGGGAGGACCGCTACACTAGCGCCGCACCGGTGATCCTCCCCCTGGATGCGCTGTCGGGGACGTGGCAGATCGCCATCACCGTCACGGCTTCCATCGAGGTGCGCGGCGCGCGCGTGGGCTATTTCGAGCCGGAGCCGGCGCCGCTCCATGACCTGGAAGCCGTGCTGCCCGCTGCGGCCCGCCTCCTCGTGCCGGCCATTTTCGAGGAGCGCGTCGCTCAGGGGGATGCGTGGGCCGGCGGCCGCGTGTGGACCTACGGGCACAGCGAACTGGGGGTGTGGTGGGCGCCCGGTCCCACGGAGCCGCTGCATTATGACACCGCGTGGGCGCTGGTCGAAGCTACCTACGAGCCGGACCGGTACGGGGAGCTGCCGGAGATCGTGGACTTCGAGGAGGCGTCCTGGGGGGAGCGGCCGGCGTTCCGTTTCCGCGAGACCTGGCCCGGACGTTCCGGCGGGGAGGCCGTCGTGTGGGTCATTCAGGGACAGGATTACCGGCTTTACCTGCTGCGCAGCCGTCCTTTGGGGGTGCGCGCCGTGGATCCGTTGGTGACGCGGGTGTTGGAAAGCTTCAGCGTGGATTGAGGGGTCAGTAGAACAGGATCGGCGTCCCCACGCGCTTGTCGCTCTGGATGAACTCGTCCTCGAAGCCGCCGACGGGATGGGTCCAGCGGTAGACGAAGCGCGCGGCCTCGCTCGGCGCGTTGACACAGCCGTGGCTGCGGCGGACCCCGAAGTCATTGTGCCAGTAGACGCCGTGAATGGCGCGCCCTTCCAGGTCGAAGAAAGTGTTCCACGGGATGCCGGGCAGGTCGAACATGTCGCTGGGATTTTCCAGCTCCGGGCCGCCCTCGTAGGGCACGTTGCTCATGTGTCGCGAGCCTTGTTTCAGCAGCACGTTCCGCTCACCGGTTGGCGTAGCATGTCCCCCCACGCCCGAAGCGATGAGGGTGCTGAGGACGGGGGTGTCGCCCTCAAAGCAGGTGAGCCGTTGCGCGGTGAGATCTACCTCGATGCGTTTGCGGCCCACAAACGGTCGGAGGGGCGCGAGTTCCTGCCGCGGCAGGCGCCGCACGTCCTTCGCCAGCACCCACTGATGGTTCGTCCGCTGTCGGGGCGGATAATCGTCGAAGACTTTGTACCAGCCAACGCCCTGCTCGTCTTCGCTGGCAGCGATGACCCAGAAAACGCAGCCGCCGTAGAAGGTGTATTGCTTTGAGGCGTTCAGGGAAGGCGCGGTGTAGCCGCCGGTCGTGACCTGGGAGATCTCGCCCCAAAATCCCCATTTGCCGATGTCTTGGATGAAGGGCTGCGGCGGATAGATGCGCATGGGCAAGAGCCACGCCGAATGCGCATAACCCAACGGCGTGCGGTACCACAGGTCGTTGTGCGCGCTGAAGGGGGCATGGACTTCCTCCAGCAGCTCCACCGCCTGATCCCGATAGCGCACGTCGAGCCGTTTGGCGGAAGCGCTCGGCTTTTCGTAGAAGGCGACGGTGTGGATCGGGCGTCCCATCCACACCCACGGTTCCAGCTGGTGGCGAGGGTCGAAGTCGGCGCCGGGGGGCAGCAGTTCCGAGGGATAGGACGCTCGCGCGTGAAGCGTGGGGGCAAGCGCCGCCGTCGTTGCGGCGGCGACGATCAACTTGAGCATTTGGCGACGGGTGAGCATCGGTGACATGGCATCCTCCGCCGCAGAGTGTAACACCACCCTCGCGATGTCGCAAGCCGGGAATGGCCCCCGGCTCTCTGGGGGGCGACGGTCGCGCCCAATTTTATTCCCTGCTGCTGCGTCCTCGCGTCATTCCAGCTCCGGCGGCGCGCTGGGAATGTAGGGCATGATGAAGAAACCGTGCACGGGACGGTCGGCGCGACCGGGGATTTGTTGCACGCACGTGAGGCCCTCGACCGGCTCCGAACGCGGCGGGAAGCCCCACACCCGCCTGGCGCCCGCGGCGGTCTTCTCCGCACGGAGAATCACATCATCGCGGTTGGGATAGTTGGGGTCGTAGAGGGCGATCTCGTACGCCTCCGGGGCAGTTTCCGTGCAGGCGTAGGCCAGCACTTGGTGGTTTTCCCACAGGCGCGCTGTGTCTTTGAACCCCACGTAGATCAGGCCCAGGATCACGGGCACGTGAGCATCGAGGCGGCGGCGCGCGACCCCAAATTCCTTGAGCGTGCGGGCGCGGATGCCCTGGGGGCCCTCCGCCGGCAGCGCCATCCATTCCGCAAAGCGCAGGATGTAGCGTCCCATGGCGCCGAAGGTATCCATCTGCCGGTTGTAGAGGTATTTGTAGAAGGACGTGCCGCGCTCCGGGACCTGACTCAACTCGGGGACGGATTTTTCGGCGTAGTAATAGTCGCAGGCCGCGGAGGACATCCCCCCACAAAGGCCGTAGTAGGCGGAAACTTCGTTGACGAGGGGCAGTTTGAAGGGCAGCGGATAGCCGGGGAAGCTGTTGATGAAGTGCAGGCCGTGTTCGCTGGGGCGGAACTGGGTGAGGGGGGAGAACAGGGCGGGCAGCCGGTATTCTGTCACCAGCGGCAGCAGCGGCGTTGTGTGACGATAAGGTTTGTCGAGATAGGTGTAGCGGAACTCCAGATAGGGCAGGTAGAGATCCACCTCGTCGCTCTCAGACGGCCGACCGAAGAGACGCCGCAGCCGGGTGAGGAAGGTGTTGCCCCAGGAAGGGGCGAGCTCCGGATCGTCGAGGAAACGGCCGGGGTCATACACCACCGTGAAGCGTCCGTCGCGGTCCGAAAGTCCCGGCATCACCGTGAGGTCATCGTCGTGCCGCCCGGGGGCGTCCTCATCGAAGACCCGCACCTCGACGTTGGCGGCAGGCTTGTTGTTGGCAAACAGCACCCGGCCTTGAAGTTCAGTGGTCATCGTGGCCTCCTTCGAAAATAGAGATCAGCAGGTCAGCAGTTAGCGAATCAGCGAAAAGGCGAAAAGGCGAATCAGCGAAAAAAATCACTTGCGTAGCAAATGTAATGCAAACTTAAGACTGCGCTCAGGCCGCCCCGGAATGAATTCCAGGTCTGCTATGTTAAGTTCGCTGAAGCGAGCTCCCCAGCAGCGCGCATCAGCGCGGTTGGCTCGTGTCAGGCTGGGGATTCCATCCCCAGCCAAACCGGTGAGCCGTTACAGCCTCTGTTCATGGGTTATGGCTCACAGGGTAACTGTCCAGCCACTGACTAAAAAACGCAAGATTTCCTTGTGACTCCTGGAGGTTGAGCATCAACTTTTTCCCCCTATCCCCTGGCCCCTTCCCCCCGCGCTGCGCGGGGGGAAGGGGAACTTTTTTTTTGTGGTTTTTTGCAGGCGGGCGTAGCCCGCCTGCAAAAAACCTTTATTTTTTTCTCCCCCTCCCCAACGGCGTATGCGCCGTTGGGGAGGGGGCAGGGGGTGGGGCAAAAGCTACAGGCCACAAAGGTTCATCCATCGCCGTTTGGCTACCTGGCGCCAGGCTGAGCAGTTACCGCACATTTTCATTCTTGAATGATGTGCGCCGGCACATGACGTCTCCTTCAAAAATAGAGAGTCGTGAGCCGTGAGAAGAGAGTCGTCGCAGCCTTCAATCACGGCTCACCACTCACATTTTCATGCTTGCCCGGTGTGTGCCGGCACATGGCGTCTCTTCGAAAATAGGCGAATCAGCGAATCACTTACGTTCGCACGTTCACACGTGGACACCTTTGCATGAGGACACGTTGCCACGTTCACGGCGTCCCGCCTTTGGGAGATGACCCTCAACCGGCGCTGAGGCGCTCGTTGGGAGCCGCCTGCTCGCGGAGCCGTTTCACGTCGGATAGCGGCGGCAGGCCGAAGGTCTTTTTGTATTCCCGATTGAAGTGCGCGGGGTCGTTGAAGCCCACCCGGTAGCCCGCGGTCGCCGCGTCGAGATCCTCGCTGAGCATCAGCCGGCGGGCTTCCTGAAGTCGCACCTGCTTTTGAAATTGCAGCGGACTCATCGCGGTGACGGCTTTGAAGTGATGGTGAAAACTCGAGACGCTCATGCCCAGGTCGCGAGCGATGTCTTCGACCCGCAAGGGATGGTCGAGCTCGTTGCGGAGTCGCTCGATGGCCCGGGCGATGCGGTGAGCGTGGCCCCCTTGGGTGGCGATATAGCGGAGCCGGTCGCCTTGTTCGCCCAACAGCAGGCGAAAGATGATTTCCCGCGTGATCAGCGGCGCGAGGAAGGGCGCTTCCGTGGGATTATCCAGGAGCCGCACCAGGCGCAGGATGGCGTCCAGCAGATCGGCATCCAGGGCGCTGACGTCGAGCGCGCGCACGTGCGTCTCGTCGTGCGTCGCGAGCTGGCCGGTTTCGACCATGACGGCGCCGACGGTCACAGGATCGAGCTTGAGGCTGAGGCTGAGGTAGGGGCGTTCCGGCGACGCTTCGATGACGTGGCTCACGATGGGGAGCTCGGCCGTGACCAACAGGTAGTGCATGGGATCGTACTGGTACCGGTACTCGCCCAGGAAACCCTCCTTGCTCCCCTGCGCAATCACACAAAAGGCCGGGTCAGACACACTGTGGGCCAACTCTGTGGGGGCGGAGAGGCGATGGAGGCGCAGGCCCTTGAGCGGCTCGCTGCCGCCGTCCTTGCGGAGGGCGCGCATGAGCCGTTCGACCAACTCGTCCCTGCTGGCTTGCATCCGAGAGGCCTCGAGCTCTGCCTGGAGGGGATGCTGCGCATTCATAGGATCTCCTTGTCGTTTTTTCCTGAGACTTGCAGAATCGTACAATGATCTTCCAGAATTATTATACCACACTGTATTCAGCGCTGCTATAATGATAAGTGTGAGGGGCGGGGGTTCGGCGCTTGCGGAAAATGAAGCCCTGCCCGCTCAGCACGAAAATTGCAGAAGGAGTGTGTGAGATGGACCTGGCTATTCAGTTGATGTTGAGAGTCGAGCGTGAAGCGGAGCTGCGGATGCGTTCCACTATGGCCCTCCGAGACAGCTTCGTGGAGGACGACGAGCCGAGCTGCGCTTCCAAACGCGAGGAGCGGCTTCGACCGCGCTGCGAGCCGGCTTGTGGCGCCGCGTGCTGTGAGTGCGCCTGAGCGTGAGAAGTGCCGCTCTAGCCGCAGAGAATGTTGGGGACGCAGAGTTTTTATTTCCAGGTGCTGGTGAAAGGAGACCGAGATGGAATACACGCGCTTAGGTTCGACGGGATTGCAGGTTTCGCGCCTTTGCCTCGGCTGTATGGGTTTTGGCGATGCGGAGCGCTGGACCCACAAATGGGTGCTCGATGAGGAAAACAGCCGTCCGATCATCAAGAAGGCGCTGGAGCTGGGGATCAATTTCTTTGATACGGCCAACGTCTATTCGCTGGGGAGAAGCGAGGAAATCCTCGGGCGCGCGCTGAAGGATTTTGCCCGGCGTGATGAAGTCATCATCGCTACCAAGGTGTTCAGCCGCATGCGTGAGGGGCCGAACGGCGCCGGACTATCGCGCAAGGCCATCATGACCGAGATTGACAACAGCCTCCGGCGGTTGGGGACGGAGTACGTGGACCTGTACCAGATCCACCGCTGGGATTACGAGACTCCCATCGAGGAGACGCTGGAGGCGCTGCATGACGTGGTCAAAGCAGGCAAGGCCCTGTACATCGGCGCATCGGCGATGTTCGCCTGGCAGTTCCAAAAAGCGCTCTACGTCGCCGAGAAGCACGGCTGGACGCGCTTCGTCTCGATGCAAAATCACATGAACCTCATCTATCGCGAAGAGGAGCGGGAAATGTTGCCGCTGTGCCGGGAAGAGCAAATCGGGGTGATCCCCTACAGTCCGCTGGCAGCCGGGCGGTTGACGCGCGACTGGTCCCCGGCCAGCACGTTGCGTGCCGAAACCGATCAAATCGCCAGGATCAAATACGATGCGACCGCCGAAGTTGACCGGCAGATCGTCGAGCGGTTGGCCGAGGTCGCTGAGAAGCGGGGGGCGTCGCGCGTCCACATCGCGCTGGCCTGGCTGTTGCAGAAAGAGCCGGTGACGGCTCCCATCGTCGGCGCGACGCAGATCCGGCACCTCGAAGAGGCCATCGGGGCGTTGTCCATCGGCCTGACGCCGGAAGAGGTCGCTTACCTGGAAGAACCGTATGTGCCCCATCGTGTCGTGGGGCCGCAGTGATGCGGGAGGTGGAACATGTCCCAGTGGACGGAAGATGAGCTCGGGCGGATTGGCGCTGCAGAGGAATTGCAGCTGGCGTCCGTGCAGCGTGACGGCGCTTTGCGCCGGCCGGTGACGATTTGGGTGGTTCGCGTCGGCGACGCGCTTTACGTCCGTTCCTACCGGGGACGGGACAGCGCCTGGCATCGCGGCGTCCAGCTGCGCCATGAGGGGCGGATCGAGGCCGGCGGGGTCGAGAAAGACGTCGTCTTCGTGGAGGAGCGCGATCCCGCCATCAACGCTCAGGTGGACGCTGCCTACCGCGCCAAATATCGCCGTTACCCGCAGTACGTCGCTCCCTTGCTCACTGACGACGCGCGCGTGACTACGCTCAGGCTGGCGCCGCGCTAGGGGAAGGGGGCAGGTCTGCGCCGCCGGCAATCAGCGGGGGGAAGTCTTGGATGGGCCTGCTATGGCTCAGGAAGAAGGAGCCTGACTGCGGGGCCGTTCGCTAAATGCTGATCTGGCTCTGATGGGGGAGACTTGTTTCCTGATGGCTGTTTGTTGGACGAATTTTACTGCTGCGCGTCTATGTTGACGGCTTCATCAGTGGGGAATGCTCGCGTCACATCTGGTTCTGACAGGCTGAGATCGCTGCTAACACGCCGTTCCAGGTGCATAACGGCCTTGGGGTATAGCGAGCGGCTGGGAGAGGTCGTATTTCTCATGTGATTTGTTGGGAAGCCAGGGTCGCTCCTCCGAAAATGGAGAGCAGTGAGCCGTGAGAAGAGAGTCGTCACAGCCTCTGCTCACCACTCACGACTCACATTTTCGTGCTTGCCTGGTGTGCGTCAGCACATGGCGTCCCCTTCATGACCCGACAGAGGAGTGATGAGCGGCGGAGAAAGGTGGGTCGTACAGGATTCGAACCTGTGGCCCTGGGCTTAAAAGGCCCCTGCTCTACCGGACTGAGCTAACGACCCACGGGTTTGGAGTATAGCATGAGCGGACGAGATGTCAATCTGCGGCATGGAGCGCCGCGAGCGCCGCGAGCAGCGCCGGCGTCATCTCTGCCGCCGTTCCCGGCAACACCACCTCGGCGATGTCGTTGATGAGGGTGGGCGCGGGGTTGATCTCCACCAGCGATTTGCCCCGGCCCCTGGCGTACCACACCAGCGAGGCGGCCGGCTCCACCTGCCCGGAGGTCCCAATCACCAGCACGGCCTCACAGGCCAAAATCTCCCGTACCGCGGCCTTCCACACCTCCACGGGCAACAGCTCGCCAAACCAGACCACGTCGGGACGGGTCAACGCGCCGCAATACGGACAGGGTAAAGGTTCAGTCTGATCCAGTTCCGGCGTCGGCGTGAGGGTGGAAACACCCCGACAGTTTTTGGAGCACTTGTAGCGGTGCACGCTGCCATGGAGCTCCAACACGCGCCGACTGCCCGCCCGTTGATGGAGCCCGTCTATGTTCTGCGTGATGACGGTCACGCGAGGCAGGAGCTGCTCCAGCGCGGCGACCGCTTTGTGCCCGGCGTTGGGTTCCGCAGCGAGGATTTGCTCCCGCCGCTCCAAATACCAGCGCCATACCGCGCGCGGATTGCGACGGAAGCCCTCCGGCGAGGCGTAATCCTCAGGCGCGTTGCGCGACCAGACCCCGTCTGCATCGCGGAAAGTGTCCAGACCGCTGTCTTTCGACATCCCCGCGCCGGTGAAAACCACCAGATGGGGGACGTCGAGCAAGTGCGCCGCTCGCTGTAGCCGTGTTTCCATAGCGTTTCCTCAGCCAATAGAGATCCGTGAGCCGTCGCAGCCTCTGCACACGTTCACACGTTCGCACGTGTCCACGTTCCCACGTCCGCGCCTTCACACGTGGGCACGTTCAAATTGAGCTGGACAAACTGCGCTCCTGCCAACAACGTCGCGGCAGGGGGGATGGTCTCGAAGAAAATCAGATGGGTAGGACAACGACAGTCCGAAGCGCCAAAACGCGGGGCCGGGATGCGCGCGCCGGGCAGCGCGAGGAGCTGCTGCGCCCAGGCGCACTCCTCCCGGGATTCCGGGACCAGCCACAGGGCCACTGGCGTGGCCACCGCGCGCAAAGCGTCAATGTGCCAGTGTCGCACCGTTCCCCCGCGCAGATGCCTCTGCACCCGTGCCGCCAGCCCGCCCGGACCCCAGGCGCTCCCGACGTAGAGATAATCGCCGGCAGGGAAAGCGATTTTCCCCAGGGCGCCGACGTCCAATTGCAGCGAGCGGTCGAGATGTAATCCCAGCGCGTAGACGCCGGGTCGAGCGCTCAGCTGCGCATCTGTCGCTGCCACAACCGTCCCGCCAGCCACGCCAGCACCACTCCCAGTCCAACGGCGAAACCGCCAGCCACATCCATCACGTGGAGGGCGTGATTGGGGGTGAGCAACAACAGCAATTCCCCCTCGTAGGCGGCGGGAAGCGCGAACGCGATCAGCCCCAAAATGATGAAACACACGCCGGCGGCGCTGAGACCCACGATGGTCCAGTCGCCCTGGAGCCGCGCCCTCACTCCTCCACGGGGGGCGGAACCGGCAGCGCTTCGACCGCCGTGGTCTGCCATTTGGTCCCTACCTCGATGAGCATGACGGGGATGTCCTCGCGGATTGGGTATTTGCGTCCGCAATCGCTGCACACCAGCCAGACGCCGTCGCGCACCAACGTCAACTGACCGGGATCTTCCTTGTCCTTGCGGCGCGTTTCGCCGCTCACGCAGTGCGGACAGCGTAGAATGTCCAGCAGTCCTTGATCTACCATGCTTGCCTCCTCACGGTCCGGTGATGGGGAAAGTATACCACGCTGCCCAGCTCCCGCAACCGCCCGCGCGATCAGTTCGCCGGTGCGACTTGTGAGGATTTTGAATCTGCACTACAATAACGTTATGAGACGCCAGGCGCTGGCGCACGTCACCTGTGAGCAGAGGCTGCAACGGATCGCCGGTTTAGCTGGGGATGGAATCCCCAGCCTGACGCGAGCAAACCGCGCTGAAGCGCGTTGTTGGGAAAGCTCGCTTCAGCGAACTTGACGTAGCAGACCCGGAATTCATTCCGGGGCGGCCTGAGCGCAAACTGAAGTTTGCGTTACATTTGCCACGCAAGTGATTTTTTTTCGCTGATTCGCCTTTTCGCCTTTTCGCTGATTCGCTGACGGCTGACCCGCTGATCTCTATTTTCGAAGAAGGAGGGCCTATGGAAATTCCCATTATCGTCACCGAAACGCCGGAGGTAGCCCCCGCTGCGGCGCCTCCCAAGGTTGATCTCAACACAGCGGATGCGACGACGCTTATCACACTTCCCGGCATCGGTCCCGCCCTTGCGGAACGGATTCTGGCGTACCGTGAAACGCGCGGGCCGTTTCTCGCGCCTGAGGAGCTCCTGGCCGTGCCGGGTATCGGCGCGAAGGTGTACGCGGGCCTCGCCGAGCGCCTCACCCTCTCGTTGCCCGCGCCGGAGGCCGCGACAGACGCCGACAGCGCCGCCGTAGCCCCGCCCTTTGTGGAGGAGGCGCCTCCGCCCGCCGAAGCCCCTGCCCTGCCGGAAAATCCGCCGGCGGGCCCCCTGCCCCCTGCTGAGGAAGAGCCGGTACTGCCTGCGCCGCCGCCTGCCCCTCGTCCAGAACCTGCACCTCAACCTGCCCCTCGTCCAGAACCTGCCCCACAGGCGCCGCCTGCCGCTCCCGCCCCCCGCCCCGAGAAACGGTCGGGCTGGGGCTGGCTTGGCTGGGTCGGCGCCGTCTTCGTGGGTGGCATTCTGGGGATGATCTTCTCGCTGCTGGTGCTCACCGGCATCAACGGGACGCTCAACACCACCTATCACCCCGCGATCATGGATTTGCAGAATCAAGCCGCCGACCTCGCCGCCCGCCAGGAGACGTTGCAGGGAGAAGTGAGCGGCCTGCGTCAGCGCTTGGATCGCCTTGAGGGGTTGACGACGCGCATGGAGCGGACGGAGGCGGCCGTCAAAGCACTGGATGAGGACGTCTCCACCCTCCGAGAGGAAATCACCGCGCTGGGGGCGGCGACCGACGTGCTTACGGAGCAAATCGCCACCGTCGAGGTGCGCACCGTGAAAGCGGAGACCTTCTTCCAACGCCTGCAGACCTTGCTGACAGAGCTCTTCGGCGACGCCAACACCTCATCGCCGACGCCGCAGGCTCCCGTCGAACAGGAGGCGCAGCCATGACCGTCACGCAACCGCCTTCGGGCAACACTTTTGGACGCGCCGTGGGAGCGTTTTTCAAATTCCTCTTGCGGCTGATCTTCGTCATCGTCTTGGGGGTGCTGATCGGCGCGGCGCTCTATTTTGGCGTGCCCTGGGTCTACCACACCTTCGTCCGCCCGGTGCAGGAGAACACCGCCCGCATCACGGCGCTGGAGCAGCGGCTGACGCAAGAACAGACGCGCGCTCAAGCCGATCTGCAAAGCCTGGAAGAGCGGGTGACAACGCTCGAGGCGGCATTGCAGGAGGCGCGCGATGCGGCCGCGTCCCGCGATGAGGCCTTGGCCGCCCAATCCGAGGCGTTGAGTGCGGCAGACGCGCGCCTTGCGACTCTGGAAAAGGAACTGCTTCAGGCCGAGGCGGATGTGAAAGCGCAGGCGGACAGTCTCGTCGAGCTCCAGGCGGAGCTGGAAGTGCTGCAGGGCTTTGTCGTCGAAAACACCGCTGCCGTCAGCCAACAGGTCGGTGAGGTGGAAGGACGTGTGGCGCTGTTGCAGACGGCGCAGGACTTGCTCCGCGTGCGGCTGCTCTTGCTGGAGCAAGATCCACGCGCGGCAGCCGAGGCCACGACCCTCGCCGTTGCCCACCTGGAACGGGCGCGCGCGCTGGCGCCCGAGCTGGAAGCGGCCATCACGCCCTTGCAGGCCCGGCTGGGCGACTTGCGGGCGCTGATCGAAGCCGGCTCGTTCCGCGTGGGATTGGAACTGGAAGCGCTGTGGGCTGAGGTGATGGAACTGGTACTGCCTGCTCCCGTCGTCGAGGCGACGCCTGCTGCGGCTGTACCCGGTGCGCCGACGCCGGCGATTTCACCGATCTCTACCCCGACGCCGCCTGCTGCGGGACGCGCTACGCCGACTCCACCGATCCCTACGCCCGCGGCGCCCTGAGTCTGAGAGGCTGCGCACGTGTACACAAATGTGTGGCTGTGTACACGTGCGCATGTTTATAGGAAAACTCACTTTTTTGGGGGATGCATGACCGACTCCGATGACCTGTTTCACTTCGAGCTGCTGGCGACGGAGGGCGAGGCCCGCGCCGGCCGCTTCATCACCGCCCATGGACCCCTGCCCACCCCGGTCTACGCGCCGGTCGGCACACAGGCAAGCGTCAAGGCCGTCACCCCGCAGCAGCTCGAGGAGGCCGGCGCGACGCTCGTGCTGGCGAACACCTACCACCTCTACCTGCGCCCCGGCGACGAGCTGATCGCGCGCCTCGGCGGCGTCCACCGCTTTATGAACTGGCGCGGCCCCATGCTCACCGATTCCGGTGGATTCCAGGTCTTCAGCCTGGCGGGCTCGCGGGGACAGAAGGCGCTGCGCACCCTCGACGATGACGGCGTGACCTTCCGCTCGCACATTGACGGCTCGCTGCACCGCTTCACGCCGGAGCGGGTGATGGAGATCGAACAGAACCTCGGCGCCGATATTGCTATGGTGCTCGACGAGTGCGCCCCGCCCGACGACTACGACGTTTGTGTCCAGGCGTTGCGTCGCACCCACGCCTGGGCCGAGCGCTGTCAGGCCGTCCATTCGCGCCCGGATCAGGCGCTCTTTGGCATCGTTCAGGGCGGTATTTTCCCCGACCTGCGGGAGCAGAGCGTGCGTTTCCTCACGGAGCTGGATTTCCCCGGCTATGGGATTGGGGGACTTTCGGTGGGGGAGACCAAGGCGCAGATGCTGGCGGCGCTCGCGGTCACCGCGCCGTTGCTGCCGGCGCACAAGCCGCGCTATCTCATGGGGGTGGGGACGCCGGAGGATTTGGTGGAAGGGGTCGCCCGCGGCGTGGACATCTTTGATTGCGTGTTGCCGACACGGGTGGCGCGGAACGGCCAGGCGCTTCTGCGCACCGGCAAGGCGAACCTGCGCAACGCGCGTTTCGCCGAAGATCCTGCCCCGCTCGATGCGACCTGCGGCTGTTACGCCTGTCAGAACTTCAGCCGCGCCTATCTGCGGCATCTCATCATGGCCGGGGAGATTTTGGGCGCCACGCTGCTCACCCTCCACAATCTCCACACGATGTTCACCCTCATGCGGGAGATTCGGGAAGCGATCCTCGCCGGGCGTTTCGCGGAGTACCGAGCCGCGTTCTGGGAGGCGCGACGCTGACGGCGTCGCCGGTCACAACTCCAGCTCGCGCAGCCGGGCGGGATCGTCGCGCCATTTCGGTTTGACCTTCACCCACAGGTCGAGGTAGACCTGCCCCCCGATGAAGCGTTCCAGCTCAGCGCGCGCTGCCGAGCCGATGCGTTTGAGCTTTTCCCCGCCCTTGCCGATGAGAATCGGCTTTTGCGAATCTCGCTCCACCCAGATTGTCGCCGCGATGTAGGTGATGCCGCTCTCGCGCTCCTCGAATTCTTCGACCAGGACGGCGCTCGCATGGGGGACTTCTTGCCGCGTGAGGTTGAGCACTGCCTCGCGGATGAGCTCGGCGGCGATGTGCCGCTCCGTCTGATCCGTGATTTGCGTATCCGGGTAGTAGCGCGGTCCTTCGGGCAGGCGGGCCACGATGGCGTCCAACAGGGGATCGAGCGCGATCCCCTCCAGCGCGCTGATGGGGGGAACGGGGACGCTCTTCGGCAGCAGGGCGTGATAGGCTTCGAGCCGTGCGGTCGCCTCTGCCTCTGGAACCCGATCGCATTTGTTGCCCACCAGCAGCACGGGGCGCCGCGCGGCCTTCTGGCGCAGGAGCGTGGCGATGTGCTTGTCCTCCTCGCGCGGCGTCGTCGTGAGGTCCACGAGGAAGAGGATCACGTCGGCGTCGGGGATGGCCGTGACTGCCTGTTCAATCATCCGGCGGTTGAGGCGGAAGGCGGGATTTTTGTGGATGCCGGGCGTGTCCACCAGCAGGAGCTGATAGCCGGGCCGCGTGACAATGCCCAGGAGTCGGCTGCGCGTCGTCTGCGGCTTGGAGGAGACGATGGCGATCTTCTGTCCCACGAGGGCGTTCACCAGGGTGGACTTGCCCGCGTTGGGGCGCCCGATGAGCGCCGCGAAACCGGAGCGATGTCCTTCGGGCAATTCCTTGGCCTCGCGATCGAGGTCCGTCCCCTCGACGGGCGCGCCATGTTGGCCGAGAAAGGCCTCGATCAGCGCCAGGCTTTCCTCGTCGAGCGCCTCGTCCGCCGTTGATTCATCCTCTTCCAGGAATTCTACTTCATCTGTCACAGTGTTTCACCAGTAGGGGGTAATGGGTAATGGGTGAGGGGTAATGGGGAAATGAGTAATGGGGGATGGGTAATGGGGGATAGGTAACCAGTATCCAGCATCCAGTATCCAGTATCCAGTATCCAGTATCCAGTATCCAGCATCCAGCATCCAGCATCCAGCTCCTACTCCCCCTTCACCAGATAAATAGCGGGCAGGCCCAGAAGCGTCGTGATCCCCTTCACCAGGACGTTGGCCCAGAAAATGGACCAGACGACTGCGGCGGGGAGCACGCCGCCGAACGCGCCCCAGCAAAAGATGAGGCTATCCACGGGAACGCTGACGCTGTTGCTGAGCAGCACCCGCGCCCATTGATACCGGTGCGTGATGCGGGTGACCCACAGGTGATACACCTCGGTATCGAGCAGCTCGCTGAAGACCTCCGCGCCGATGCTGGCGATGACGATGCGCCACACCGGCGTGAGCACTCCGGCGAAAGCGGTCTGGAGTCCCCAGGCAGGATCGGGGGGCAGGGCGCTCAAAAACGCGAAGTAGCCCGCCATCAACAGGTTGATGACCCCGGCGGCGAGGATGATCGTCCGCGCGGCCTGCCGCCCCAGCAATTTGTGCACCATGTCCCGCAGCGTGAAGGTGAGCGGGTAGATGAAGGTGCCCCCATCAATGCTGAAGCCGCCCACCAGCGCGATCTTGAGGCTGCCGACGTCGGCGAGGATCTGCGCGGCGATGTAGGCGGCGATGACGAGGACCCCCGCTTGTGAGAATGCCACATCGCGCTCTGCAGTACGTTCCTGATTCACTTTTGACCCTTCACGCTCACTTTTGCCCAACCATACCACGTCCGGCCCAGACGACAAGGGACGGCAGAAGCCCCGACCGCACCGGTCGGGGCTTCTGTGAGGGGACGGCCCTTCAATAATCCATCAGCACGGAGGGCAGGAGGGGGAGCTGCGGCAGCGCCCCCGTCCGCAGGATGAAGGCGGCGGCGGGAAGGCTGACCCGCCCTTGGGTCACGGGGATGTCTTTTCCACTCAGGGCGTCGGTGTAGACGCCATCGGGCAGCTCGACGCTCACCGCTCCGTGTTCCCCCGTCACATTGAAGATGCCGTAAAGGCCGCTATCGGGCGCACTCCATGCCGCCTGGATCGCGGGTTCGCCGGCGAGCACGGTGAATTCGCCTTGCCTCTGCGCCGGGTCTTTCTTCAGCTGCGCGAGCGTGCTGAGGAAGGGTTGCAGTTCGTAATCGCCCCAGGAGATTTTGTCCACATCGAAGAGGGAGGGCGCGTGCGCTGCGCCGGATTCCTGTCCCCCATAGATGAGGAAAGCGCCCTTGTTGAAGGCCTCGAAAGCCGTCCATGCCAGCGCTTGATCCCGATCGGGAATGTAACCCATGATGCGGGGCTGATCGTGATTTTCCACATAGCGCAATTTGACGTAGTTCGCCGGATAGATGGCGTCCTGCAAGCGCAGCAGCTCCAGATAGCGCGAGGGCGGCACGACGCCCTTGAAGGCGGCTTGCAGCATCGCCCAGAGGTCGTACACGTAGGTGAGGTCGAAAGCGCGGTAGAGCTCGCCGTCGGAGAGGCCGCTCAGGTGTGCCCGCCGACGGTATTCCACAAAGCGCGCGTGCACCGATTCCGCCAGCCAGATGACCCCCGGCTTCACTCGCGCCACGGCCTCGCGGGCCTCCAGCCAGAATTCCAGCGGCAGCAGCGAGGCGACATCGCAGCGGAAACCGTCCACGCCGAACTCTGCCCATCCCTGCAGTGTCTCGATGAGGTACGCGGTGAGACCGGGGTGCGGATGCTTGAGGTCAATCACGTCGCTCCATTCGGGCACGGTTGTCACCGGCGTACCGGCGGCGTCCTGATGAAACCATTCGGGATGCTCCCGCACCAGCACCGAATCGTGGGCCGTGTGATTGTAGACCACGTCTATCATCACTTTGAGCCCCAGCGCGTGCGCCGTCTGGATCAGCCGGGCGAACTCCTCGCGCGTCCCGTATTCGGGATTCACGCCGCGATAATCGGCGATGGAATAGGGGCATCCCAGGCTCCCCTTCTTGTTCTTCTGCCCGATAGGATGGATGGGCATGAACCAGATCACGTCTACCCCCATGCTCTGGATGCGGGGCAGATCGGCTTCCACATCGGCGAACGTGCCGTGAGGGCCGTGATTGCGGACATAGATTTCGTAGAGCACCAGATTTCGATACGTGCGCAGGGTGTCTTGAGCCATGGTTTCCTCCTAAAATGGTAATGGGTAATGGGGAAATGAGTAATGGGTGAGGGGTAATGGGGGGATGGGGTAGCCAGCATCCAGTATCCAGCATCCATTCCCCTCAGGCGGGCGCGATACACGCTGGGTCCTCGTTGGCGGGGTCGTTGACCCGCGTCGAGACGGGATAGGCGATCATTTCCTCAGCGGGGTAAGGCGCGAGCAGAGACTGCAGGTCGTGCGGGGCGCGTTCGGCGGGATCGAGCCACCCGGCGTAGGCGCTGCGCGGCAGGATGACGGGCATGCGGTTATGGATGGGGGCGAGCAGGGCGTTGGGCTCCGTGGTGATGAGGGTGCAGGTGAGCAGCGGCGTGTCATCGGGATGCCACACCTCCCACAGCCCGGCGAAGGCGAAGGGCGCTCCTGAACGCAGCCGAATCGCCAGCGGCGTCTTCCCGCGCTGTCCCGGTTCCACGCGCCACTCGTAGAAGCCATCTGCCAGGATCAGGCACCGTCGTTGCCGGTACGCCGCGCGGAAGGAGGGCTTTTCTGCCAGCGTCTCAGCCCGCGCGTTGATCAGGCGGCTGCCTATGGCGGGATCCTTAGCCCACGCGGGGACCAGTCCCCACTGCAAAAAGGTGATGCGCTGTTGTCCATCGTTGATGACCACGGGCACCGGCTGCGTCGGCGCGATGTTGTAGCGCGGGCGCCATTCGGCGGGCGGCTTGAAGTCGGGGAAGGCGGCCTCCAGGTCCTCGGCCTCCAGCGTCATGAAAAACCGACCGCACATTTCAGGATCCCTCCCACACTTTCGGCAGGCTTTGGATGCGGCGCACGCGCAACATGCTGCGGACTTCTTCCAGCCGGTGCACGATGCGCGCGAGCACCCGGCTATTTTCTTTGATCACGAAATGCAACACGGCGAGGCCCTCTGCCGCGATTTGATGCGCGGAGGCGTCCGCTACGTTCAGGCCCTCGTCCACGACGACTTTGAGGGCGTCAAACATCAGCCCCGGCCGGTCCATCGCGTAGATTTCCAGGGTGATGGTGTAAATCTGCCCCGGCGTCCCTCCCAACACTTCGTCGAGGATCGCCGCGCTCAGCGGCCCGGCCAGGAGGTCCCCCCGCCCGACGCGCAGGCAGAAATCCTCCACCGTCAGCCCGCGCCGTCGCGCGAGTCGCTCGATGGACTCCGGCGTCCACCCGTCACACTCTCCCCAACGCGCGATCTCCTTTTCGATGACCTCCCGCCCTTGCTGGATTAATTCGGCTTGCGGCAGACGGGCGAACCAGCGGCGGAGGCGGCGCAGGGTGTCGGGATGGCGCGCGTACCCCAGGTCGGTGTCCATCCACTTGCGTTCGGGGCCGGGGTCGAGCTTCGTGATGATCTCCACCTGGGCGCCGTTGGTCAGCGGCGTGTTCAGTGGCACGGACTGGTGGTTGACCAGCGCCCGCAGGCATTTATCCCCCACCTCGGTGTGAATCGCGTAGGCGAAATCCAGCGGGGTGGCGCCGACCGGCAGGCTGATCACATCGCCATTGGGGGTGAAGACGCGGATTCGCGGCGGCGTCATCTCGGATTTGAGCTGCGTGATGAAGGTCTGCGGATCTTCTTCCAGCAGCGAGGTGATTTCCTTGAGCAGCGACAGCTGTGGCAGCGGTTCGGTCTGGCCGTATTGCAGGTAGACGCCGATGCCGTATTTCGCCAGCTGGCGCATCTGTTCGGTGTAAATGCGGATCTCCACGCGATGGCCGTGAGGGCCGACCACCGTGGTGTGCAGAGCGCGGTACAGGTCGTGTTCGGGCGCGGCGATGTAATCCCGGAATTCCTCTCGCAGCGGGGGCCACAGCTGATGGGCGTAGCAGAGTGCCAGGTAGCATTCGGGCAGGGTGGGGACCACGACGTACACCCGGAGGGTGTCGTAGATGCGGGCGGGATCGCCGCCCTGCTCTTTGATCTTGCGGTAGTAGGTGGACACGGGATTGTCGAGCGGCAGCACCGTCGCGTTCAGCCCGCACGCCTGCAGGTGCTCGCGCAGCTGCTGGAGCGTGCTTTCGAGCTCGCCGGCGAGCAAGCGCGTGCTGGCGGCGAGCAACTCTTCGATTTCGGCGTAAGTTTCGGGATGCAGCTCTTTCAGGCACAGGTCGCTGAGCTGCTGCTTGAGGAGCCAGATTCCCAGGCGGGTGGCCGTGGGCACGAAGAGCTCATCCGTCTCGATGGCCATGCGCCGCCGTTTGTCCGGCCTCAGGGCGTCGAGGGTCTGCATGTTGTGGAGCCGGTCGGCGAGTTTGATGACAATGACGCGCAGATCGGCGGTCATCGCCAGGAACAGATTGCCCAGGCTGGCGGCGTTGCGTTGTTCGGGGGACAGCTGCCCCAGATTCTGCAGCCGTTGGGTGCGGAGGGCCTCGACGCGTTCGTCGAACTTGGTCAGCCCCAACACCAGTTGCGCGATTTCGACGCCGAATTCCTGCCGCAGATCCTCGTAGGTGAGGGGAGTGTCCTCCAGCACGTCGTGGAGGAGGGCCGTGGCGAGGCTTGCCGCGTCCATCCGCATTTGCGCCAGCGTCTGCGCGATGGCGAGGGGATGGCAGATGTAGGGCTCGCCGGATTTGCGGTTCTGACCGTTGTGAGCCTCTCGCGCCGCGTGGTAAGCGTCTGCTACCAGCAGCCGATCGGCCTCGGGCAGGTACTGCAGCATCGCGCTGAGGCGATGATAAGCGTGCTCGACCCGATCCAGGGTATCTTCCGGTTCAGTCGCGCCGGTCATGAGTCTCTCTCCCCGGCTGCCGCAGCCAAACAAAACCCCGCGCCTGTTTCGAGACCGGCGCGGGGTTTGAATGAAGAGCGGATAGCAGCATCGTCTGCGGCTGCTGACGCCAGCAGTCACGCGCCATGAAGATAATCCGGCAAGGCCGGGCCTGCGCTGTGGAAATCCCGTCGGCTGTCATCATCACAAACCGCCAATGGTTTCGGATTCATCGAGTCTATTTTAGCCGGAATTGCAGAAAAGGCAAAGATGCCGCGCCGACGGCGCGTCTCAGCCCTTGACAGCGGTGATCAAGAAGAAGGGCAGATGCGCGATTTGTGACCAGGGCCCCTTGAGCGCTCGCGCTTGATGTTCGATGGAGCTCAGCGTCGCGCGTTCTTCCTGGGTGAGCGGCAGCCCTTCCAGGAAAGCGAAGCGCTCGGGGGCCGGCGGAGGTAACACTTCGAAGAGCCGCACGCGCACGTTAAATCCCTGCGCCGCGAGCAGGCCGGGCAGGGTCCGCCCGACGAGGGGATTGGCGCCCACGCGCGACAGCGCCGCCAGCCACAGAGAGCGGGTGGCCAGGGCGGGCGGATATTCGATCAGGCCGCCGTAATCCGGTTCGAGCGCGAGCAGCACGCCGCCGGGCGCCAGCACGCGCGCCAGTTCGGCGACGGCGGCGTCGAGCGGCGCCGTCCACAGCAGCGTGCACTGGCTCAGCGCGAGATCGAAGCTGCGTGCAGCGAAGGGGAGTTCGCGGGCATCGCCACACACGCGCCAGGCGCCCGCGAACGTGCTTTGGGGATGGGTGAGCGCCGCGAATTCCCGGTCCAGCGCGACGACTTTGCCGTCTCCACGGCGCATCAGCTCTGCCGTCACCGCGCCGTAGCCGGCGCCCAGGTCCAACATGCGCTGCCGGTGCGCGATGCCGCTTTCACGCAGCAAACGGGAGCGGGCGGGCGCGAGCCACTGGGCTTGCAGCGCCAGCTGCTCCGGCAACGGCAGCGCTGCCGATGCGCCCATGGGCACTATCTGCCGCCGCCCGCGCAAGCGCAAGCGCAAGCGCACCCGGCGCAGGCGCAGGCGCAACTGTGGCCCCCGCCTCCGCCACTGTGTCCGCCGCTCGAGGAACTCTTGGCCATCGCTTCGAAGATGTCGCCGGTGACTTTGTCCATGCCGCTGAGATCGAGCACGCCGCCTGTGACCCCCGGCACTTTGAGCGAGCCGGGCAGGATGGCGCCCGCCAGACCGCTCGCCGTCGCCTGCGCCCAACCGGCAAAGGAGGAGCCGACATCGCCCAGCGTCGTCCGTCCGCCCGCCGCGGGCCGGCTGCCGCCGGAGGCCGGCGCCTGCAGTCCGCCGCCGCTGCCACTGCCGATGACGACCGGGCGCGAGCGGCGGATCCAAACAGGCCAGTAGTTGTAGCCGCCGGTGGTGAGCACGGTGGGGTAGTTGTCGTTCATCATCACCCAGGGCAGGTACTTGTCAAGGTATTCCTCGCGCTGCGGAATCTCGCCGAGAGACTGCGCTTGTTGCCAGGCGCGCTCGATGATGCGCTGATAGTACTCTTTCGTGTCCGAAAGGTCGAAGCCTTTCATCTTCTTGGCCGTCTCGGTGATCAGCTCCGACATTGCCGGACCAAAGTCAATGTCCTTCACCGCTTTCCGAGGATATTTTTCGATTAGATCGAGGAAAGGCTCCTCGTATTTGTGAATCACGGTGTTCGAGTTCTGCGCGGCCTGCCGGCGGGCTTCCAGCCGGCTCTTTGCCGTTTTCAGATCGGGGTTGGAGAGGGTGCGGAACGGCTCGGCGACCTCCACCTTGAGCGGGTCATCCTGGACTTGCTTCAGCACACCTTTGGAGAGCAGGCCAAAGATGACGAGGGTGAGGATTTTGTTGAGCGGCATTTCGAGCAGCGTGGCCGCTTCGGGCGCGGTCAGCCCGCGCTTGATGCCACCGCCTTCGACTTCCGCGATGGGCGGCAGGTAGGTCTTTTTGCGGCGGCTCAGATGCCACTCGTTGATGATGACCAGCAGGATGAGCAGGGGCAGCGCGATGACCTGCGCCAGCGGGCTGCTGATGATCAAAATCGCCAGCCCCACCAGCAGGATCCCGAAGAGGGTACAGCCGGTGCCCCCTGTGAAGCGGAAGAACAACACGCCAAACAGCACGGCCTGGATCGCCCCCATGAAGATCCGCGCGTTGGGATTGTCCTCCATCCACTTGGTGATCAAGTCCGCGAGCGTCATTTTGATCACGCGCGTCATGACTGCCTGGGGGAAGGAGACGCCGACGAGATACGGCTGTGTCGCGTTTCCCTCCTCCCAATTCCAGACGGCGACGACGTGCCCCTGGAAAATGGCCTTTTGGGTGAACTCGACCTTCTGGTACAGGACGTCATCCGGCTGGACGCCTTCCGGCAGGTGAATGGCGATCCAGATGGCGGTGTTGCCACTCACGGAGCTGCTGTCGAACCAGGTGGGGGTGATTTGCAGCGAGGCGTATTCCTTGCGGGTGGTGTCCTGATACACCATGTCCGGCATGGTAAACTCGAAGTGCAGGACGGCGGTGCCGCCGTTGGGGATGGCCTGGCTGCCGAGGTGGATTTCGACGCCGGTGTCAATGTACGTGGACTTGCGAATGTCGCTCAGGCTCACGCCGTTCATCGAGGCGCTCATGTTGTTGAGGTCGTAATTCTCATGCGGCGTGCCGATGTCCACAACGTCAATCGTCTCCCCCAGGTTGTGGAAGGTGATGTCATATTCGATTTTGGCCGAGGCGTCGGGCTGCACGTAGACCTGCATCCGCAGCTCGGGCACCTCAAAGATATAGCTCTGCGCCACCGCGGATTGGTGTCCTCCCAGCGGCAGCAACAGCAGGAACAGCAACATCAGACTGTAGAGAAGGTGATTTGTGCGTTTCATGGTTACCTCCCTCCTAGTATACGTGCTCCGCAAGCTGGGAGTTTCACGCTTTTTGCGCCCAGCCGCTGCGTTCTCGCGGGCAATCGGCGGCGCAGATGACGAGGCCGGGGCAAATCTCGCAGCGGGTGGGGGCCGCGACGCGCTCGCGATAGCGGCGGAAGGCCTCGTGGTTCCAGATGAACTCCCAATCGTCGTGGAGCAGGTTCCCGGCGCTGTGATAGGGTCCTCGCGGCGGAATGACGCGCCCGTCGGCTTCCACGCGCACGGCCACATCGCCTGCGCAGCGTGGCCCTTGCTGCAGCTGTTCCGCCAGTGTCTGCGCCGGGTCGCGCTCCACGGGAGGTTCCCAGAGGAAACGCGCCTGCACGTCATGGGCGATTTCCTCGACGATGGCGGCGGTCTGCGGCATCGCTTCGGCGCTCAGCGCGCCGTCGTGCTGTTCCACGAGCGCCGGATCGGTGGTCACATAGGCCACCAAGGAGAAGGTATCGGCGCCCCGACTGAGCAGGCTGTGGATGGTGGGCTCAAGCTGGGACAGGGCGCCTTCGATTAAGGGGATCTCGATATTGGCGCAGATGCCGTTCTCTTCCAGCCAGGCGAGCACGACGTCGGCGGCTTGATGATCGCCGGCGCCGAACAGCGCATCGTGGGTGCCCGGATCCAGCGCGGCGTAGGGGAAGGTGACGTGATCTACGCCCGCGACGCGCAGATCGTTGAGCAGGCCCTCGGTGAGGAGGGCGGAGGCCAACGCGCGCACGCCGGCGATCATGCCGAGGTCTTCCGCGTGTTCTACGGCATGGACCAGGTCGGCGGGATCAAAGCTGGTCGGCGCGAAGAAGGTCACATGCGGGATGTTGACTTCCCAGAGCCGCTCCAGGAGGGGGCGGAGGATGTCGGGCGGAGCGAGCGGCACGGCGGCCTGCAGCGGCGCGATCAGGTTCGTGGCGTTGGGGGCGAGCGCGGCATCTTCGAGATTGAAGACGGGATAGGCGTCGCCGGGGGCCGTGAGCTGTTGCAGGAGATTGTGCACGGCGGCGATGTCGCGCCGCATGAGCTCCGGCGCGGCGCCCCGGAAGGTGGCCTTGAGGGAGTCGAGGATCTCGCTTTCGTCGCGTCCTTCCAGCAGCGCTTTGGCGATGAGGACGCCGGAAGGGGACAGTCGCGCCGCGGCCGCGGCGTTGGCGATGAGCAGGCCGCTGCCGTCCCGTTCGACTCGCAAATGGAAGCGCGTGACGCCGTGCTCCGTTTCCCACAGCAGATGGCTCATGCCGGGGGCCAGCGTCACCGGCTCTTGGGGACGGAAGCGGGCGTAGAGCTGTTGTAGCCGGTCTGTGAATTTCATTTTGCGTCCTCCTCGGAAAACACGTAATGCGTAATGCGTAATGCGTAAGTGATCTTCTCAGAAAATAGAACCCGTGCCCACGCGCCTACGTCATTTTCATTTGCTGTGGTGTGCCGCAGGAACATGTCAACTCCTCGGAAAATGGAATCCGTGCTCAGGTGCCCACGTGTCCACGTCGGCGAATCACACGTGTCTACATTGGCACGTTCATCAGAAAATGGCTCATGGATGGACACGGAGCTCATGGATCAGAATTCCTCATTACCTTTCCCCCATTACCCATTACCCTTCCCCCATTACCCATCCTCACGGTCTATTTCTCTATCCGCCACACCATCAAATTATCCAGGCAGAGGGTCACCGGGGCGTCGTCGTAGGTCGCGCCGCCGATGCCGATGCGTCCCGTGGGGAAGAGGGCCGTGTCCGTCTGCTGGAGCAACACTCCGTTGATGTAGACGAAAAGCGTGCCGTCCGTGCGTCCCAACGCCAGGTAATTGACGCCGTCGGGGTTGATATGCAGATTCTCCGTCCAGTCAATCAACGGGTCCTGCCAGGTATCATCCTGGAGCAGGAACACGGCATAGGATTGTGACGTGGCATCCACTTCATACCAGAAGAGGTTATCGCCATCGGGGCCGAAGCCCAACCCGCAGCTGGCGTCCGTATCGGCGCTCACCTCGCATTGCACTTCGGCGAAAAAATCATCCGGGCGGAAGGGCTCGTACCATTCCCAGGCGGTCATGTTGCTGACCTTGATGTTGATGCAGTATTGACCGTTGGCGGGGGCGTAGTAATCTACGTCGTCGCCGAAATCCTCGCCCCAGCTGTTGCGGTTATCGGTGAAGTCGTCCTCGAAGCGCAGGACGGCGTTGTCGGGCAGGCTCGCCGTTCCGACGACGGTCCAGGTGGTAGGATCGCCGATGTAGGCGTTGTAGAGGACTTCGGCGGTGCTGCCATCGCTGTAGGTGACTTTGAGATCGTAGCTGCCCTCTGCGAGCTCTTGAATCGTGGTGCTGCCGCCGGCGGGGATGCTCTCGTTGAGCCAGTTCGCGCCCCATGAATCATCATCCACCGAGGAAATGAAAAGCTCCGCCAACTCGGCGCCGCTCTCGTTGAGGATTTCCAGCGTGGTGCCCGTGGCCTGGGTGGGGCGCTCGGTGGGTTTGGGTTTGGGAGTCGAAGCGGCCGGTGGTTCAGCGGTCGCCTGGGTGGGCGTTTTGGTGGGGCGCGGGGTGGCCACCTCAGGCGCCGCGGTGGCAGGCACGGGCGTGGCGGGAGTGAGCGGGGTGGATTTCTCACTGCTGCAGGCCAGGGTGCCGGCGAGCAGGACCATGACAATCAACCATAGCCAACGACGGTTATTCATGTGTTTCCTCCTGCGGATGTAGAACTTCGATGACATCACCTGTGTGTACTTCGCCTGGTTCCAGCACTTTGACAAAGATGCCTTCCCGTGGCATGACGCAATCGCCGGCCGCATAATAGATTGCGCAGGGGGTGTGACAGACCTTGCCGATCTGCGTGACTTCGACGAGCGCTGTGCCGAGCCGCAGCCGCGTCCCGATCGGCAGGGTGGGCAACTCCAGCCCCTCGGTGGTGATGTTTTCGGCAAAGCTGCCCTCTTTCACCTTGAGCCCCTTCGCCCGCATGGTCTCAATGGATTCCCACGCGAGCAAGGAAACCTGCCGATGCCAGTTGCCGGCGTGCGCATCGCCTTCCAGGCCCCAATCCACGCGCAACACCCCGCTGCCGACGTTTTTCTTGATCACCCCTTTCCTGTCACTGATGCAGACAGCACGGACTTTTCCTTTCAAGGTGGACCTCCTTCACGTATCCAATCGCCGCTCTTGCCGCCGTGCTTCTCCAGCAGGCGGATGTTCTGGATCGCCATGCTGCGATCTACTGCTTTGGCCATGTCGTAAATGGTGAGCGCGGCGACGCTGACCGCGGTGAGCGCTTCCATCTCCACGCCGGTGATGCCCGTACAGCGCACCCGCGCGGTGATGTGGATCGCGGCGCGCTGCTCGTCGAACTCAAAATCTACCGTCACGCCGGTGAGGGGCAGGGGATGGCACAGCGGGATGAGGTCCGGCGTGCGCTTGGCCGCCATGATGCCGGCGACGCGGGCCACAGCGAGCACGTCGCCTTTCGGCACGCCGCCCGCCTGAATCAGCGCGAGCGTCTCGGGCCGCATGTGTACTTCCCCCGCCGCGAGCGCCTCCCGTTGGGTGGGCTGCTTGGCGCTCACGTCTACCATGCGCGCCGCGCCGTGTTCGTCAACGTGCGTCAAGTGCGGATCAGACATGGACAGTCCTTTCATCCCCCCACGGTTGACATCGGCAGCGCGCACTCGGGGAGTGGCCGTTGCGCCAGATGATGCTCGCGGGGCTTCTCCACGATGGCCTGGCGGAAGATGGCCTGCAGCTCGGCGTCGTCGGCGCCAGCGCGCAACGGCGTCCGCAGGTCAATGGCGTGATCGGACATCAGGCAGGGCAGCAAGCGCCCGTCGGAGGTGAGCCGCAGGCGATTGCAGAGGTGACAGAAATGGTCGCTCACCGGGCTGATGAAGCCCACCGTCCCCGCCGCGCCCGGCAATTGATAATAGCGCGCTGGCCCGACGCCCAACTCGCCCCGGACCGCCGTGAGCGGCCCCCATTCCGCCTCCAGGCGCGCGCGGATTTCGGCGATGGGCACGCTGCTCCTGGCCGACCATTCCGCGCCCGCCCCGAGGGGCATCACCTCGATGAACCGCACGTGCCAATCCGGCAGCAGCGTGAGCCGCGCCAGATCCACAATCTCGTCATCGTTCATGCCGCGAATGACGACCGTGTTGACTTTCACCGGCCGCAGTCCCGCTGCGAGGGCGGCTTCCCGTCCCCGCAGCACTTGTTCCACGTCCCCTAGACGGGTGATGGCGTGGAAGCGTTCTGGCCGCAGCGTGTCAAGGCTCAGGTTGATGCGGCGCAGGCCCGCCTGCGCCAGCGGGCGCGCGTAGCGTTCCAGCAACATGCCGTTGGTCGTCATCGAGAGGTCATCCAGCCCGGGGAGGGCGGCGAGCTGCTTTACCAGATCCACGATGTCCCGGCGGATCAGCGGTTCCCCGCCGGTAAGCCGCACATGGCTGAGGCCCATCGTGACGGCAATCCGCACGAGGCGCGTGATTTCCTCGTAGCGCAATACGGCTTCATGCGTTATCGGCGGGACGCCCTCTTCGGGCATGCAGTAGCGACAGCGCAGATTGCACCGGTCGGTGACGGAAACGCGCAAATATTCGATAGGGCGGGCGAAGGAGTCCACATAGGGCATGGTGTTGATCCCCTGATCTCAAGGTTGTGTCATGGATAAGTGTACCCGATTGTTTCTGCAGGTCAACAGGTCAGCCGGGCGGTGCCACGGCTTGAAAGCGCACCTGATCGCCGGGGAGCAATTGCGCTACGAGGGGTAGATCCGCCTGCAGCACGGCGGCGATTTTGGGATATCCGCCCGTGGTCTGATGGTCCGCCAGCATGATGATGGGCTGGCCGTCCGACGGGACCTGCACACATCCCGCGATGACGCCGTCGGAGATGATGTCAGCGGCGCCGGCATGGGCGATTGTCGGGCCTTGCAGGCGCGCTCCCATCCGGTTCGAGGCGGGGGTGAGGGTGTAGGCGGCGTTCAGGAAGGTCGCGATCCCTTCGGCGGTGAAGGCCTCTGCCTGTGGGCCGAGGATGACCCGCAGCGTAGGATGGGCGCTGTACGGCGGACGGGATGACGCGGGCCACGGCTTCCCCGCCGCGGCAAAGGGGTCGCACTGCCCCGAC
>Ga0208825_1000481_pt1 | contig 38591 bp, 27 predicted proteins | sample AD_UKC113_MetaG_FD_184450 | JGI IMG/M metagenome (GOLD analysis project Ga0208825, IMG submission 184450) | Active sludge microbial communities of municipal wastewater-treating anaerobic digesters from Hong Kong - AD_UKC113_MetaG (SPAdes)... | ecosystem: Engineered > Bioreactor > Anaerobic >... | reverse complement strand
CGTACTCTGCGACCACCTGCCGTTTGAAGGCCTCGCTGTAACGTTTGTAAATCTCTTTGTCTGTCATGATCTACCTCCTGATGTACAGTATAGCAAACTTGCTGTAAACTTATATCAGGACGGGACACCCATCACCCATTACCCATTACCCATCACCCATTACCCATCACTAATTGTTCTCTGACACGCTATTACACTCTATCGTAAAGGAGACTATCATGCCACAGACCGAAATACCACGGGTTGCTTTGTACTTACAGGATGCGCATCCTCTCCGGGATGGCATGGAGTACGCGCGTTACGCCGAGGCGCGCGGTTTCGAGGCCGTCTGGCAGGCCGAAAGCCGCCTGGTGCGCGACGCCATCGTCCCCATGGCCGCCTTCGCCGCCGTCACCGAGCGCCTCAAAGTCGGGTCGGGCGTCATCAACAACTGGACGCGGAACATCGGCCTGCTCGCGGCCACCTTCCTCACCCTCGATGACCTGGCCCCGGATCGCATCATCTGCGGCATCGGCGCGTGGTGGGACCCCCTGGCGCGCAATGTGGGCATCGAGCGCCGCAAGCCGCTGCAGGCAATGCGCGAGACCGTCGAAGTGTTGCGTCGCCTGCTCGCCATGGAAAATGTGACCTTCCACGGGGAATTTCTCCACGTCGAGGGCATCGAGCTGGACGTGGTTCACGGACGCCGCGAACCGCGCAACGTCCCCATCATGATCGGCGCGACCGGCGACAAGATGATGGAGCTGGCCGGCGAGATTGCCGATGGCACCGTCCTCAACTACTGCGTCCCGCCGGAGTACAACGACAAAGCCATGGAGTTGCTCGACATCGGCGCGCGGCGCGTCGGACGCAGCGTTTACGACCTCGACCGCCCGCAGCTCATCGTCTGTTCCGTGCACGAAGACCGCGATGAGGCCATCCGTGGGGCGAAGATGCTGTTGACGCAATACCTGGCACAGCAACCGCACATCGCCAAAGCCAGCGGCGTGACGCAGGACGTCGTGGACAAAATTCAGAGCATCCTCGGCTGGCCCGCCACGAAAGAGCAAATCCAGAAGGCGATGGTCTACGTGCCGGACGACCTCGTCCTCCGCATCACCGCTACCGGTACGCCGGCGGAGGTCATCGCCAGGGTGCAGGAGTACCTCAAGCGCGGCGCGACCTGCCCCATCCTCTACCCGCTGGGCGATGTGAAGTTGATGATTGACACGTTTGCGACACAATAGAAATCAGAAGCCAGAGATCAGAGATCAGAGGTCAGAAATCAGAGATCAGAAGTCAGCGGTCAAGAGATCTCTGACTGATGGCTTATGGCTCTTGCCTGATAACTTCTAACCGAGGACATCCTATGGCAAATTTGACGACGCAACTCTGTGGACTCACCCTCGCTCACCCCGTCATGCCGGCGGCGGGACCGCCTGTGCGGAACGGCGAGGCCCTGCTGGCCTGCGCGAAGGGCGGCGCGGCAGCTCTGGTGACGAAGACCATCTCCGTGAAAGCCGCCGACGTCCCCAACCCTAACATGGCGGACTTCAAAACCTATTTCCTCAACACGGAACTCTGGTCGGAACTGCCGCCCGAGCAGTGGCTCGAGGTAGAATATGCCCTCGCCCGACAGGCAGGACTGCCGGTCATCATCAGCCTCGGCTACAGCGCCGCAGACATCGCCGCGCTCGCGCCGCGCGTCGCCCCCTTCGCCGACGCCCTGGAGCTGAGCACGCACTACATCAGCGGCGATCCCGGCCCAATGCAGGACGCCATCCGCGCGGCGAAGGCCACAGGAGTACCGGTTTGGGTGAAGATGAGCCCCTTCCGTGAGCCGCAAGCGCTGGCCCTGGCGGCTCAAGAGGCCGGCGCCGACGGCATCGTGGCGGTCAACTCCTACGGGCCGGCCTTTGGCGTGGACATCGAACATGGGGGCCGTCCGTGGATGGGCGGCAAGGGCTACGGCTGGATTTCCGGGCCGGCGCTCAAACCCATCGCCCTGCGCATGGTCTACGACATCGCCCGCGTGGTACAGATCCCCGTCATCGGCGTGGGGGGCATCACCACCGGCGCTGACGTGGTGGAGTTCCTGATGGCGGGCGCGACGGCCGTTCAAGTCTGCACCGCCGCCATCACCAACGGGCCGCAAATCTATGGGAAAATCGCCGCGCAGCTGGGGAAATGGCTCGACGAGCACGGCTACACTTCCGTGGAGAACGTTCGCGGGATGGCGCTGCGACAACCCATCCCCCAAATGACGCAGCCGCCACGGCTCGTAATCGAGCGGTGTACCGGCTGCAACCGCTGTGTGACCAGCTGCGTTTACGGGGCGCTTTATCTGGAGGAGAGGAAAATCCGCCTCCGCGAGGAACGCTGCGCCCATTGTGGCCTGTGCATCAGCCGGTGTCCGACGGATGCCCTGCTGCCCAACGGCTAATTAAAAAACCGCCGACCAGAGACCGGCTCTCAGCCCCGCGCTGAGCCGCTCCTGGTCGGCGGCTATTTCTTTCTTATCTCAATACTTTTCTGGCACGAAGGTCTGATCCGTGATCGGCGGGCGGACATACCCCGTGTCCGGCTGACGTGGAGGCAGCTGGATAGGTTCAGGCGTCAAGTCCTCATAGGGAATGAGGGAGAGAAAATGGCTGATGCAGTTCAAGCGCGCGCGACGCTTGCTATCGGCATTGACCACGTACCACGGCGCCTGCTTGATGTCCGTGTACTTGAACATCTCGTCTTTGGCCTTGGAATACTCGACCCATCGCGTGCGCGATTCCAAATCCATGGGGCTGAGTTTCCAACGCCGGGTGGGATCATCTAGCCGCGCCTGGAACCGCCGTTCCTGTTCCTCATCGCTCACCGAGAACCAATACTTCACCAGGATGATGCCGGAACGCACCAGCATCCGCTCGAATTCGGGGCAGGAACGCAGGAATTCACGATATTCCTCTTCGGTACAAAAGCCCATCACCCGCTCCACCCCGGCGCGATTGTACCAGCTGCGGTCGAAGAAAACCATCTCGCCAGCGGCCGGCAGGTGCGCGACATAACGCTGGAAATACCACTGCGTTTTCTCGCGCTCCGTCGGCACCCCTAAGGCCACGACGCGCGCGTAGCGGGGATTCAGGGGTTCCATGAAGCTCTTGATCGCTCCCCCCTTGCCGGCGGCGTCCCGCCCCTCGAAAACCGCCACGACCTTGAGGCCCTTGTACTTGACCCATTCCTGGAGCTTCACCAACTCGATGTGCAGCTGGCCCAGCTCGCGGTAATAATCTCGTTTGGAAATCGTCTTGACTGTCTGGGGGGTGGCTTCCGAGGGGTTCTGAATCTCTGACCCCGGAGAAGTTTCCACAACGTGGTCGTGCTTGTCGGACTTCTTTTTCTTCTTTCCCATGAGGCCCTCCTTCGAAAATAGAGATCAGCGGTCAGCCGTCAGCGAATCAGCGAAAAAGCGAGAAAGCGAGAAAAATCACTTGCATGACAAAGGTATCGCCACTGACTGAAAAACGCAAGATTTCCTGGCAACTGCTGAAGATTGAGAATCAATTTTTTCCCCCCTATCCCCTGGCCCCTTCCCCCCGCGCGGCGCGGGGGGAAGGGGAACTTTTTTTTGTGGGGCTTTGCAGGCGGGCTACGCCCGCCTGCAAAGCCCCATTATTTTTTCTCCCCCTCCCCAACGGCGTATACGCCGTTGGGGAGGGGGCAGGGGGTGGGGCAAAAGCTACAGATTGCAAAGGTTCATCCATTGCCGTCTGGCTACCTGGCGTCAGGCTGAGCAGTTACCGCACATTTTCATGCTTGGATGATGTACGCCAGCACATGGCGTCTCCTTCGAGAATCGGCGAATCACTTACGTTCGCACCTTCCCACATTCACCAGTGTAGCACTGGAAGAAGAATTTGACAAGAAGAGACCCTCCCCCAATCAGGCCAATTCGACTTCAACCGGGGAAAAATCCTCGACCTAAGGCACGTACCGCGCCGCCGGATGAGGCACGACCATCGCGGCAGTGCTGTGCTCAGGGATGAGCTGCCCCGCCGCAGAAAGCCGCATCCCCAGCGCCGCCTCCGCCGGCAGCAGCCCAAAGAGGATCCGATGCCCCTCCAGATCGGGACAGGCGGGATAGCCCCAGGAGTAGCGCTTGCCCTGACCCTCCGCCAACCCAAGCTCGCGGCGGATGCGACGATGCACCCATTCCGCCAGCGCTTCGGTGGTCTGCGCCGCCAGCCCATGGACGAAGTAAGCGTCGCTGTACGCGCCGCTCGCCTCGAGCGCCCCGAAACGCTCCGCCGCCCCCGCACCCACCGTCACCACCTGGAACGCCGCCACATCCACCGTGTCGCTCGTCACCGGCGCGAAGTAATCCGCCAGGCACAGACACGCCTCGCCCCGTCTCAGGCGCGGGAAAGTGAAGCGGGCAATCTCGCGCCGCGCCTCCGGCTCCTGGGGATCATAGACCACCAACGTCTCACCCTCCGAGGCGACGGGGAAATAGCCGTAGAGCGCCTGCGGGCGGAGGTACGACGACGACGGCCACATTTCTGCCAGCCGCGCCTCGAATTCAGCCTGCAACGCCTCCCACACCGCGCCGGTCGCCCCCCGCGCGCCCCACCCCACGCGATAGAGACTTTTGCGATCCAGCAGCTCGAAGAGCTCCTCGCGGGGAATTTCCGTGAGAGCGCGGTAGCCCCAGAACGGGGGACTGGGGATCTGGGAGATAGGGTGATGGGGGGACGGGGGGATGGAGGGGACCACAGAACCACATCCCGCACAAGTAGCGCAACTCCCTTGCGCCTCCGCCCCCCTGCCCCTCTGCTCCCCTGCGCCTCTGCTCCCCTGCTCTTCACCGTGCTCATGCGCCGCCGGCGCCGGCTTGAACAGGACGATGTGTTCCAACACCTGCAGCGCCTCGAAGGCGTCCTTGCAGTAATAGACCCCGCCGCGATAGAGTTCCCCGCCTTCGGGGACGGCGATGCGCTGCGCAAAGACCGGATTGATCGCCGCGCCCCCCACCAACAGCGGAATCTCCAGTCCGCGCCGCTGCAACTCCTCCACCGCGCGCGCCATCTCCCGGCTCGTGGCCACGAGCAGCGCGCTCAGGCCGATGGCGTCCGCCTCCAATGCCACCGCCTGATCGAGAATCACGTCCACCGGCACCTGCTTGCCCAAATCATGGACGGTATAGCCGTTGTTGACGAGGATCGTCTTCACCAGGTTCTTGCCGATGTCATGCACATCGCCGAAAACGGTCGCCAGCACCACCACGCCCTTGGAGACACCCTCCGCGCGGTCCAACGCGCCCTCCAACCGCGCGACGGCGGCTTTCATCACCTCGGCGGATTGCAACACGAAGGGCAGGATCAACTCGCCCGCGCCGAAGCGGTCGCCCACCTCCTTCATCGCCGGCAGGAGAACGCCGTTCAGCACTTCCAGCGGCGGATGCGTCGCCAGGCAGGCTTCCACCAACGCCTCCACGCCCTCACGGCGGCGACGCAACACCGCCTCGTAGAGCTGCGCGGCGGGATCCTGCGGGACGGACTCCACGGCCGCCGCAGCACGTTCGCCCTCGAAAGCCGCGATGAACTCCGCCAGCGCCTCCGGGCGACGGTTGAAGATCACCTCATCCGCCAGGGCGCGTTCGGCCCACGGAATATCGGCGTAGGGCGTGATCTGCGCCGGATTGACAATGGCGACGTCGAGGCCTGCTTCCACGGCGCGAAAGAGGAACACGCTGTTGAGCACCCGTCGCGCGGCGGGACGCAGCCCGTAGGAGACGTTGCTGACGCCCAGATTGGTGAGCGTGCCGGGCAATTCCGCCTTCAGACGACGCAACGCCGTCAGCGTTTCGAGCGCCGCGCCCGCGCTCTCCGGATCCCCCGTCGCCAGGGTGAAGGTAAGCGGATCAAAAATCAGCGCGTGCGGCGGCAGGCCGATTTCGTCCACGGCGAGGGCGTACAAACGCCTGGCCACGGCGAGCTTGCGTTCGGCAGTTTTCGCCATGCCCGTCTCGTCTATCGTCAGCGCGATCAACGCCGCGCCGAACTCCCGCGCGAGGGTGAGGATCTCCCGCGCCCGCGCCTCGCCGCCCTCCAGGTTCACGGAGTTGAGGATGGCCCGACCGGGATAGCGTCGCAACGCCGCCCGCATCACCGCCAGATCGGTCGTGTCCAACATCAACGGCGCCGGCGTGTTGCGCGCCAGCAGCGACACCACGCGCGCCATCGTCTCGGCCTCGTCGGCGCGCTCCGTCAGCGCCACGCACACGTCGAGGACGTGCGCGCCCGCGTTCACCTGCTCCTCGGCCAGCGTCACCAGGGCGGGATAGCGCTCCTCGAGCACCAGGGCGCGCGCGGCCCTGGACCCCTGCGTGTTGATGCGCTCTCCGACGAGCAACGGCCGCGGCTCCTGCTGCAACGCCACCGCCTGCACGCCGCTGGCGAGATAGGGCAAAGCGGCAGCGCCATCCTCCCATTTCCTCCGCGATTCCCCGGCCCCACGGTTCGCCAACGCCTGACGCAGCGCCGCGATGTGCTCCGGGCCGGTCCCGCAGCAACCGCCTACCGCGCGGACACCCCACGTTACGAACTCCGTCATCGCCGAGGCGAAGGTCTCCGGCGCCAGCGTGTACACCGCCTTCCCGCCGATGTTCTCCGGCATCCCGGCGTTGGGCATCACGCAGATGGGCCGGGAGCTGAGCGCGACCAACCGCCGGACAGCGTCGCGCATTTCCCCCGGGCCGGTCGAACAGTTCATGCCAAGCACGTCCACGGGCAACGCGGCGAGCGTCACCGCCGCCGCGGCGATGTCCGGGCCGGTCAGCAGCCTGCCGCTCGCGTCGAGCGTCACCTGCGCCTGCAGCGGCACCCGCAGGCCCAGGCGTCGGAACGCGCGCCAGACGCCCTGGATCGCGGCCTTGAGTTCGAGGAGGTCCTGCTGCGTCTCGAGCAGCACCACGTCCACCCCGCCCTCGAGCAGCCCTTGCGCCGCCTCAGCGTAGACGTCCACCAGCAGGTCGAAGCTCGTCGCCGCCGCGCCCTCTTCCAGAGAAAGGAGCCGTCCCGTCGGCCCCAGGGACCCCGCCACGAAGCGCGGCGTCCCCGTCTCCGCCGCGACCCGGTCGGCGACGCCGCGCGCCAGCTGTGCAGCGCGTCGGTTGAGCTCCATGACCAGGTCCGCCACACCAAACTCCGTCAGCGTCAGCCGATTGGCGCGGAAAGAGTTCGTCTCCACCGCCTCAGCGCCGGCCGCGAAATATGCCCGGTGCGTCGCCTCGACGAGCTCCGGGCGATGCAACAGCAGCATCTCGTTCAGGCCCTCGGTGCGCGGCCCCCCAAAATCCGCCGCCTGCAACGGCGTCCGCGCCAGGTACGTGCCGGTCGCGCCGTCGAAGAGGACGACGTGATCCTCCAACGCATCGAGGTATCCCCGCCGGGTGAAAGGCATCGCAAAGGGATCAGGCATTCGTCAGTCTCCAGGATAAGTAAATTGTGAGTCGTGAGCCGTGAGAAGATCTCTTACGACCTCTCACACTCACGGCTCTCGGAATTCCGCAGAGCGATCAAGCGCATCCCGTTGAGCGTGTGCCAGGGATCGTAAACCTCGAAGCACGCCGTCAACGGCGCGATGAATGGTCCCAGGCCGCCGGTAGCGACGACCGGAATCGGCCCGGCAATTCCGCGCTCCGCCATCTCCTGCCGGATGCGGGTGATGAGGCGCTCGATCAGGCCCAGGTAACCCAACATGATGCCGGCGCTCAACGCCGAGACAGTGTCGGTGCCGATGGCGGACTCGGGCAGCTCCAGGGCGATTTGCGGCAGCTGTGAGGTGCCGCCGGCCAGCGAAGCCGCCATCAGATTGGCACCCGGCGCAATTGCCACGCCGAGGAATTCCGCGCGGTCCGACACCGCCACAAACGTCGTCGCCGTGCCGAAATCCACGGAGATGCACGCGCCGCCAAAGCGAGCATAGGCCGCGACGGCATCGGCGATCAAATCGGCGCCCACTTCCGCCGGATTCTTCACCCGGAACGTCAGCCCCGTCTCCACGAGATGGCTGATAACCAATGGCGTGCGCCCCGTCTGCTTCTGCAGCATCTGTTCAATCTTCCACGTGACGGGCGGCACGACGCTGCCCAGGACCACCTGCTCGAATTCCACCGTGTCGAAGGCCGCCTCGCGCAGAAAAGCGTGGAAGAGCAGCCCGTACTCGTCGGGCATCTTCTCCTTGACTGTCTGCACGCGCCAGTGATGGACCCACGACTCGCCGTCATGCGCGGCGAAGACGATGTTGGTGTTGCCGATGTCTACCGCTAACAGCATAGAAATGTCTCCCCGAAAAATACGTAATGCGTGATGGGCAATGCGTAAGTGATCTTCTCAGAAAATAGAGAGCAGTTTTTTGTGGTTTTTTGCAGACGGGCTGCGCCCGTCTGCAAAAAACCTTTATTTTTCTCCCTCTTCCCCCACCGGGGGAAGAGGGCCGGGGGATAGGGAAAATCCCGTTTATTACGGATTATTTTTCAAACTTCAGCAGCACAGTTGACTCCTGCCAGGCCAGGAATTCCATCCTCAGCCAAACCGATGAGCCGTTGCGGCCTCTGCGCACGACTCACGGCTCACAACTCACATTTTTGTGCTAGAGATTGGCGCCTTTACGCTTGCCGATTTCAATGCGGCGCCACGCGGCCACCACAACCAGGGTAATGACCGCCGCAGCCGCAGCCTCCGGCAAGCCGTTCGCCAGGACGATCGGGGGCAACGCCGCCCAGGGCACGTATCCCAACAAGCCAATGACGCCCAGGACCAGCACCGTATTCGTGAGGCTGCCGGCGATCCCTGCGCCGATCAGGCCGGCGGCCGGCCAGCGCTGCAACGCACGCCACACCAGCCACGCCACCGGGCCGATAAAGAGCCGGGGCAACACCGCGAGCGCTGGATTAGTGAACCACACATCGGTCGGCCCCGACGGCGCGATTGCCGCCTGCAACATGCTGAACAAGCCAAAAATCAGGCCCACGGCGGTGCCCACCACCGGCCCTTCCAACACCGCGCCGATGATGACCGGCACGTGCATGATTGTCAGCGAAGCGCCGCTGAACCAGGGAATGAAACCCCAATGTGTCCAACCGAGGAAAGCGGCTATCGCCCCCAGGACACCGGCAATCACAACTTTCCGCGTACGCGACTCCTGCATTTGAATACCTCCTCAAAAAATAGGCGAATCAGCGAAAAAGCGAATCAGCGAAGCACTTACGTGGGCACCTTCACACGTGGGCACGTTCGCACCTTCACACCTTCACACGTTCTCACGTCCCCACGTCTTTGCCACGGCTATTATACTGCGAAGCGCCGCTTTGACACTCCCCCTCACCAAGGTTATAATGCGGCCTGCAGGGCCAATCCATTTCAGAGAGCAGGAGGTGCACGACGGCGCTCATCGAATTTCAGGACGTGCGTTTTACTTACGCCGCGCCTGACCCCAACACGCCTCCCGCGCTCGACGGCGTCACGCTCCGCATCGAAGCCGGCGAATATGTCGCCATCGTCGGGGCGAACGGCTCCGGCAAGTCCACGCTCGCGCGCCACCTCAACGCCCTGCTGATCCCCACCGCCGGGACCGTTTCCATCGCCGGGATGGACACTCGCGAACGCACACAGCGCCTCGCCATCCGCCAGACGGTAGGCATGGTCTTCCAGCGCCCCGATGATCAGATCATCGCCGCGACTATCGAGGAGGATGTCGCCTTCGGCCCCGAAAACATGGGCTTGCCGCCCGACGAAATCCGCGCGCGAGTGCGCCAGGCCCTGGAGACGGTCGGCCTCTGGGAAGTGCGCCTGCGCCCGCCCCATCATCTCTCGGCAGGACAGATGCAGCGCGCGGCCTTAGCCGGCGTGCTCGCCATGCAACCGCGCTGCATCGTCTTCGATGAGGCCACCGCGATGCTCGACCCCGCCGGGCGGCGCACCGTCCGGCTGATGATGGCGCAGCTGCACGCGGAAGGCGTCACCGTCATCACCATCACGCACTTCATGGACGAGGCCACCGATGCCGGGCGCGTGATCGTGATGGATCGCGGCCGCGTCGCTCTCGATGGCGCGCCGACGGAGGTCTTCGCCGACGAGGACACGCTGCACACGCTCAGCCTGGAGCTGCCCCCGATCGCGCTGCTGAGCCGTCGCCTGCGCCAGAGCTTCCCGGCCCTGCCGCCGAATCTGCTCACCGCCCCCGCACTGACCAGCGCCCTCGATGCGCTGCCGCATCGGGTCACCCCAATGCCGGCGCCGCCCCCGCCAGAACCGCCCGCCGTCGGCCCCGCGCTGATCGAGGTCGAGGCGCTAGGCCACGTTTACCTCAAGGGCACGCCCCTCGAACACCGCGCGCTGCGCAATGTGACCCTGAGCGTCCCCAACCACGGAGCGCATGGCTTGCTCGGCGCGACAGGCTCAGGAAAATCCACGCTGCTGCAGCACCTTAATGGCTTGCTGCGTCCCCAGGAAGGCCGCGTACGCATCGGCGACTTCGACCTCAACGACCCGCGCCTGGACCTGCGAGCCGTCCGTCGCACCGCCGGGCTGGCATTCCAGATGCCGGAGCTGCAAATCTTCGAGCAGTACGTCGGGGATGAAATCGCCTTCGGGCCACGGCTGCAGGGGCTGGAGGGCCAGGCCCTGCGCGAGCGCGTGCGGTGGGCCATGGAGCTGGTCGGTCTCGACTTTGACGCCTTCAAGGACCGCCTGACCTTCGCGCTGAGCGGCGGGGAACGCCGCAAAGTGGCCCTGGCCGCGGTCCTGGCGCTTCAGCCCCCCATTTTGCTGCTCGACGAGCCGACCGCCGGGCTCGACCCCCTCTCCCGGCGCGAGCTGCTGACGCATCTGCAGACATTCCGCAGCGCCGGCATGACGTTGGTGACTTCCTCCCATCGCATGGAAGACCTGGCGCGGCTGGCGGAGACGCTGACGGTGATGGAAGACGGCAGTGGCCTCCTGAGCGGTCCGGCAGTGGAGGTCTTTTCCCATGAAGGGCAATTGCGCACGCTGGGGCTGGGTCTGCCCGTCGCTGCGGAAATTGCCAGCGCTCTGCGTGCGCGCGGCTGGCCCCTCTCGCCCGGCGTGCTGACCGCGGAAGCTCTCGCGGCTCAATTGGAGGAGCTCATCCCCCGTGCCTGACTTCGAGTTTCAGCGTTACGTCACCATCGGCCAATACCTGGCGACAGGCTCGCCGCTGCACCGGCTCGACCCGCGCACGCGACTGTTGAGCGGCGCCTGCCTGCTGATCGCCGTCACTGCGGCGCGGCACCTCCAGGGGCTGGGCCTGGCCCTGGGGATCGCGTTGGCGGCGCTGCTGATCGCCCGCGTCCCGCTGAACTACGCCCTGCGCGGATTGCTCGCGCCGCTGCCCTTCATCTTATTCCTCGCCGTGCTGCAGATGTTGATCGGGCCGCAGGCCGCCGATGCCCCCGCGCTAGTAAGCCTGGGACCCCTGCAGATCTCGATGCAAGATGTGCTGGCGGGCGTCACCATCATCGCGCGTTTCATCGCCTTGATTTTGCTCATCAGCCTCACCTCGGCCATCATCTCCACCTCGGAGTTCGTCCACGGCCTCGAGGCGCTGTTACGACCCTTCACCGCCCTCGGCCTGCCCACGCAGGACCTCGTCCTCATGGCGCAGGTGACCTTGCGTTTTCTGCCGCTCCTGGCGCTGGAGGCTGAACGCATCGCCAAGGCGCAGGCCTCTCGCGGCGCAGAATGGGGCACGGGCAAGACCGGCATCCTGCAGCGGGTACGTCAAACCCTGCCGTTACTCGTGCCGCTTTTCCTCAACAGCCTGCAACGGGCCGAGGCGCTGGCGCTGGCGATGGAAGCGCGGGGCTATCACAGCGGCAAGGGGCGCACCTCGATGACCGAGTTGCACTTTCGCGCCGGCGACGCCGTCGCCCTCCTCATCGCCGCAGGAATGAGCGCGCTGATCTTGCTCCTGTGAGGGCAATACTTCACGTGTGAACATGCCCAGGTGCGAACGTGCGAACGTGGGCACGTGGGAACGTGAGCACGTAAGTGACTCGCCGATTCGCTGATTCGTGGTATCATCTTCATTCGTATCCCAACACGTAAAGGAGTTCATGCATGAAAAGCATTGCCGTGATTGGCGTCGGCTATGTGGGATTGGTCAGCGGGGCCTGTTTTGCTGATCTGGGCAACCACGTCATCTGCCTCGATATCAACGCGGAACGCATCGCCAACCTCAAACAGAACATCTTGCCCATCTACGAGCCCGGACTTGAAGAACTGGTTGAGCGCAATGTCAAAGCGGGACGGCTGTCCTTCACCACGTCGTATGCCGAAGCGATTCAGGAGGCGGAATTCGTCTTCATCGCCGTCGGCACCCCCTCGGATGTAGACGGGCAGGCCGATCTGCGCTATGTGCGCATGGCCGCCGAATCCATCGCCGATGTGATGGATCATCCGCTGATCATCGTCAACAAATCCACCGTCCCCGTCGGCACGGGCGACTGGGTCGCCGAAATCATCCACAACCGTCGCCCCGACGCGCCCGAATTCGCCGTCGTCTCCTGCCCGGAATTCCTGCGTGAAGGCAGCGCCATCAGCGACTTCATGAATCCCGACCGCACCGTCCTGGGTTCCACCAACAAGGACGCCGCCGCCAAAGTGGCGCAGCTGCATCTGCCGCTGCGCTCTGCCATCATGATCACCGACCTGCGCACGGCGGAGATGATCAAATACGCCTCCAACGCCTTTCTGGCGACCAAGATCTCGTTCATCAACGAGATTGCCAATATCTGCGAGGCCCTGGGCGCCGACGTGAAGGAAGTCGCCGCCGGCATGGGCCTCGACAAGCGCATCGGGCGTTTCTTCCTCGATGCGGGCATCGGCTGGGGTGGCTCCTGCTTCCCCAAGGACGTCAAAGCGCTGGCGTACATGGCCGAAACCGAGGGACGCCATCCCCATCTGCTCCATGCCGTGATGGACATCAACGCTGATCAACGTCAAGCGCCGGTCCGCAAGCTCCGCGAGATTTTTCCCGAGGACTTGAAGGGCAAAGTCATCGGCCTGCTGGGGCTCGCCTTCAAACCCAACACGGATGACATGCGCGACGCCCCCTCGATAGACATCGTCCACAGTCTCCTGCGCGCCGGGGCGAAAGTCCGCGCCTATGACCCCGTCGCCATGCCCGGCGCCAGCGCTCTGCTCCCTGACGTGGAAATGATGCCCGATCCTTACACGCTCGCCGAGGGCGCCGACGCGCTCATCCTCGTCACCGAATGGAATGAGTTCAAACACCTGGATCTGGCGCGGATCAAAACCGCGCTATGCGCGCCGGTGCTCATTGATGGACGCAATATCTACGACCCGCAAACGATGGCGGCCCTGGGGTTCATCTACCGGGGCATCGGACGCGGTTACAACGGGGAAGGCGTGAGCGAAAGCGCCTGCTAAAAACCCTTTCTGGCGCAGGCCAGCCATCCGGCGCTCGCGCGCCTCCGGGAGGCATCCGTGAATTTGCTCAAAACCACGCTGGAAAACGGTCTGACGGTCGTGCTGCGCGAAACGCACAGCGCGCCGGTGACCAGTGTCTGGATCTGGTATCGCGTCGGCAGCCGCAACGAACACCTGGGGATCACCGGCATCTCCCACTGGGTGGAACACATGCTGTTCAAGGGAACCGCCCGTTGGCCCCGGCAAAAGCTCGATCAGGCCATCGCGCGGGAAGGCGGCTATCTCAACGGCATGACCTGGTACGACTTCACCACTTACTTTGAGACGCTGCCTTCGGCCAAGGCCTACCTCGCCCTCGACATCGAAGCCGACCGCATGACCAACGCCCTCTTCGACGCCGACGAGGTCGCCGCTGAGCGGACGGTCGTCATCAGCGAGCGCCAGGGCAACGAGAACGATCCCACCTTCCTGCTGGACGAGGAGCTGACGGGAGCCGCCTTTCGGGTTCACCCCTACGGCCACGACACGATCGGGCACCTGTGTGATCTGCAAACGCTGACCCGCGACGACCTCTACGCGCATTACCGCACCTACTACGCCCCCAACAACGCCATCCTCGCCGCCGCCGGGGACTTCAATGCGGGAGAAATGCTGCGCATGATCGAGAGGGCCTTCGACAAGATCCCGCCGCGGGAACCTCTGCCGCACGTCACCGCGCAGGAACCGCCGCAGCGCGGGGAACGCCGGGTAATCGTCGAAGGGAACGCCGGCACGGATTACCTGGCCCTGGCTTTTCACACGCCGCAAGCCACCCATCCCGATCTGCACGCGCTCACGGTTTTGAGCACGGTCCTGGCGGGCGGCGCCAGCTCGCTGGTCGGAAGCGGCAGCCTCACCAACTACACCAGCCGGCTCTATCGCGCCGTTGTGGCCCGCGACCTCGCCGCGGAGGTCAATGCTAGCCTGATTCCCACCGTGGACCCCGGCCTGTACCGCATCAGCGCCACGGTTCTCCCTGACCACACGCCGGCGGAAGTCGAAGACGCCCTCCGCGCTGAACTGGAACTCCTCCGTCGTGAACTCATCACCGCCGAAGAGCTGGCCAAAGCCAAACGCCAGGCGCGAGCGCTCTTCGCGTTTTCCAGCGAAAGCATCACCAATCAGGCCTTCTGGCTGGGATTCAGCGAGATTTTCGCCGACACGAGCTGGTTCCTGCACTACCTTGAGCGGCTGGAAGCGGTCACGGCTGAGGACGTCCTGCGCGTCGCCGACACCTACCTGCGCCCCCAAAACATGACCGTCGGGCACTACCTCACCCAAGATTGACCGCTGGGGACGCAAAACAACGTGGACACGTGCGAACGTGGGAACGTGGGCACGGATTCTATTTTCCTGAGAAGTTGACATGTTCCTGCGGCACATCATCGCAAACGAAAATTTAGTCAGCAGATTAAGCGAATTGAGCAGATTTTAATTTCTGATCCGTGGCATCTGTGTCAATCCGTGAGCCATTTTCTGAGAAGATCACTTACGCATTACGCATCACGCATTACGCATTTCCTGAGGAGATTGTATGCGCCGAAACAAGGTTGCGTTACCCGGCCCCGACGATGTGCTGCGACAGACTCTGCCCAACGGCATCACCGTCCTGGCCCGCGAGAACTTTGCCAGCCCGTCCGTGGTCCTTGACGGCTATCTGATCGCCGGATCGGAAGACGACCCCCAAGACCAGGAAGGCCTCGCCAGTCTGGCCGTAGACGTCATGGAACGCGGCACCCATCGCCGCCCCTTCGAGCAGCTGTATGAGGAAGTGGAGTCCGTCGGCGCGACCTTCGGCTTTTCCGCCGGGGTGCACAGCACCGCCTTCGGCGCCAAGGGACTGGCGGAGCAGCTGCCGCTGCTGCTGGACATCTGCAGCGACGTGATGCGCAATCCCACCTTCGCGCCAGAGCAAGTCGAACGCGCGCGCGCCGAGCTGCTCAGCGCCCTGCGCGAACAAGAATTCGACACCCGCTCCCGCGCATCCCGCGCTTTTCACGAACTCGCCTATCCCGCTGCGCATCCCTACCATCGCCAGGTCAGCGGTACCCTGGAGAGTGTGGAGCGCCTGCGCCGCGACGACCTGCGCGACTTCCACGAGCGCTACATCAAGCCGCAGGGGATGGTCATCACCATCGTCGGCGCCATCAAGGTAGAGGCCGCCCTCACCGCCGTTCAAAATGCCTTTGGGGATTGGGAAGGCGTCCGTCCCCCGCGCCCGCCGCTGCCCGCAGTGCCGCCGTTGACCACGCGCCGCGAGCAATACATCCCCTTGCCGGAAAAAACGCAGGCCGACCTGGTGCTCGGCTGGCCCGGACCGGAGCGACGCGCGCCGGATTTCCTCGCCTGCCAGCTCGCGAACACGCTCCTTGGCGTCTTTGGGATGATGGGACGGCTCGGCGAGCAAGTGCGTTCGCAGAATGGCCTCGCCTACTACGTCTACAGCAGCCTCGATAGCGCCATCGGCCCGGGGCCCTGGCAGGCCATCGCCGGCGTGCATCCCGCTCATGTCGAGAAAGCCATCGCCCTCATCCTGGACGAAGTTCAGCGCCTGCGCGAGGAACCCGTCCCTGCCACTGAACTCGCGGACAACCAGGCCTACCTCATCGGCAGCCTGCCGCTGCGCCTGGAGACGAACGAGGGCGTCGCCGGCAACCTTACCCACATCGAGCGCTTCGAATTGGGATTGGATTATCTGCTGCGCTACGAAGAGCGCATCTCCGCGATCACCGCAGCGGACATCCAAAGCGTCGCCCAGCGCTGGCTCAATCCCGCCGCCTTTGCGCTGGGTGTCTCGGGGCCGCCGCGGGCCTGAAGCCGAGGGACAAATGTTGGCCAATGGCATTGACGTCGTCGAAATTCGCCGGATGGCGCGCGTCCTCGAACGGCACGGCGAACGGTTTTTGGAGCGCATCTTCACCCCCAGGGAGCTGTCGCACCTCCGGCGAGAACCGGCAGAGGTGGCGGCGCACTTCGCGGCCAAAGAAGCCGTCGCCAAAACCCTGGGAGTGGGCTTGAGGTTGTTGTCGCCGGTAGGCATCTGCTGGCATGAAGTCGAAATCCTCAACACCCCCAGCGGACGCCCCATCATCGTCTTGAATGGCTATGCCGAAACGTTGGCCCGCTCACAACAGCTCACCGAATGGGCCGTGAGCCTCACCCACGACGGGGGACAGGCCATCGCCTCGGTCGTCGCCGCCGGGAGATAACGATGCGTGCCGTCATTCAACGGGTCACTCGCGCTTCGGTCACCGTGGAGGGCCACCGCGTCGGCGCCATCGGGCCGGGATTGCTGGTCCTGCTCGGCATCGCCGCAGGGGATACGGAAAAGGAGGCTCGCTGGCTGGCGCACAAGACCGCCAACCTGCGCATTTTTTCCGATGCTGAGGGGAAGATGAATCTGTCGGTGCAGGACATCCAGGGCGGCGTGTTGGTGATCTCCCAATTCACCCTGCACGGGGACATTCGTCGCGGCTTTCGTCCTTCCTTCACCCAGGCCGCGCCGCCGGAAATCGCCAAACCTCTGGTCGCGCAATACTGCGAGGCCCTACGGGAGGCGCTGCGCGAGCTGCAATTGCCCGTGGAGACCGGCATTTTCGGCGCTCACATGGAAGTCGAGCTCGTCAATGACGGACCGGTCACCCTCATCCTCGAAAAAGAACCTGCGAGCACGCCGTGAACGCTGTCGACCGCGAAACCCAACTCTGGTATTGGCTCCTTTACAAGGAGGGGCTCACCACCGCGCGCGCCAAAAACCTGCTGGAGACCTGGCGCACGCAGGGGATCACGCTGGAAGCGGCGCTGGCCGCCCTGCCGGAAAGCGCTCTCGCCGCGGGGTTTTCCGACGCGGAGATCGCCGCCCTGCGTCCCCCGGAGAGGCTCGAGTCCGTCGCCGCGATTCGGTGGAATGAGCCGCTCTATCCCTCCAGATTGCTGCAACTCGAGGCGAAGTTGCGCCCGGCGCTGTTGTTCTATCGCGGCGACCCCCGCCTCCTGGCCCGCCCGCTCCTGGTCGTGCCCCCCGCCCCCCTCGACGACGCCGCGGCCGCCCTGTTACAGGAGGCGTTGAGCCAGCTGCTCGGCGAGGGGATGTTGCCCGCCGCGACGCGGGGCGCCGCACAGGCCACGCTCCTGCTCGGCGAGCTCGCCGATTCCGAAGGGGAGGCGCTCCTCTTTGTGCGACAGGGGCTCGAAACGCTCGAGCTCAGCCCTCAAGAACAGCGCTTTCTGGCGGAGGGGCGCCTGTTGCTGGTCAGCCCGCTGCATCCCGGCGCGACCGCCAACGCCAAATGGGACGCCTCCCTGCTGCAAGTAGAGCTCAGCGCGGCGGAGCTGCTTTTGTGGGTCAGTGCCACCGCCCCGATCGGCTCCCTCCCGACGACGCGGACGCTATGGCTCACGCCGACGCCTCCCTCCGTGACGCCGCTGCCGGGATTGCAGATCACCGATGAACCGGGCGAGGTGCTGCTCTGGCTGAGTCGAGGGGGGGGTGAACCGCCGGCCCCTCCCGCAGAAGCCCCTCTCACAGCGCCGCCTTTGCCTCCCCTGCCCCCGGCGGAAGCGCTGCGCATTCTGGAACGCGGCGGCGCCATCCCCGAAGTGCTGCGGCGACGGCTGCTAGAGAAATAGCCCCCTCACGGCAGAATGCCGACCAGCTCGACCGCGTCAATCTGATTCCAAAAGCCGGTGCGCGATTCATCCAGCTCGAGGCGCACCCCCACGACGAGGTAGTCGGTGCGCGGGAATGAGGCCGTGAATACCCCCGGACAGATCAGAGAAGTATCCGTCCCTTCCCACACCAGATTTTGCCCGCCGGCCACATCAATCAGATGCACGCGCGCGATAGCGCCCGGCCCCAGGGTCTGAAAGACGCGGACTTCCGTAGCGTAGACCGGCTTCTCGAAACGCAGCTGCAACCACTCCAGGCCATTGCCCCGCGCCGAGGCCCAGGCGCGCGGATCGTCGGCGCACATCTGCACGTCCGGTGCCCCCGTCGCCCGCGCCGGGCTCCAATCCGGGGAAGCGTAGCGCGAGCTCGCCTCGGCAGCGAGCGCCCATTGCGCCACCACGACCGCAGGTTTCGGCGTCACTTCGGCCGGCGTGCGATCCCCGCTGCACGCCACCAGCGTCACCAGCAGACAACAGCCACTCAAAAATCGCATCAACGCACGCATGGATATCCTCGTTGAACCGACCAGGGAAGGATAAAGTCACGCCTGACACGTCAGCGCCGGGCATGGCCGCCCCTCGATTGTAGCCGAAACCCGGCAGCAATCAAACGCCATTCCGCCGGCCCAGCGCAATATCCCACAATTCAACAAATACCGCTCCATGAAGCCCAGAGACAGATTCAAGTTTTGGGTGGAATGACATTTGACTCTTGCGTTTCTGATTGGGCATGATATAATATGTGTATTCAAAAACTGAGCCTGGTAACTGGTTAATACCAGTTGTAACGCACATGCAAACATTAACAAGGGATTCAAATGTTTAAAGACCGCATCAGAAACGGCTACGCGCAGTTCTCCCCGGGATTCCGCCGGCTGGCCGATTTCATCCTGAACCACACTCTCGAGGCAGCGCTCCTCACGGCCACCGAGCTCGCGCAACGACTGGAAGTTGATCCGGCGACCGTCGTGCGGTTTGCGCAAGAACTGGGCTATACGGGCTATCGCGAACTTTCCCAGGAGATCAAACAGTACATTCACGAACACCTCACCGCGCCGCGCCAGCTGCCGGACATGGACTCAAAGGCATCAGAGGCAACGGAAGAACAGCGTTTGGCAGCCCAGCTCCAAGGAATCTACCAACCGCTCCAATACCTTTCCCCTGCAGACTTGCGGCTGCTGGAAGAAATCGGCGCGACGCTCAACGCAGTTCCTGCTGTCTGGATCACCGCAGAAGGCTCGGCGATACATTTGGGACGGGCGTTCGCGCAAGAACTGCAAAATCTCGGATTGGCGGCGGAAGCGTTTGAATCTAACCTGTTAGACATGGCGATGTACCTGGAACAGGTCCAGGCAGGGGATGCGCTGTTAGCCTTAGGCCATGAAGGCCCACAACTCAATCTGAGCCACGTTTTGCGTCTGGGGCAGGCCAAAGGCGGGCGCACCCTCTGCATCAGCAGCAATGGGATGCAGGCTGCAGCTAGAGAGGCGCAATTGACCCTCGCTTTTGCTCTCGGCGCGCCCTCCGCTATGTCAGGTCTGGCGCTCATCGCTGCAGTGCTGGCAGCCATTGCCAACATGATCAGCCAACAGCGAAAGGAAAGCCTTCAACAGCAGGAAGAATTACGGCAAAAGTATCTTCAACAGCTGGTAAAGTTGCGTCAGCAGGGACACGCTGACCCGGGCCTGGCCCTTGCCATTTGGTCTCAGATACTGAGCCAGGCAAATCGTCCTCCTATTTTGTGACCGTAAGGATATCGTTCCAGCATTGTCACCGTCAGCAAATCAAAGTAAGGAGATTTCAACCATGTTTCAAGAGCAAATTCGACAGTATTACGATAGTTTGACGCCGGGTTTTCGCAAATTGGCCGATTTCATCATGGACCACACACTCGACGCGGCCTTCCTCACCGTCACCGAAATCTCCCGCCGTGTAGGAGTGGATCCGGCCACCGTCGTCCGCTTTGCGCAGGAGATCGGCTATAGCGGGTATCGCGAGCTCTCACACGAGATCAAACATTACGTGCGCGATCAGGTGACGACTACCTACCGCAAAAGCGTCGAGGCAGAAAGTGAAGAGGCGCTGGTGCACCAGCTTCTGGACAGCACACGCCAAAACCTCGCAGATTTTTCCATGACTGAGACACCCAAACTCGGTGAAGCGCTCCGGGTCCTCAAACAGGCACCGCACATCTGGATCACAGGGGAAGGCCCTCAACAAGCCATCGCACAGTTCCTGGCACGGATGTTGCAAGTCGCCGACATCCAGGCCCAGGCGTTTGCGCCGGATATGCTCAGCGTTGCCACGGCCCTCAGCAAGATGGAGGCGGGAGACGCGCTGCTGGTGCTGGCCATCAGCGCGCCGGACATTGATTCCGGATATCTGGTGCGGATGGCGCGCGAGAAAGGCGTGCACACGATCACGATCGCCGACAACACCCTCTGCGCGCCGGCCCACGAAGCCGAACTGGTTGTCCTTGTTCCCACCACCGGCGAGACCGGTATCCCGAATACCGGCGCCGCGCTCGCGGTCATCGCGCTGATTTGGGAAGCGCTGGCGGGCACCACGGCGGCCAAGACAGCAGAGTCCTTCGCCGCCTACAACGAGTATCTCAGCGAAATCCTGGAGCTGCGCACCCACACTCCCGCTTACGAAGCAATCCTCCCTCAGACAAAAGTTTGACAGCTGATTCGGCCTTACAGCATCAACGCATTCAGTATTAAGGAAAGGAGACTACCATGTTTCAAGAACGGATTGAAGAGCATTATGCTAATTTGACCCCTGGATTTCGCCGCCTGGCAGATTTCATCCTCAACCAAACTCTTGATGTTGCCTTCCTGACGGCGACAGAACTGTCCCGGCGCGTCGGGATTGATCCGGCAACCGTCGTACGTTTCTCACAGGAAATCGGCTATAGCGGGTTCCGGGAGCTCTCCAGGGAAATCAAGGCCTACGTGCGCGGGGAGATCGCGCAGACCTACCACAAAGCCGTTGAGGCAGGCAACGAAGAGGATCTCGTGCAGGCGCTCTTTGCTACCAAAGCCCAGGACCTGGAACAGTTTGCGACCACCGAGGCCCCTCACCTGGCGCAGGCGTTGAAGATGCTCCAGGATGCGGGGCGCATCTGGATCGTCGGGGAATTCCCCAGCTATGACATTGCCCGGTATCTGGCGGAAAGCCTCGTCCCCTTGGGGATTCCCGTCTTCCACTTCGCCCCCAGCATGGTGGAAGTCGCCAAGGCCACTAACGACATGCAGGCCGGTGATGTGCTGCTGGCGCTGGTCTTTGGCACCCCCGGCGTGGACACCGGTCACGCGGTCAAACTGGCGAACGCCAAAGGCATTCCCACCGTCTGCATTACCGACAGCGGGACGACCCTGGCCGCGCGTGAGGCCGAGATGGCCATCACCACCCCCAGCCAAAGCCCACTCGATATCGGCAGCTTCGCCATCTCGCTGCTGATCGTCGCCACGCTCAAGGACGCCCTGCTGAGCAGCAAGAAGGAAGCCACCCTGGCCCATGCGGCCGAGGTTCAGAGCGGCCTCGAAGCTGCCCGGCAAGAAGCCCCCGGCAACTAATTCCACGGAAGCTAATTCGCCACAAGGCCCCGATCGTGTTGATCGGGGCCTTGTCTGTGTGAGGTTTTCCTTTGAAGATAGAACCTGCGGCCAGGTGCTCAAGTACCCACGTGCTCACGTCCGCACGATATTTTCATGCTTGCCTGCGTACGGCACATGGTATCTCGAGTTCGACGCTGCCTCAGCGCCGGGGCGTGCGCAAACGCTCCTTCAACCGCGCCGCCAGCGCTTCTTCCTGAGATGGCGGCGGCGACGACGGAGGCGGGCTTTCCACCGGCAGGGACGCGACGCTCCGCGATGCAGGACGCGATTCTCTCCGACCGTTCTTGCGCCAACGCTTCCCCCACCGCCGCACCTCGTCCCATGAAATCCCCAGGCGCCGCGCGGCAATGTCGAGGGGCCAGAGCCACGCCACGGCGGTGACCAACCAGGGAGCCAGGGGCGCTCCTGCCTGACGTCCGCGCAGGGTCGGCGCAAACGCCTGTTCCGGCGCCGTGAGAGGCTGCGTCTGTCCCCGGGCGATCAAGCGCGCGGTCGCGGCGACGGCATCGCCCGGCACGAATTCGGCTGCATAGGGCGGCATCCATCCCGCGGTGGCCTGCAATGCGCCGGTGACATGGAAAAGCCACGGGGCAGTGTCGTCCCCCAAAGGCAAGGTGGTCTCATAACGACCCGGCGCCGTCTGGCGCAACGCCGTCGGCGGGACAGACGCCCCGGCTTCCAGTTGCGACGCCTGCAGCGCGAGATCCAGGCCATCCACATAGCGGCCCGTCGTCGGATCCAGCACATCGAGGGTGACGCGCGCCTGCCCATTCTCCGCGGCGACGTTCAGCGTCACCCCCTCCTCCGCGGGCACGGGCAACACCCACCGCACCACGCCCCCCCAGAAGCGCGCGAAGTCCTCCCAGCCCAGCCACTCCACGGCCCAGCGACCTGTCGCATCAGAGGTCCAGGCCACAGCGCGCCCCAAGCCATAGGGCCACGCCGCCAGCAGCGGATCCCCGGTCACGGCGCCCCACAACGGCACGTCCGCGCCGGGTTTGGGAGTCGTCGCCACATATCCCGCCAGAGCTGGCAACGCCGTGAAGCTCTCCAGCGGCTCCCAGGCCGTCCCGGCGATAGGGAAGAAGGGCTGCTCGACGAGGTAGGAGCGTCGCGCGTGAGCCAGTTCCTCCGTGAAAATCACCGGCAGGTCCGCAGCGCGCTCCGTGAGATAGAAGCGTCCCTCGCCCTGACGCGCCACCTCCTGCAGAAAGGGGACATCGCCACCAGCGCCGATCGCGATCACGCTCACCGTCGCCCCTTGAGCGCGCAAAGCGGCCACCTGCGCCAGCGCGCCCGCCTGTTGTTCAGCGTCACTGCCATCCGCCACCAACAGCACGTGCCGCTGTTGCTCCGCCAGCGGCTCGAAACTCTCCGCAAGCAGCTGCCGGGCATAGGCCAGGCCGTCGCGCACGTAAATGCCGCCGCCGCCCGCCTGCAACTGCGACAAACGCCCGATCAACAGCTGCCGCTCGCTCCCCGACACCGGACCCAGAGTGTCCGCCGGCCGATCGTCGTAGGCCACCACCGCGAGCGCGTCGTTGTCATTCAGCGCCTCCGACACACGCGCGGCTGCTTCCGCCGCAAGCCGGATTTTGGGAGTCCCCCCCTCCGCGTCCGGCGCTGCCATGCTGCCCGATTTGTCAATCACGACGACCATCGCCAGGGGCGGAAACCGGCGTGGATCCTGCACCTGCGTGGAGACGGGCAACGCCGCCTCCAGAGCAGTGGCAGACCATCCACCCACCCCGTAGCTTTCCGGTCCGCCGAGCGTCACCAGGCCCCCGCCCAGATCGCGGACATAAGCTCGCAGTGCTGAGCCGGCCTGTAACGGCAAAGCGCGCGCGGGCGTGTTGACCAGGACCACCGCGGCATAGTCGCTCAAGGCCGGGGCAGTGAACGGCAGCGCCTCCGGCTGCAGCTCCACCACCTCCAGCCCGGTAGCGCGCAACGCCGCCGCCAAAGCCTGCCGTTCCTCCACCGCCCCCACAACGAGCACGCGAGGCGCCCCTTCCACGCGCAGCCAACCGCCGCCACAGTTGTTTTCCACGAAAAAATCCGCCTCCGCCGCCACGCAAAAACGCATGGGCACCCAGCCCCCTTCCGGCGCGTTGAAGGTAAACAAATACCTGCCCTGCCCACGGGAGACCTCCCACACGGCCTCCCCTTCTTGCGCACCTGCCGCCCAGGTGAGGCGAACGGGCTGAGCAACCGTCGCCCCCAGCGTCACAGCGACCGCTACCGTGTCCCCCGGATAGGCCCGCGCGGGCAGGCGCGTCGCTTCGATCCACACTTCCGCCGACGCCGCCGGCGTCACGACGGCCACCAGCGTCTCCAGGCCCCGTTCACGCGCCTGAAGGAGGGCAGTCGCCCCATCGCCGCGCGTCTCCAGCCCATCGGTGATGAGCACCAACCGCCCCGGCGCTCCCTCAGGGACGAGGCTCGCGCCCAACCGTACCGCCGCGGCAATGTCGGTGGCATCCGGTTGAGGCGCCAGGCGCAGATCGGCGGCGAAAGGCCCCTCGGACAACGGCTGTGCGACCCGCGCTTCCCCGCCAAAAACGACCACCGCCGCGCGGTCCTGCGCGCCTTTGGCTTCCCAGGCAGCGGTCAATAGCGCCTCAATCTCCCTCTCCTCCGCCGCGACGCTCGCCGACCGATCCACGACGAACACCGTCGCCAGGTTGCGCGTCGCCTGGGGCAGGCGCACGTCCGCGAGGGCCAGGATCAACGCCCCCACCAGGATCAGCCGCAACGTCACAGGGCGCCAGTCATAGCGCAACGCGGAGAGGGCCGCGCGCGCCCCATGCCAGGCAGCCACGCGCCCCCACCAGAGCGCCCCCTCGAGGAGCAACAACGCGAGGGCCGCCGCAGCGACCCAGCGGCTGAAGTCGCGCCAACCGGTCGTGCCGGGTGCAGCGCTCAAAGGCGCCTGCCCCGCGATCATTAGCGGATGGGGATGCAGATCGCTTTCCGCCGCATCGAGCAACGACAGCGCCACATAGTGCGTCGCCGGCCCGCTCGCCGTCTCCAATTCCAGGCGATACAGCCCCGCACGCTGCGGAAGGGACGCTGTCGCGTCCAGCAAGTCCACGCGCTCCCCCGTCGGCGTGACCAACACAGCCGCCGTCGCCGCGAGAGGGAGCGCTGGCGTCCAGGGCAGTCCTGCCGGCAGGGAGGTAATCGGCGCCTGTGACATCTGCGGCAGCAGCCAGCCCATCAGATTGTTGGCGAGGATGGGGAAAGCCACCCGCAGCGGCAGATCGGAGTCCTGCAGGGCAAACGCCTGGCAGACAAGCCGCTGCCCTGGCCGATTCAGCACCCAAAGCAAGGGGCCTTCCGCCGTTTCCAGCAAGGTCACGGCGTCGGCGGGCGCGGCATAGCGAGTGGCGCGGGCGATGTGCACGTCGTCCCAGGTGACATATTCCAGCAACGGATGGGAGCCAGCGCGCAAGGGCGTTGTCGGCGTGAAAACGCCCGTCGGTTCGCCGCAGGGCGTCCCCGCGCCAGGGGCAATCAACCACGCCGGGCCGCTGAACGTCCCCCCGCTGCCTGCGCCATCCAACACCACGGCGCTCATCTCGGCGGTGTCTTGGGGCAGCGTCGTCGCCTGCTGCACGGCGATCCCCGGCAGGGCGCGCAAGGCCAGCTCGAGGAAGCGGTTGCCCGACGTCACCAGCAACACCTGCCCGCTGCCGGAGAGCGGCGGCGTCACCCAGGCGCGATCATCCAGGGGGAAACGGTCATCGGCATCCTCAAGGCGCGCCTCAAACCACCCCCAGGCAGGCAGATCCGGGAAAGAGAGCGTCGCCTCGCCCGCAGCGGGCAGCTCTAGCACCTGACGGGCGAGGACTTCACCGCCGGCGAGCAATAGCAAGGTGACCTGTCGCGCCGGACCGGCGTTCAGCACGCGCACAAACACGGTGAAAGTCTCGGCGCTGCGGCGGAGGGAGAAATCCACCAGCCCCACGTTGGGGGCGGCCTCCCCTACGGTGAAGAGCTGCGCCCGGCCCGGCAGAGGGGGCAGGGACTCCGCCAGCGCCGCATCGGTGAACACCAGCGTCGTGACCTCTTCCCCGGCCGCGAGGCCGAGCGCCAGGCTCGCCGCCGCGTCCCAATTGGCGCCGCCATCGGTCGGCTGCAGCGCGGGGAGCGTCCGCCGCAACGCCGCAGCATCCCCATCGCGCAACGCCACCTGCGGCGCCGCGCTCGCGGTGATGAGCGTCACCCGGCTGCGCGCGTCCAGCGCCTCAGAGAGCGTCCGCAGTTCCGCGAGCGCCGCCTCGAAGCGCGTGTTGCCGTCCTCGCGGCGCGCCTGCATACTCGCGGAGGCGTCCAGCAGGATCAACAGCCGTCCCTGCGGCGTTGACGGCGCGGGAACGGCAGGGCGAGCGGCCGCCACGACCAGCGTCGCCAGAATCAGCAGCTGCAGCGCCAACAGCCAGTGACGGCGTAATTTCTGCCAGGGGCGATTGGCGCGACGCTCGACGGCCGCCGCCTGCCAGAGCAACACGCTGGCGACAGGGGTCTCCCGTCGGTGCAGGCGCAGCAGATAGAGGGCGATGATGGGCAACGCCAGGGCCAGAAGCCACAAGCTGTTTGGAGTCAGAAACCGCATACGCAGCACTATAGCACCGAATCGGGGTCACGCAAAAATAAAGTCAGACTGGAGATGGAATCCCCAGCCTGACACAGGCGACCGCACTGAAGCGCGCTGTTTTTTTTGAGGGGGAGCCACTCATGCAAGCGGGCCACATGTCTGTGGCCCGCTCACTCATCCCCGGCATCACGCCCGCGCAGGACGCGACTTCCGGCGTTCCTCCCACAACCCGACGATGTGAACCGCCACAAACATCGAGGTGAAGGTCTCGCTGAGCATCCCCACCAGCATCACGGCGATGAAGGGCTTGAGCGTCGCGCCGCCGAACAACAGGATGGCGATCATCACGAACATCGCGTTCAGCTGCGTCGCCAGTGAACGGTGCAGCGTCTCCATGATGCTGCGGTTTACGATCAGCGAGAAGGGCTCGCCGCGATGACGCGGGATATTTTCGCGGATGCGGTCGAACACCACGATGATGTCCTGAACCGAGAACCCGATCACCGTGAGGATCGCCGTGAGGAACAGCGCATCGGCTTCCCACCCCTGCAGCAAGCCCATGAGCGCGTAGAAACCCATGGCCACGATCACGTTGATCAGCATCGCCACGACCGAAGCGACGCCATAGTGCAGCGGATGAGGCACCTTACGGAACGAGAACCAGATAAACGTCAGCACGACGAGCGCTGCCGCACCGGCTGCCTGCGCGGCGCTGCGCGCCACTTCCGCCCCCACCGTGGCTTCCACCGTATCCACCACCGAGCTGTTGCGATCCACCGCGCCGGTGATTTCCTCGAGGCGCTCCAACACGGCGTTGATCTGATCGGTCGTCGCGAAACTGGTCCGAACCTGCCAGGTATTGTCGGCGGGATCGCCCAGCTGCTGCACGATGGTGCTGGTGTAGCCTTCCTCCGCAAAAGCCTCACGGATCACGTCCTCGGTGACAGGTGCCGTGAAGTGCACTGAGAACAGACTGCCACCCTTGAAATCAATGCCAATGCGCACCAGCTGTCCATAGGTGACATAAGACACCAGCATCGCCGCCACGCTCAGCGCCACCAACACCCCGGCCAGGATGAAATAGGTCCTGCGATTGTGAACAAAGTCAATCATCTCGTCAGCCTCCTAAATTCCCAGCAGCCAGGGATGGCGCCGCACCCGCTCTTCGCCCAGCAATCCCAGGGCCACGCGGACGAAAGTTCGGGTCACAATCAGCGCGGTGAACATGTTGATCAGCGTACCAAGCGCCAGCGTCAGCGCGAAGCCTTTGACGAGGCTCGCGGCAAAAGCGTTGCCAAAGAACCAGAGAATGGCGCACGTCAAGAGCGTCGCCAGATTGGAGTCACGCACCGAGGTCCACGCGCGGCTGAACCCCGCCTCCGCGCCCCGTGCCAACGAGCGCCCATGGCGCAATTCCTCCTTCATGCGCTCGAAGACCAAAATGTTAGCATCCACGGCCATGCCCGCCGAGAGCAAGAAGCCCGCGATCCCCGGCAGGGTCAGCGTCACGGGCAGCAATTTGTAGAGCAACAGGTTGAGCAACACGTAGAGCGCTAATGCCAGATCCGCCGCCAGACCATTGAGGCGATAGTAAATCAACATGAACAGGAACACCACCAGCAAACCGACCACGCCGGCGCGGATGCTTTTCTCAACCGAAATCGCACCCAGCGACGGGCCAATCGCCCGGTAGCTTTCGATTTTCAGCGGCACCGGCAGCGCGCCGTAGCGCAACTGAATCGCGAGCTGTTGCGCGCTCTCCGAGGTGAACCCGCCCGAAATCTGCGCCTCACCATTGGGAATAGCATCGCGGATGGTAGGACACGAGAGGATAGTTTTGTCGAGCACCATGCACAGAGGGCGTCCGATGTTATTGCGCGTGTACTCGTAAAAACGCTGCGTATCCGCCGCCTTGAAGCGCACGATCACCATGGGCTGCCCGGTAGTCTCATCCACCGTGTTGAAGGCCGAATCCAGCGCATCACCGATGAGAATCGTCTTGTAGTAGCCGGGTGGCGGTGTGACATCCTCGCCCATGCCGTAGGTGGTGCTGACGACCCGTCCGGGTGTCAGTTCCGCCTCGCCGGCGCCGGCAGGCGGCTCAGCGAATTCAAGCAGCGCCGTATCGCGGATGGTATCAATCGCCTGCTCCGGGTCGGCGATGCCGGGCAGTTCGACGATGATGCGCCGCGTCCCCTGCACCTGCACCACTGGCTCGCTCAAGCCCAGCGCGTTGACGCGGCCTTCAACCACCTGCGCCGCCGCGCGCATCGTTTCAACGGAGAGCTCCTGTCCGGCAGGCACGTCGGCCACCATCGAGAGCTGCAACCCGCCTTGCAGATCCAACCCCTGCATGAATTCCAGGGAACGCGCGGTCTCCGGCTGCCACACCAGCAAGCGCTTCAGCCACTCAGGATGCTGCGACGGCACCACCAGATAAAGCGCCACAGCCGCCAACAGCAAAATCAACACCAGGGAAGTTATCGTCTTTCTATTCATAGCCCCTCACTCAAGGAATAGCGCCGTTGTACGGGGGAAATCCCTGCGGCGAGCCAAAGGCGGATTATAGCCCGCCGGAGCCTTTTGTCAACGCGAGTTTGACCCTGCCGGGAGTGTGCTATACTCCATGGCTGTATGAAAGAAGATCGCGCGCGACCAGAACCGACGCCGTTCTTTCTGCCCGGCGGCGAGCCGGGCATCCTGCTTATTCACGGCTTCCTCACCGCGCCAGATGAAGTCCGGCCCCTCGGCGAAGCACTGGCGCGCGCCGGCATGACCGTCTCCGGCATCCGGCTGCGCGGTCACGGCACTACGCCCGAAGATCTCGCCGCCGTCCACTGGCAGGATTGGGTCGCGGACGTCCGCGCCGGCCTCGCCGAACTGCGCCGCCAGCGTCAGCACGTGGGCATCGCCGGGATCTCGCTCGGCGCGGCGCTGGCGCTCTACGTCGCCGCCGAGGACCCCGTGGAGCGGGTAGTCGCCTTCGCTACCCCCGGCGGCTCTGCCTTCCACGGCTTACCGCCTGGCTGGATCTCTCATCTCGCCCGCGTGATCCCCTATCTGCCCAAAATTGGCTCCGACATGCACGACGCCGCCGCTCGTCGCGCCCGCTTCACTTACCGGCGCATTCCCTTACGGGCAGTGGCGGAACTGGGCAGCTTCCTGCTCGCCATGGACGCGCGCCTGCCCGACGTGCGCGTCCCCACCCTGCTCGTGCACGCCCGTCACGATCACGCCGTTCCTCCGCGCGTGGTCCGTCAAGTCGCGGCGCGGCTCGGCGGACCGCAGCAGCTACTCTGGCTGGAACGCGGCGGACACACCGTGGTCCTCGATCTTGACCGCGAACGCGCCTGGCAGGCCGCGCGAGAGTGGTTCGAGAGGCCCCCCGAAAGAATGGAATGATGCGCTCCTCACGCGCCGGCCTCTGGTTGATTCTGGCGACCTTCGTGAGCCTGGCTTTGGCCTGGAACATGACGGTCCCGGCCTACGAAAACCTCGACGAGATCGAACACGCGGAGGTCATCCGCCACATCGCCGTGACCGGCCGGCTGCCCGTCCATGGCGAGGCCGAGGCGGCCGGCTTCCATGTCCGGCAAGAAGCCTCACAGCCACCGCTGTACCATCTCCTCGGCGCGGCGTGGGTGCGCCTGTGGGGTTTGCCCCGCGAAGCGCCGGACGCACGGCCCATTCCCGCCACCTTCGTCGCCTGCGGCTCCGGCGATACGCTCTACAACCGCGTCACCTGGAGCCGCGATCCCTACGCCGGGTTTCCTGCGGAAGGACATCGCCGCACAGTCTACGCGCTGCGGCTGCTCTCCACCCTCCTGCAATGCGCCACCGTCGCGGGGACGTGGACTCTCGCCCGGCGGCTGGCGCCCCGGGGACTCGTCGCGCCGCTGGCGACGGCCATCGTCGCCTTCAACCCGCAATTCCTGCTCCTCGCGGCCGGGGTAAACAACGATAACCTCGTCACCCCGCTGGCCACCTGGGCGCTGGTGCTGCTGGTGGACGTCTGGCAGCGCGGCCCGACGCCGCCGCGCCTCCTCGGCTTTGGCGTGTTGACGGGACTGGCAGCGCTGAGCAAACTCAGCGGACTGGGATTGCTCGGATTGGGCGGATTGACCCTCCTGGCCTACGCCTGGCGCCAACGCGCCCCGCTGACCCGGTTACTGCGCTGGGAAGTGCTGCTCGCTGTCCCGGCGCTCGTGCTCGTCGCGCCGTGGCTGGGACGCAACTGGCGGCTCTACGGCGATCTGACCGCCCTCGCCCCCATGCTGGACGTCGTTGGACGCACGGCGGTCCGCGTGGATCTCTGGGGCACGTTCCAGCTGATGCTGCGCTCCTATTGGGGACAGCTGCCGTGCGCTTTCTATCCCCGGTCGCTCTACTGGCCCTTCTTCGCGCTGCTCGGAGGCGGCTGTGTGGGTCTCGTGGCGCATTTCCGCACCCTTGCGCGGCGGGCGGAGCTGGCGCTCCTGGGCGGCTGGTTCGTCATCATCGTAGTCGCGTGGGTGCGCTGGAATGCCCTCACCCCGGCGACGGGAGGACGGCTGCTCTTTCCCGCAGCCCCCGCCCTGGCAGTGCTCCTCGCGGTCGGCTGGCAGCAGCTGCACCCGCGATTGACGCGCGCCTGGGCCATCTGGCTGCCGCTCGGCGCGCTGATCACGCTCCTCGCCGGCGCAGCGCCGCTCTTCGCTCCTCCCGCCCGTCTGGAGGACTCAACACCCATCCCCCACACCACCGACGTCGTCTTCGGCGCGGAAGCCATCGCTTTGCGCGGCTACGAGGCGCAGTTGACGCAGCCGCGCCTGGCCTGTTGGCTGGTGCAATCCAGCTACTGTCGTCCCGCCCTGGAGCTGCAGCTCTACCTGGAAGCGTTGCGTCCCCTCGATGAGGAGTGGGTGCTCGCCGTGCAACTCGTCTCCGCACGGCCCGGCGACAACACCCTGCGCCTCACCTACGATGCCTGGCCTGGACATGGCAATCTGCCGACCTCCGCCTGGCCTGCCGGGACCCTGCTCCGCGAGAGCCTGCTGTTACCGCTGCCCGCAAGCGACCTTCCCACGCAGGCATGGGAGCTTCACCTCGCCTTTTACGATGGCGAGACGGAGGCGCGGCTCCCCGTCACCCTTGCGGGACAGCCCGCGGGCGACGCGGCCAGGCTGGACACCCTGCGAATCCAGGGACGTCAGCCGCCGTGCGACACCCTCCCCCCCCTGGAAACGCCGGCCCGCTTTGGGGAGGCGCTCGCGCTCACCCACGCCGTCCTCACGGAAAGGGATGCCGCGTGGGAAGTGACCCTGTGTTGGGAGAGCCTGGCGCCGGTGGATGCGGACTACACCGTCTTCGTCCATGCCTACGCCGCCGATGGCGCACTCCTGGCAACAGGTGACGCTCCGCCGATGGGACAGGCCTTCCCCACCCACCTCTGGCTTCCCGGCGACCGCATCCTGGATGGCCACAGGCTCGCCATGGCAGAGGCCCCCGTCACCATCGCCGTGGGCCTCTATCATCCGGAGACCGGCGTGCGCCTGGCCGCTTTCGTCGGCGCCGAACGGCAACCCAACGATGCCCTCGTCCTCTGGTCACGCTGAAGCCCGGCAAAATTGTGGTAGAATCACACCGGAGAGTCCAGACGGGAAACTGCCTGCCTGGACTTGTCCCTCTACATTTATGCCATAGAGAAGGGGGGTCTATGAAAACTTCGCGTTTGCGTTACATTTGGATTCTGGTAGTGCTGGGCAGTCTGCTGCTCTTCCAGCCCAACGCCAACCCGGTCCCTGCCGTGCAGGCCAACAACGGCAACGTTTTGGTAAATGGCGACTTTGAAGTCGAAGATCCCACGACCCACGGTTTCATCAAGTTTCCTCCAAACCACTATCTGGCTCTGAATTGGTATCGCTGGTGGGTGAACATGCCGGCCGCAAACACCATGATCCCTGAATATGATGATATGCGTCCCGGCACCCTCCGGTGGCCCCCTTACAGCGGGCGTCACGCCCAAGTGTACTTCAAATGGGGCGCTAACTACCATGCAGGGATCTATCAGGTTGTGGAGAATTTGACCCCCTGTGTGCCCTACGAGTTCTCGATGTACGTCAATAGCCGCGGCAACCCGGGGACGGTGCCCCATGCACGCATCGGCCTTGATCCGCAAGGCACGCAAATCACCCTGGATCACGCTCACAACGATCTCATCGGCGGACAAATGCCGCCGCTCACGGCCTGGTCAGCCGAACAGACCATCTTGAGCACGTGGGAACGCCTCGCGACGACGGTAGAACCGCTGGGAACCCGGCTCACTGCCATCACCTACGCCAATCCCTCCTACACCGGTGATCGGACCGCCTGGTACGATACCTGGTGGGACAACGGCGCTCTGGTACAGGTCGGATTTCCCAACGGCAAACTGCCGGAGCCGACCTCATGGAACTCGCCTTACATTGAGCCTGCTTCAGTGCAATCCACCTTCAGCGGCGATAACCTCCTCCTGAGCTGGAACACCACCGTCCCCGCCTCGACGCAGGCATGGTATCAAACGATGCACAGCACGGCCCCGATCACGACGACGGCCCCCATGAGCCACACGATGTTCCTGCCGTTGATCATGCGCGCCGATATATGGCACGCCACTGCCCTCAATCCGACCCCTACGACGAATCACAGCGTGAGCATTCCGGTGCAATCCCTGCAATCCGGCGACAAAGTCATCGTCCGGCTGCTTTCCCGCCGCCCCGCTACCGACGCCTGTGTCACCGAGGGATACGGCAACATCGAAATCGTAAAGCCGTGAGTGACCGTCCGACCTGGAAGCATGAGACACTCTTGAAATTAGCAAGCGCCCTACCGTGAAACGATGGCTTGAGCGGCACGCAGGGACGATACTGCTCCTGTGGATGGCGTTCGCGTTGCGCGTTGGAGGCCTTGGCGCGCGCAGCCTGTGGTATGACGAGGCCTATCTGTGGTGGGCGACCACGCAGGTAAGCGTGCGCGAGATGCTGGCGCTCAGCGCAGGCGAACTCGTCCCGCCAGCCCACTATGTCTTGCTCCGTGGCTGGATTCCGCTCGCCGGCGCCAGTGAATTTGCCCTGCGGTTCCCCTCGGTCCTCTACGGCCTGCTCGCGCTCGCAGCGCTGGCCCGCATGGCCCGCCGATTGTCAGGCAAGCGCTCAGCCGGAACCTGGGCCTTGCTCTTGGGCGCGCTCGCCCCCCCATTGATTTGGGCCTCACGCGAGACCCGGATGTACGGCGCATTCATCGCCTGGTCGCTCCTGGCGGGGATGGCGTTAATCGAGACGCTCCTCGTCCTCGAACCGCGTTCCCGCCGACGGTGGGCCTGGATGTGGGGCGCCGCTGTGCTGGGCGCCATGGCTTCATTGACGCTGTCGGCGTTCTGGCTGATGGGGCAGGCGCTCTTCGCGCTCCTCGTGCTGATCCGTCGTCCCTGGCAGGAGGTGCGCGCGTGGCTGCGGATGATGTTCCCCCCCACACTCCTCGCCGGGCTGATCTTTCTGCCCTGGGTTCTGGAAGCCCTGCCCTCGCTGGGACAAAACGCCACCTACTGGGAAGGGCATTTGCCCATCGCCGAATTTTTGCGCATTTCCATTGCCGGCATGACGGTCTTCGACTTTCTGCCCTCGGCCTGGAAGGTCGCGGCGGGAGGCCTGATCCTGGTAGTCTCGTTTGGGGCCTTGATCCTGATGTGCCGCCGTCCCCTCGCGGGACTCTATCCCCTGCTGCAACTGATGCCCCTGGGGCTCATGGCAGTAGTTTTCCGCAATCTGCCCAAATGGGGCAGCCGTCATGCCTCAGGCTTTGCGCCACTGCCCGTGCTGGCCCTGGCCATCGGCTGGGGGATGGCAGCGCAGCTTCATGGCCAACGCCGACGCACGTTGGCCCACCTGGGCCTGGGCGTGTGTAGCGTGCTCGTCGTCGCGCTTTCGGTACAGGCGGACGCCAATCTCCTCACCGATCCGACCTACGCCACGGAGGACTGGCGCAGCGTCGCGCACTACGTCATGGAAAATCGCGCGCCCGGCGACGTCGTCATCGTGGAGACAGGCTCGGTCTTCCCGGCATGGGCGTACTATGCCGGCTTCGAAGGGCTGCTGCCCCTCCCCGATGACAAACTGCTGGACGTGACCCACGTTCTTGACTACGCGAATGGCGCCGCCGCTCTGAACGCGGCGCTCCAGGACACGTCCCAGGTCTGGCTCGTCACCTGGCTCGAAACCATCACCGACCCCACCGGCATCGTCCCCGCGCTGCTGGGGGAGCTGGGTGCCGAAGTGCCCACGCCGGAATTCCACGGGCTGGGCTTGCACCGGTTTGCGCTTGCGCGCCGCGCCGACTTTCCGCCAGAGCCGGACCTCACCGAACGCCTGGCGACGCCCACTTTGCCTCACCTGACACTGTGGGGCTATCGGCTTCCCGAAGCGCCGCAGCCCGTTGACAGCACCCTGGATGTGTGGACCTTTTGGGTCACCGAGGATCCTGCCGCGCACGGCGAGTGCTTCTATCAGGTAACGCTGCGCCTGCTCGACGCTCGCGGCGATGAGTGGGCGCGCTTCAATGGCACCCCGGCGAGCGGCGATTACCGTCCCTCGCGTTGGCAAGCGGGGACGCCCGTGCTGGGTCGCTATCCACTAACGCCCGACCCCTGGACGCCTCCCGGCAGCACCACACCCACCCTCACCGTCTACGTGGCAGGCGCCGCCTCGGCGACCGTCACCTTGCAGCCGGTCGAACTGTTGCCGGCAACCGCGCCGCCCCCGCTCCCCGAAAATGCCATCCCGGTAGAGCAAGGCGCGGCGACCGCCGGAGCTCCCCCGCTCGAGCTGCTGGGGTTCTGGCTCAGCCGGGAAACCGTGCGACCCTGCGAGCTGCTCGAGGGCCGGGCCTTTTGGGCGACCACAGCGCCCTATGCCGTTGCCGACAGGCGCGATGTCCTGCGCCTATCTCTCGCCGGCCACGAGGTGACGCTGCCCCTGGCGGCGACCAACGTGACCTCCCCGCTTCCCGCCGGTGTCCGCTTCGCCACGCAGTTCCGCTTGCCCATCTCCTGCCGCGCGCTGGACGCCGAGGCTTCCCTCACCGCCGAGCTCCTCACCGCCGCGGGCGCGCCGGCGGCCCAATGGCGCGGGCCAGAGATCTCTATCGTGGCCGGGCGGGAATTCCAGCCGCCGGACGACCTGCTGCCCGCGACGGGGGACTTCGGCCCAGGCATCGCCGCGCTGCTTGGCTATCGGCTGGAGCCGGAACCTCGCGCCGGGCAACCCTTCACCCTCACCCTTTACTGGCGCGCTGAGGAGACCGGCGACTCGCCCTACAACGTTTTCGTCCACGTCACGGCCCCCGGCACAGTCAGCCCCCTCATCGGGCAACATGACAGCTGGCCCGCGCTGGGAGGGAAACCCACCAACACCTGGGTGACCGGCGAAATCATCGCCGATGAGCATCCCCTGGCAGGATTGCCGGCGGGGAGCTACGACCTGCGCGTCGGCCTGTATGATGAAGCAGGGCCGCTTCCCGTGAGCAGCGCCGCAGCGGTTCCGCCCCAAGACGCCGTCGTGATCCCCCTCACCGTGAGGCCCCCCAATGAACCGTAACCGTGGCCGTCGCCGCAGCCTGCATCCGCTCATCCCGCTCCTCGCCGCGTTCGCGGTGTTGGTGGTGCTGCATGGCTGGACCACGCCGCTTTTCGAAGCGCCCGATGAGGTCTGGCACTACGCCTACGTCCGCTGGCTCGCCGAAGGACACGGGCTGCCCTCCATGAAGGACAATGCCAGCGGCGCGAATCAGGAAGTGGCGCAGCCGCCGCTCTATTACGCCGTCGCGGCGTTGCTCAGCGCCCCCTTCCCCGATGACGACCTGCAGACGTTGTTCTGGCACAATCCACATTTCGGCTATCAGGCGCCGGGAACCGCGCCCGACAACAAAAACATGCTCATCCACACCCCGCAGGAAGGCTTTCCGGGAAGCGGCGCCGTCCTCGCCGTGCGGATTGCCCGTCTCACCTCGCTGCTCTTCGGCCTGGTGACCGTCTGCGCCGCGTGGGGAGTGGGCTACGAGGCGTTTGGAAATCAGCGCGCGGCGCTGCTCACCGCGGCCCTGGTGGGCTTTCACCCCCAATTCGTCTTCATGAGCAGCGTGGTGAGCAACGACAGCGCCACCGCCGCCCTTTCCACCGCCACCCTGTGGGCCACGGCGCGTTTTCTGCGGCGGGGAATCACCCCGCGCCGCGCCGCCCTCGCCGGCGCCCTTGCCGGCCTGGCAGCGCTGACGAAAACGAGCGCGCTGTTGCTGCTCCCCCTCACCGGCCTGAGCCTGCTCTGGCAGGGATGGCGACAGACGCAGGAGCAGCCCTCGCTGCCGCTGGGAGTGCGACGCTATCGGGGCACATGGCGCGCCGCGCTGGCCTTTGGACTGATGGCGCTGCTCGTGGGCGGCGGGTGGTATCTCCGCAATCTGCTCCTCTACGGGGACCCGTTGGGCATGTCCCATCACGTCAATACCTTGTGGGGACGCCCGGCGCCGGTTTCCCTGCTGGCGCTGGTGCCGGAGTTCCCCCTGCTGTGGCGCTCTTTCTGGGGCGCGTACGGATGGGGACACGTCTGGTGGCCCGATGGGGTTTACGTCGCGCTGACGCTGCTCACGGCGGGCGCCTTCCTCCATGGACTCTATCGGATGCTCCGCAGCCCCCGACCTGCCTCAGCCGTCCCCTCCCGATGCACGCGAGCCATCTACCTGCTCTGCGCTTTCTGGCTGATGGGGATTTTCGCCGCGCTGTTGCACTGGATGCGACAGGTCGAAGCGCCTCACGGACGGCTGCTGTTCCCGGCGATTGGGGCGTGGGCGGTGCTGATCGCGGCGGGACTTCAAGGTTCCGGCCGCGTCCCCCACCGTTACCAAAGGCTCCTCCTCACACTGCTCGTCACCCTCACCCTCCTGGCCCCCGGCGCGCGGATTCTGGCGACTTTTGCGCCGCCGAAATTGTTCTCGCCGGCGACGAGCTCGACGCCCCAACTGCGCTACGGCGACGAAGCGCTGCTGTTGAGCGCCGCCTTCGTGAAAACAGAGCGACTGGCGCCCGGAGACGGCTTCGCCGTGCGCGCCTGCTGGCAGGCCGCCCGCCCCATGACGCGCGATTACACCGTCTTCGTCCAGCTTCTCGGTCCCGAAAACGGGATCATCACCTCACGGCGCACGTATCCAGGGCTGGGACGGTTCCCCACCTCGCTATGGCCCGTGGATCGCGCGTTCTGCGATGTGTACGAGCTGACGCTGCCCCTCCAGATAGACACGCCGCTCCGCGCCCTGCTGGAAATCGGGCTCTTCGACGCCGCGACGGGCGAGCGGCTTCCGGCGACCGCGGGGGACATTCCCGTCGCGCCGCCCATCGTCGCCTCGGTCGTGCTGGCTGCGGAGGAACCCCAGGTTCCAGAGCCGGCATATCCGCTGGCGATAGACTTCGGCGAGGCCATTATCTTGCGGGGCTATGACCGCAGCCCCACGGTGCAGGCGGGACAGCCCCTCACCGTGACCCTGTACTGGAAAGCCGCCTCGACCATCAACGAGCCGCTGATAGCCTTCGTGCATCTCTGGGAGCCCGGGGCGGCGACGGCCTACGCCCAGCACGACAGCGAGCCGCGCAACGGCTGGTTCCCCACCCCGCTCTGGCAACCAGGGGACATCGTCCCCGACACGCACGTCCTCACCGTCCCGGCGACGCTCCCCCCCGGCGATTATCGTCTGTGGGCAGGGTTGTATCGCGCCGCCGATGGGACGCGCCTCCCCGCCTCGGAGGACGGGGCCCCACTTCCTAATGCCCTGGTTCCCCTGGGGAGCGTTCGGGTTCGCGCCGGAGGATGACGTCCACCAAGGCCCTGCGACCTTTTTGGCCCCCTTACGTAATGGATAAAGCAAACGTAGCACGTTGAAATCTTGTGTAGATCCTGATCTGGCTACGCGAAAGAGGAGGTGGATGATGATTGACACAACGACAGTTCCGTGGTTTTTATGGCCCTTTGCCGTACTCTGGAATCTGGTGTGCGGGATTTTGAAGCTGACCGGCCGGCTGGTCACAGCGGTGCTAGGCGTGATGCTGCTGGTCGTAGGAGTGCTTCTGAGCCTCACCATCATCGGCGCGATTGCGGGCATCCCCCTCGCCATTCTGGGGGTGATGCTCATGATCCGCGCGGTCTTCTAACAAAACACCGTCGTGAT
>Ga0208825_1000480_pt1 | contig 38624 bp, 36 predicted proteins | sample AD_UKC113_MetaG_FD_184450 | JGI IMG/M metagenome (GOLD analysis project Ga0208825, IMG submission 184450) | Active sludge microbial communities of municipal wastewater-treating anaerobic digesters from Hong Kong - AD_UKC113_MetaG (SPAdes)... | ecosystem: Engineered > Bioreactor > Anaerobic >... | reverse complement strand
GTTCCTTCGTTTACAAAAACACGAGCAACAGCTGCTTTTCTTCTTCCTAAGGCATTTACTAGTTCCATACTGTTTATTTAAGTGAGTTTAAATCGATTTGCTTTGGCTGTTGAGCCTGCATGTTGTGTTCGGCATTAGGGAAAATATAGAGATTTTTCAAAAGTTTGTCTCCCAGTTTGTTTTTTGGAAGCATTCCTTTTACAACTTTGCGGATAAGTTTTTCGGGATCTTTTGCAAGCAATTGTGCCGGAGTCGTTTCTCGTTGACCTCCCGGATAACCCGTATAACGCAAATAAACTCTGTCCGTCCATTTGTTTCCTGTTAATTTTACTTTGCTGGCGTTGATAATGATTACATTATCGCCACAATCGACGTGAGGAGTGAAACTGGGTTTGTATTTTCCTCGCAGCAATTTTGCTACTTTTGTACCCATGCGTCCCAAAACCTCGTCGTTCGCATCTATCAATACCCATTCCTTCTGCACAGTAGCCTTATTGGCAGAAATAGTTTTATAACTTAAAGTATCCACTTTACTTCGGTTTTTAAATAAATTATTTACTCTTTTTTTGATTTTGGTACTTTTTTATCTTTGTTCCGAAAGGGCTAATCAATACAAAATAAAGATAATAAAACAACCAAGAAACTTTTAACTTTGGATAATAAACGGACTGCAAAAATACTCTTTTTCTTTCGATTTACAAATAGTTAGGAATAAAATTTTGAATTTTAGCGATAAATTTTTTCTGAATCGGAAAAGAAGTTTTTGAAGATTTTTTTCGATTTGTTTTTTCGCTGCTATTTTTTGGAATAAAATTATTCCACCGTAAATTTTTAAGAAAATTGATAATTTTGTCGAATATTTTTTCTGCGACTTATATGGATAGAATTGGAAAAAGTTTTTATGCCTTAGATGCTATAACTGTGGCTCAACAACTTTTGGGAAAAGTAATCGTTCGTTGTTGGGAAGACGGTTCTATGTCCCGGTATGTTATTTCCGAAACGGAAGCATATTTTGGGGAGGAAGACAAAGCCTGTCATGCAAGCAAAGGCCGAACTTTGCGTACTGAAATCATGTATGCCGAAGGGGGTTATGTTTATGTGTATCTGATTTATGGAATGTATTGGATGTTGAATGTGGTTACCGGAAATAAAAATCATCCTGAAGCTGTGCTGATTCGCGGAATAAACGATATTGTCGGTTCCGGGAAAGTCGGAAGGGAATTAAAATTGGATAAAAGTTTCTATGGCGAAAGTTTGATTTCCTCTCCGCGTATATGGATAGAAAATCCACTCGACTCCTCTCCGGTAAAGTATGTTAGTGCTCCTCGAGTGGGTGTAGATTATGCTGGTGAAGAATGGCGCAACAAACCCTGGCGTTTCATTTTGCAACGGTGAGAGAAATTTTATTTGAGAGCCTCTGAAATTGATTATTCCAAATTTTCCAAGTCTTCCAGCTCTTTTTGTGCTTCCTGTTTTGATTCCTGTTTTTCCTTCAGAAATTGTTTTTCTACTTTTACGGTATCTTTCACAAAAACCTTTTTGGCACCTGCACTCAACAACAAGACAACAAACAGAACAATTAATATATAGGGAAATTTTCTCTTGCTTTTCTCTGAAACAAAGTAAGCAATAATGGAAAGTGCCAAAGCAATTCCGCCCGGTAGAAAAGCAATAGTTCCCATTGGCAAAATAACAAATACAATTCCTAAAACACCGAAGAAAATAGAAATAGTAATCAATATATTTCTCATAAAAAAAGTTTTAAATTCCTGAAGCTTTCACCAGACTGACTCTACCGCTTCCCACCGGAATGCTGAATTCGATCAGACAGGGAATTTTTCTGCTGTCAGCCGTTATCCAAATCAGATTTTTGTCGGTACCTTTCAGTTTGTTTGTTTTGGAGGAAATAGATAATTTAAAGCAAGTTTGTTTGCCCAAAGTGCTTGTAGAAATGGTTTCCTTTCCTAAAAATTTTATCCAAACCGGATATTCCTTTTCGTCAAAAATTGTTTGAAAAGCTATTGATTGTCCGGGTTGAATGGTTGAAAAATTAATAGTTCTCAACTTGTAAATAAGGGTAACTACATCCAGTGTTTTTGGGTTAATGCTAACCAAATTGGTTTTTACTGGTCCATTTTTTCGTTGTGATACACTTTTCAACGTTTTGCCATCAGGCAAAAAAGTATATTTTTCCGTTTTGGTATATCCGCCTTCATAAATATTACGCTGATACAGACTTGGTTTTAAGTTCTGTGGGTCAACATAAGACTCGTATAAATCCCTGATTTTGAAATAGGAATCCCATTTTTGAAAAGTAGCAGCTTCAACACTCAGATGAAGATAGGATTTTTTTGAAGTTTTAAGCGTTTCAGTACTCATGGTAACCTGAGCAACATTGGTCATCATTCCGCTTAAAAAATAAGAACCCGCATAAATCAATTTTTCATTGGAATGAATTTGGGCAGCCACAGGAAAAATTAGAAACAGTCCAACAAAAAAGAATCCGATTTTTTTCATAAACCGACAAAATTACAGTTCATTATTGAAATTTTTCAATAAAATCATTTAAAATTTTGCTAAGAAATATTTCCTCAGAGATCAGGCTTCTCCGCCTCCAAATCCCATTGGGAAGGGAGGAATAAGAGAATTTTCATCAATTTTTATTTTTCCGTTTTGCTGTTCATATTTTGCAATATTCTCCTGCAGTGCATACAATAATCTTTTGGCATGTTCGGGGGTAAGAATGATGCGTGATTTGACCGGAGCTTTGGGTAATCCGGGCATAATGCGAATGAAATCGAGCACAAATTCGGAAGAAGAATGTGAAATAATAGCCAGATTGGAATAGATACCTTCTGCCACTTCAGCAGAAAGTTCTATATTGATTTGATTTTCATTATTTTCCATTGTCTTGTATTTTAATCAATTTATTTTTCACCTTTGTTGAAATCACCTTGCAAAAGTAGCAAAATATTTATGTGTGTGAAGAAACTATTTTCAGCAATCTGCACAGCAAAGAGAAAAAATTTGTACAATTGTACTAAGGAATTATTTTTTATCCAATTGTCCGAAAACGCGCTTTAATAATGTTGTAGTGCGGGCTGCTGGATCAGTGCGAATGGAATTTTCAGTTTCTGCCATTTTAGTAAACAATGCACTCAATGCTTTGTCGGTAACATATTGATCCAATTGGGTGTTAACAGGTTTCAGAGAAGCAAGTTTACCCAAAGTAGAATTGGCTGCGCTGTTGTAGGCATTTATCAGCAAATTCCATGTTTCTGTTGTTGAAACATCACCTACCAATGATTTTTTTAGTGATGCCTGAACTTTAGGGAGAAAAAGATTTTTCAATTCCGTTGAAGTAGTTTTTTGCAAATATTGCGTTGCTGCATTGCTTCCGCCCAGCAAAATACCCATTGCATCAGAAATACTCATGTCCTGAATCGCTTTTTTAAACACTGGACCGGCTTCTTTTACTGCATCTTCTGCCGAACGATTGATGGACAGAATGGCTTTGTCGACCAAAGCTTTGCCTCCGGGTATCAAACTGATATTTTCTACAATCGTTTGAGCTTCTTCAGGCAACAGTAATTTAAATGCCTGATTGCCATAAAAGCCGTTTTCTATACTCAAATCGGATACCGCTTTTTCTGTTCCCAGTGACAAAGCACTTTTTATACCCGCAATGTTTTCTATGTTGGTAGTTGGAATAGATAATGTTCCTGAATTGGAAACACCCTGCATAAGAACATTACATGAAGTAAGGGAAATACAGGTGAAGCTAAATAAAATAAGTTTTGTTGTTCTCATCGCTTTATTGTTGCAAAATATTCAATTTTCATTTTTAAAAATGTAAAAATACGCTTTTTTTTGATATTTTAAGTACACGTTTAAACAATATTAAAAGAACATTTTATTACTTTGCAGAAAATTTCAAAAGAAGAATTTCTAACAAATTATCAATCTTAATTATAGAAAACATGAGTAGAATAGAAAAAATCGTTGCTCGCGAAGTATTGGATTCAAGAGGAAATCCAACTGTAGAAGTAGATGTAATGCTCGAATTGGGTGTTATGGGAAGAGCTGCTGTTCCGTCCGGAGCTTCTACGGGAGAAAATGAAGCCATTGAGTTGCGTGATGGCGATAAAAAACGCTATCTGGGGAAAGGCGTACTGAAAGCCGTTTCGAACGTAAATAACATTATTGCACCTGCATTAATCGGTATTTCAGCATTGGATCAGCGCACTATTGACAAGAAAATGATTGAGCTCGATGGTACGAAAACAAAATCGAATTTGGGTGCAAATGCCATTTTGGGAGTTTCTTTGGCTGCTGCAAAAGCTGCTGCAGCTTATCTCGACATGCCGCTTTACCGTTATATTGGTGGCGTAAATGCTTTTGTTTTGCCGGTTCCAATGATGAACATTATCAATGGAGGTTCGCATTCTGATGCTCCCATCGCTTTCCAGGAATTTATGATTCGCCCTGTTGGTGCTCCTTCTTTCCACGAAGGTTTACGAATGGGAGCCGAAGTGTTTCATTCCTTGAAAAAAGTGTTGCACGACCGTAATCTGAGCACTGCTGTTGGCGATGAAGGCGGATTTGCCCCAACTTTGAAAGGTACGGAAGATGCGCTGGAATCTATTATAACAGCTATTGAAAAAGCCGGTTACAAACCCGGACAGGATGTAATGATTGGATTGGATTGTGCTTCGTCCGAATTTTACGAAAACGGTATTTATAATTACACCAAATTTGAAGGAGCAAATGGCGCCAAACGTACTTCTGAAGAACAGGTTAAATACCTCTCAGAATTGGTCAGCAAATATCCGATCGATTCTATTGAAGACGGAATGAGTGAAAACGACTGGGAAGGATGGAAACTATTGACCGAAAAACTTGGAAACAAGGTTCAGCTGGTTGGGGACGATTTGTTTGTTACCAATGTAGAATTTTTGAAAAAAGGTATCGAAATGGGTTGTGCCAATTCCATTCTTATCAAGGTAAATCAGATTGGAACATTGTCCGAAACCTTGGATGCTATAGAAATGGCTCATCGTGCCGGATATACAACAGTAACTTCTCATCGTTCGGGTGAAACGGAAGATGCTACCATTGCCGATATTGCTGTAGCAACCAATTCCGGTCAGATCAAAACCGGTTCTTTGAGCCGTTCAGACCGTATGGCCAAATATAACCAACTGCTTCGTATCGAAGAAGAATTGGGAGACTTGGCTGTTTATGGCTACAAAAAAGTTACAAAAAAATGACAGTATAAATTGTCAGTTTTTTGTTTTTAAATCAAGAACCACCTGTCAAAAAGGTGGTTTTTTGTTTTAGTAACAAAATTTTTCTAAAAAATCCAACGTCTTTCTGTTAATGCCAGTTAAGCTGCAAATGACTGTGTTAAATTTCGACAAATAGCTATATCACTTTGTGTTATGGAATATATTTTGTTTATTTTAGCCGTGAAAAAATTGGTCAAAAATATTTTTTCAGAAAAATCAATTTAAATCTTAAAAACGAAAAATATGGAAGCAACGAAAAGAAAAAAAGCGTTAGGCTTGTTCTTGTTGGTGGTAGTAGTGAGTGCGGCAACAAATCTGACAACCAATTACTTTACCAATAAACATCAGAATGATGGTTTTAATCGAGAATTGCAGTATCCGACAGCGTATGCAAAATTTTCCGATGTAAAGAGCGGGTTAGAAACCGATTTTACATTGGCAGCAGAACTTACGGTTCATTCTGTGGTGCACGTAAAAACACAATCCAAAGCCAAGATGGCTTTTTCAGAAGATCCTTTTTTTGAATTTTTCTTTGGCCGTCCTCAATACAATCAGGAACCACCGGTTGTTGAAGGTTCGGGATCAGGTGTCATAATTTCCAATGATGGCTACATAGTAACCAATAACCATGTAATTGAAGGTTCGTCTAAAATTGAAGTTACGTTAAACGACAAACGGACATTTGATGCAAAAGTGATCGGAGCTGACCCCAATACAGATCTGGCGCTGATAAAAATCGATGCAGAAAATCTTCCCATTATTCCTTTTGGCAATTCCGATTCGTTAAAAGTTGGCGAATGGGTGCTGGCAGTAGGGAATCCTTTTAATCTCAACTCCACTGTTACGGCAGGAATCGTGAGTGCAAAGGCAAGAAACATCAATATCATAAATTCCAAAATGCGTATTGAATCGTTTATTCAGACCGATGCTGCCGTTAATCCCGGTAATAGTGGAGGCGCTTTGGTCAATACGCGGGGCGAATTGGTAGGCATCAATACGGCAATCGCTTCTCAGACGGGTTCGTTTGCAGGTTACGCATTTGCCATTCCTGTCAGCATAGTTAAAAAAGTGGTTTCCGATTTGCGTCAGTACGGAGTGGTACAACGAGCCGTTTTGGGAGTTGAAATTGCAGATATTACCGCGCAACTGGCAAAAGAAAAGGATTTGAAAACATTGGAAGGCGCTTATGTGGCCAATGTAAACGCCGGAAGTGCTGCTGAAAAGGCAGGCATTAAGGAAGGCGATGTAATCGTGAATGTGAATGGAGTAAAAGTAAAATCTGTTTCGGAACTGCAGGAACAAATTGGGCGTTATCGTCCCGGCGATAAAATTTCAATCACAGTTATACGTAAAAATAATGAATTGAAATTCAACAACGTAGAACTGAAAAATAGTCAGGGAAGTGCCAGCATAGTTTCATCCGACAAAGTTGACGTTCAACAACTTTTGGGCGCTACTTTCAAGGAATTGAGCAGTAAGTTGCAAAAAGATCTTGGTCTGGATTATGGTGTTCAGGTTACATCGCTGACAAAAGGAAAACTGATGCAGCAAGGTGTGAGAGTAGGATATATTATTTTGAAAATCAATAATCAGACCATTAAAAGTGTGGAGGATATTCAGTCTGCGGTAACTGCTGCATTAAACAGCGAAGACAAGGTGCTTTTCATAGCGGGTGTTTATCCCAATGGCAGAGTTACCTATTATGCAATTAATTTGGAAGAATAATTTTCTACAAGTTTGTTGAAAATATTTCCTCTTCAGTTTTGGAACTTACTCTTTTTCATAAAAGGAGTGAGTTCCTTTTATACTTAAATTATAGATTATCAACAATCAGGAAACTTATAAAATATCGTTTCAGCATACTTTATGAAATAAAAAAGAAAAATTTTCAAGGCTTTTTAAAACAAAAATTTAGTAAAAACGTTATATAAGAAATTTTGTAATCAACCAAAAAAATATTAATTTTGCACCCTAATTTTTTAAGGCAAAAATGAGGCAATTAAAAATTACAAAATCAATCACGAATCGCGAAAGCGCATCGCTCGACAAGTACTTGCAAGAAATTGGAAGAGAAGATCTTATCAGTGTAGAAGAAGAAGTTGAGTTGGCTCAACGGATTCACAAGGGAGATCGAGCCGCATTGGAAAAATTAACCCGCGCCAATTTACGTTTCGTCGTTTCGGTAGCAAAACAGTATCAAAATCAGGGCTTGAGTTTGCCCGATTTGATTAATGAAGGAAATCTTGGACTTATCAAGGCTGCCGAAAAATTTGATGAAACACGCGGATTTAAGTTTATTTCCTATGCAGTTTGGTGGATCAGGCAATCCATTTTGCAGGCGTTGGCCGAGCAGTCGCGTATTGTTCGTTTACCATTAAACCAAGTTGGTTCGTTAAACAAAATCAACAAAGCATTTTCAAAATTTGAACAGGAAAATGAACGTCGTCCATCACCTGAGGAATTGGCTGAAGAGCTGGATATTCCGGTGGATAAAATTGCCGATACCATGAAGGTTTCGGGACGTCACATTTCCGTTGATGCACCTTTTGTTGAAGGGGAAGACAACAGCTTGCTCGATGTTATGGTAAATGAAGATTCTCCCGATGCCGACCATCGTTTGATCAACGAATCGCTTTCCCAGGAAATTGAAAGGGCTCTGTCAACTTTAACAGAAAGAGAGCATGAAATTATTAAAAAATTCTTTGGGATTGGCGTACCTGAAATGACGTTGGAAGAAATCGGCGATGAATTTGGACTGACACGCGAGCGTGTTCGTCAAATCAAGGAAAAAGCTATCCGTAGATTGAGAAACAGTTCTAAAAGCAAATTATTGAAGAGTTACCTCGGGTAATTTTTCATAAATTGGTTATTTTTTAAAATGAATGAAAAGGGCGTCCCCAAAAAGGACGCTTTTTTTCTTGTTTGTAGGTGGTTTTCATGAAATGTTGCGTACAAAAAAATTACAATCAATTTTTTGGGCGTAATTTAAAAATTATGGAGTAATTTTGTGAGTTCAAATGAATGCTTCTTTATGGAAGCGACTTAAAAATTTTCCGCAAAATGAAATTAAAAGAAATTGCCCAAATACTTGGGAATTCACATTTAAAAGTTCCTGAAGTTGAAATAAATTGGTTATTGACCGATAGCCGAGCTCTTTCGTTTCCAACAAGAAGTTTGTTTTTTGCTTTGCGTACCCGGCGAAACGACGGACATCGTTACATACAGGAACTTTATGACCAGCATTTAAGATATTTTGTGGTCAGTGAAACGCTTCCAGAATTTGAAAAAATGCACGATGCCATTTTCATTCGGGTAAGTGATACGCTGGAAGCTTTGCAGCACTTGGCCGCAGTTCACAGAAATGCTTTTCAAATTCCAATTGTTGGAATAACGGGGAGCAATGGTAAAACCATTGTCAAGGAATGGTTGTATCAGCTGCTTCATTCCGATTTCAACATTACCCGTTCGCCACGAAGTTACAATTCTCAAATCGGTGTGCCGCTATCGGTTTGGGGATTGAACAACAATACCGAGCTTGGAATTTTTGAAGCCGGTATTTCTCAACCGCACGAAATGGAACGTTTGGAACCAATTGTTCGACCGACCATCGGAATTTTTACCAATCTCGGCGATGCACATCAGGAGAATTTTTCCAGCTTGAAACAAAAATGCGAAGAAAAGCTTAAACTTTTTGCTCATGCTCAAGTTTTGATTTATTGTTCGGATAATAGATTGGTGGATATTACGGTTGCTCAGTCGAATTTCAAAGGCAAATTATTTTCTTGGGGAAGAAATGAAAATGCTGTTTTACAACTTGTTAAAACAAAAAAACTATCCGATTCAACGGAAGTAGTTTATAAATTTTCAGGAAAAGAATCGGCTGTTTCCATTCCTTTTTCCGACGATGCTTCTATAGAAAATGCCATGCATTGCGTAGCATTGATGTTACATCTCGGAATCGATTCGGAAAAAATTCGTCAACGCATAGCGAAACTCGAAAGTGTGGAAATGCGCCTTGAATTGAAGGAGGGGATTCACGGATGCCTGTTGATTAACGACAGTTATAATTCCGATTTAAATTCGTTGGCTATTGCGTTGGATTTTCTCAATCAGCAGGCTGCAACCAAAAATTTGCCGCGAACGTTGATTCTTTCCGACATTTTGGAAAGTGGGAAACAGTCGGATGATTTATATAATGCCGTAGCTCAGTTGGTTAAAAGTAAAAGCATACAGCGGTTTGTTGGTATAGGCCCAGAAATTGTCAAACATGCCGATAAATTTGAGGTAGAGCAACAAAATTTTTTCGAATTTACGGAAGATTTTTTGAAGTCGCCGCTTATCCACGAATTGCAGAAAGAAATCATATTATTGAAAGGTTCACGGAAATTTCATTTTGAAAAAATTTCCGAAAAGTTGGAACTGATTGCTTACGAAACCACATTAGAAGTAAATTTGAATGCTTTGATCAACAACTTCAACTATTTTCGTTCCAAACTCCGTCCCGAAACCAAAGTTATGTCTATGGTAAAAGCTTTTGCCTATGGAAGCGGATCGGTAGAAGTTGCACGAACCTTGCAACTCCATCATTGCGATTATTTGGCTGTAGCAGTAGCCGACGAAGGAGCCGAATTGCGCCGGGAAGGAATTCGTATCCCGATAGTGGTTATGAATCCCGAAAAAGGAAGTTTCGGAATGATTTTCGAGCATCAACTTGAGCCTGAAATTTACAGTTTCAGAATTTTGGAATCATTTCTGTCGGCAGCCGAAAAATTGGGCGTAACCGATTATCCGGTTCACATAAAAATTGACAGCGGCATGCATCGATTGGGATTTGAACCTCACGAAATTGTTCCTTTGATACAACGGCTGAAAGCACAAAACAACCTGAAAGTGCGGTCGGTATTTTCTCATTTGGCCGGTGCCGACGAAAAACGTTTCGATGATTTTACGCGGCAACAGGTAAAAGTTTTCACTGAATGTGCCGATTTGTTTGCCCAGTCGTTTGAGCATCCCATTATCAGACATATTCTCAACTCTGCCGGCATAGAACGTTTTCCCGAATTTCAATTTGACATGGTGCGTTTGGGAATTGGACACTATGGTGTCAGTGCGTTGCCCGACGTTAAACTGGAACCTGTTTGTGCACTGAAATCCATTATTTTACAGATTAAAAATGTAAAAAAAGGAGAAACGGTCGGTTATAGTCGCAAAGGAATTGTCAATGAAGACAAACGAATTGCCGTAATTCCGGTGGGTTATGCTGATGGCTTCGACAGAAAATTGGGAAATGGCGTCGGCGAAGTTTTGATTAACGGAAAACGCGCCAAAGTGATGGGTAATGTATGTATGGACTTGACAATGGTTGATATTACCGATATTGAAGCAAAAGAGGGAGATTCGGTGGAAATATTCGGCAACAACCTGTCTGTCATCGAAGTTGCCGACAAATTGAAAACCATTCCCTACGAAGTGCTCACCAGTGTTTCCAAACGAGTGAAAAGAGTTTATTTTCAAGAATAAAATTCAGTCTGTTTGGTATTTAAGTTGAGTTTTTTTTAAAAAATTAGATGATCCTTATTTTTGTACAAAATACAACCCCGCCGGTTGCACTTCTGCAAAGTGTTGCCATATTGTCTGTCCAATTGGAAAAGGAATGGGGCATACTTTGTTTGACGGAAAATGCCGATTTGGTTTCAGTTTACGAAAATCAATATGGAGAATTTTTAAAAACAAACGGATTCCCGGAAGTGTCCATATTTGTGAGACAAGCTCATTGCGGACAACTTGCAGAATTTTGCGAACAACTGGAAGCTTCTTTTCTTTTTTTTCAGTTGCATGATGCATCCCACCGATATCTTCGTCGGGCGTTAAATTTTTGTCGTGATTTGCGCATACCGTATTTGTTTTTCAAAAATTCCTTTTCGGTGCTTAATTTGGAGAAAGTTGTAGTTCCGATAGGTTTTTTGGAAGAAGAAATAGAAAAAGCGCAGTTTGCATCTGCTTTTGGGCGATTTAGCAATGCTGAAATCATTTTGCTGCCTGCCAACGATTATGGGTCTAAAGCTGCAACGACAACCGATAAAATGAAAACTATCCTCGACAAGTTTCAATTGCCCTACACGGTTGAGAAAGCACAAGCGGACAGTTTTAAAATTGACAGAGAAGCAATAGAAAAAGCAGTTGAAATGGGAGCAGGGTTAGTCATCATTTCTGCGTCGCGAGATTACGGGCTGGATGATATTCTTTTTGGGCCCAAAGAATTGCACTTGATACGGAAATCACCCGTGCCGCTTTTGCTGGTTAATCCGCGAAGCGATTTGTATGCACTCTGCGACTGAGAATAGTTTACAGTGTTTATTTCAAAAAAAGTTCGCCAAAAAACTCTGGACGATGGAAATCGGGTTTTTCGGTTTTTATGGGATTCCAACTTAAATAATGTGGCGATTCAGTTCCATCGGCGCATTTGTAAAAATTTCCCAGAATTTTTTCGGGTAAATTATTCGGGTCGATGCCCATCAGTTTAAAGGGAATTTTTACTGTCAACTCCCAGTCGAAATTTCCTTTTATTTCCTCAAAAGGCTGTGGCACGATGGAAGGGAATCTTTCAATGGATTTCATTTCTGTTTCCGAAAGAGGTTCAACTTGATCGTTTCGGCCTTTACGCCGGGAAGCCGAGCAAGTTCCAATGCAATTGAATTCAAAATTAATATATTTCTCACTCTCGATAGTTTTGCAGAAAAATTCCACACAACTGTCTTCGTAAACCGGGTCCTGGTCGTGCGTGTAAACGGCACGCAGCGCATTGCACAAAACAAAGAATTTGATAAATACAGCTTCTTTCGACTGCGCAATGTGGAAATAAGCAATGGGTTTGTAGGGAAACTCTTTTGCCCAGTTTTGGGATTCAATGGCGGCTTTTGTTCCGTTTTTTTCCAGTATTTCGCTCGCTGTTGTTATGTCTGCTTTGTCTAAATCCGGAATATAACCGATATGCAATGATTTCATCAGAATATAATTTATTTTTTAAAGGTCTGATGGAACCCACATGTCTGAATATTATATTCATTCGTGTTTGTGTATGCAATACATGTGGGTTTCATAATTTTGTTTTCTTTCAAGAGAATTACGTCTTACAAAGATAACTTTCTTTTTTAACAAATCAATTTCAAAAATGTTTCCCGAATTGAAATTTATTTTCCTTTGCATAAAGCACATTGGTAGCTTGGAAGTTGAATCCCTGCATACAAAAATGTCAGAAAATTGTATTATTTTTGTGGAAAATTTCAGAAATAAATAGGAATGGCTTCATTCCATTAAAAATAACTGATTTTTAAAACTATTTTAAGAACATTAAGTAGGTAAGGGAAACGAAAAATTTATTTTTTTTTGAATCATTTTTCGGCTTTACCAACAATTACAATATAAAACCAGACAATTATGAAAGTATTGAAATTTGGCGGGACTTCGGTAGGTTCGGCACAGCGCATGAAAAACGTTGCAAAACTGATTTGCAATGGCGAGAAAAAAATTGTGGTTTTGTCAGCTATGTCTGGAACCACCAACAGCTTGCTTGAAATTGCGGATTATTTTTACAAAAGTAATCTTGACGGAGCTTTGGAACATATCATTACGCTGGAAAACAAATACAGCGATGTGGTGGAAGAATTGTTGACAACCGAAGAAAAACGGCAGGAAGCCCGTTCTATTCTTTCGTCTCATTTCGATTATCTGCGGTCGTTTGCCAAATCGGTTTTTACCATTTTCGAAGAAAAAGCCATTGTAGCTCAGGGAGAGTTGCTTTCAACCGCACTTTTTCAACTTTATCTCGAAGAAATTGGTGAAAATTCCATACTTCTGCCGGCGCTCGAATTTATGCGTATCGACAAAAATGCAGAACCGGATAATGCCTATATCAAACAGCATTTGAACGATTTGCTCGAAGCGCATCCCGGTCATGAAATATATCTTACGCAAGGATTTATTTGCCGCAATGCTTATGGCGAAATCGACAACCTGCAAAGAGGAGGAAGCGACTATACGGCTTCTTTGATTGGCGCTGCCGTAAATGCTGAAGAAATTCAAATCTGGACAGATATTGATGGCATGCACAATAACGATCCGCGTTTTGTGGAAAGTACCAAACCCATTCCCATGCTTCATTTTGAAGAAGCAGCCGAATTGGCTTACTTTGGTGCAAAAATTCTTCATCCTACCTGTATTTTGCCTGCTAAGTTGGCTAATATTCCCGTTCGGTTACTCAATACAATGGAACCTGAAGCTGCCGGAACGCTTATTTCTACACGGATGAATAAGGGAAAAATAGAAGCTGTGGCTGCAAAGGATGGAATTACGGCAATAAAAATTCAGTCGGGACGAATGCTGTTGGCTTATGGTTTTCTTCGCAAGGTGTTTGAAATTTTTGAATCCTATAAAACGCCTATCGATATGATTACTACATCGGAAGTGGGCGTTTCGGTTACAATTGACAACACGAAAAAATTGGACGAAATTGTCAATGATTTGAAAAAACTTGGCACCGTAACTGTTGATCACGATATGGTTATCGTTTGTGTAGTAGGCGATCTTCCTTTCGAAAATGTCGGTTTTCAGGCAAAGGTTGTTGGTGCATTGAAAGATATACCTCTTCGAATGATTTCGTATGGCGGCAGCAATTACAATATTTCATTTTTGATAAAAGCTGAAGACAAAAAACGTGCTTTAAACGCTTTGAGTCAGGCTCTTTTCAGTGAAGAATAGCAATTTCAAAAACCTGAAAGAGAACGTTTTTTTATATTTTTATTTGTATGATAAAAGCAAAATATCCTGTTGAAAAATTTTTAAAACTGCAAACGCCGTTTTATTATTACGACATGGACATCCTGCGGCAAACGCTTCAGGAAGTGAATCGACAGATTCAGAAAAGAAACTATGTGGTTCATTATGCGGTGAAAGCCAATGCAAATCCCGTATTGCTTCATGAAATAAAAAATGCCGGTTTGGGGGCCGATTGTGTGAGCGGAGGTGAAATAAATGCTGCCATTAAAGCAGGATTTCCGAAAGAAAAAATAGTTTTTGCCGGAGTTGGAAAAGCCGACTGGGAGATCAATCTTGCGCTGGATCAAAACATTTTTTGTTTTAATGTTGAGTCGATTCCCGAAATGGAAGTTATTAATCAATTGGCTGCCGCCAAAAGTAAAACAGCTTCTATTGCCTTGCGTATCAATCCCAATGTAAATGCCCATACTCACCAATATATTACGACCGGCCTCAACGAAAACAAATTTGGAATTAACCTTTCCGATTTGGATACGGTTTTGGACTTGCTTCCACAGTTGAAAAATTTAAAATTAATCGGTATTCATGCCCATATTGGCTCACAAATCACCGATATGACATCCTTTCAGAGTTTGTGCGTGAGAATCAACGAAATTCAGAATTATTTTTTTCAGCGCCACATCATTTTGGAGCATATTAATGTAGGTGGAGGTCTGGGTATTAATTACGAACATCCCAATCATTTTCCGATTCCCGATTTTGAGAGTTATTTCAATGTATTTGCCGAACATTTGAATCTTCAGCCATATCAAACACTTCATTTCGAACTGGGACGTGCCATTGTAGCACATTGTGGAAGTTTGATTTCGAGGGTGCTCTATGTTAAACAGGGAGCTACCAAAAAATTTGTCATTCTGGATGCCGGTTTCACGGATCTTATACGTCCGGCTTTGTATCAGGCTTATCATCGTATCGAAAATTTGACTTCCGATTTGCCGGAAGAAGAATATGACGTGGTCGGGCCAATTTGTGAATCTTCGGATACTTTTGCCAAGAATTATTCTTTGAATGGAACACGCAGAGGCGATTTGGTTGCGTTGCGTTCTGCCGGCGCCTATGGTGAAATAATGGCTTCACAGTATAATTTGCGCTCTTTGCCGAAAGCTTATACATCGGATGAAATTGCTGCATTGTAAAAACAGCCGATTTGATGTTTTTCTTTTTTAAAGAAAAATTTTAGTGAAAAAAACCATTTACTGAACTTTAGGAAAAAATCGGCAATCAATTTTGAAAAATACGCTTACCCAAATGACAGAAATATTCGGATTTTCACTTTCTTTGTTGACACTTGTTTTATTGTGCGGACTGTTTTTGGTTTTTTGTTATCAGATCTATTTTTATTGTCGTTATATCAATGGGGTGATTCGTTACCGGAATAAAATCAGAAAGGGGAAAGTTGCTTTTCTGGATGAAAAACCCGGTGTTTCCATAATTATTTGTTCAAAAAACGAAGCCAACAAACTGAAAGAATTTCTGCCGTCCATTCTTGAACAGGATTATCCCGATTTTGAGGTGATTGTGGTAAACGATGGCTCAACCGACGAAACCGACATGTTGTTGATCGATTTGTTGAAAAAATATCCTCGTTTGCGGACAACTTTTGTGCCAATGGAAGCAACCAATTTGAGTACGAAAAAATTAGGGATATCCTTGGGCATCAAGGCAGCAAAAAATGATTTTCTTCTTTTTACCGATGCCGATTGTCAGCCTAAAAGTAAAGACTGGATTTCGTTAATGGCAAGAAATTTTGTTCCAAAAGTTGAGTTTGTTCTCGGATATGGAGCTTATTTTCACCGAAAAGGCTTGTTGAACAGGCTTATAAATTACGATACTTTTTTCATTGCCTTGCAGTACATGGGAATGGCCATAGCAGGCAAACCTTACATGGGTGTGGGAAGAAATTTGGCTTATCGTAAGACCACTTTTTTACACCACAATGGTTTTTCGGAAAGTTTAGGATTAATTTCGGGGGATGATGATTTATTTGTGAACAAAACTGCCAACGGAAACAATACACGGGTTGAAATTTCGCCCGAAAGCATCACTTTTTCCGAACCAAAAACCACATGGAAAAGCTGGTATTTGCAGAAAGCCCGACATTTGTCCGTTTCGCCTTTCTATACTTGGCAAAGCAAACTGATGCTTTTTATGGAACCTTTCACACGCGGCTTGTTTTATATTTTTTGCCTTGTTTTGTTGTTGCAGGGCGACATGATAATTTCTCTGGTGGTGGCTGCCATTTTTTTAATTCGTTATTTCACACAACTTTATATTGTCAATCGTACAGCAAAGCATTTTAAGGAACGCCGGTTTTTCCTGCTTTTACCGATTTTTGACCTTGTTCTTCCCATCCTTTCGCTCAGTATTTTTATCACTGGAAAAGCGTCCCGAAGAAAAAACAAAAAATGGTAATTTCTGAAAGATTGGTTCTTTTCAGGCTTTGAAAAAAGTGAAATGCACTCTTCCATATTTTCGCGTTTCCATGAAATGGGGATGTTGCGAAAAGTTGTATTTGGATGAATGTTCGAGAATGAAAATTCCTTCCGTTTTCAACAATTGCTGTGAAAAAATCATATCCGGAATTTCTTTCAGATTTTCCAACATATAGGGAGGATCGGCAAAAATCAAGTCAAATCGTGAGGCTGTGTGCGCAATGTATTTGAAAACGTCGGTTTTCAACAAAATCAGATTGTCAATTTCAAATTTTTCTGAAATTTTTTTTATGAAAAGACATTGTTTTGGATTATTTTCAATGCTGACGACCTGACGACAACCTCTTGACACAAATTCAAAACCAATGCTGCCTGTTCCGGCAAACAAATCGAGTACTTCAATGTCTTCAAAATCAATTCTGTTGTTCAATACATCAAACAAACCTTCTTTTGCAAAGTCGGTAGTTGGACGTGCCGAAATGTCAACCGGTGCATAAATATTTCTTCCTTTGAGTCTACCGCTGATAATTCTCATTATATATTACTTAATCAATTGTTTCACATTGTTTTACGAATTTTCTGACAAATCCTTGCAGTTTTGAATGCTGTTCCATGTTGTAAAGATAAACCTTACAATTCTGCAAGTCCAGATTCAATTCTTCTATGATTCTCAAAAGATAATACACAAAATCTTCCTGCGTTTGATAGTCGAAACTGTTTACCAACAAAAGTCGGTTGTGTTGAAAAGCTACCACGTCCATGATTTTCTGCCGTACCCATATACAAATGCATTCTTGTAGCGAATGTTTGTGGATGTGATTTTCAATAAAATGAGAAATGGAATGCTCTATTTTGCAAGCAGGGAAAAGCTGTTTGAAAACTTCTGAAATGTCCTCAGGCAAAGAAAAAATGTTTATGGCATCAAAAGCGGAGATTTCATTGTATAATATGGAAGCATTTTTTTCCTTTTGATGAGAAAAGTAAAGAAGTTTGTCCATTTCTTCTTCCTTAAAAATTTCTTTGGGTACAATGGTGTACGTTTTGGTTTCGGCAATCAAATGAATTTTGTCGTAAAGCAGTTGGGTTTCGGGTTCTTGCAGCAGCAAAGGAATAATTTGTTCCTTTGAAAGCGAATACAGGGGCATTTTAATTTTTTTCGACGAAATGATGGACGAATCTTGATGAATGGATAAGGCAATTCCATCGGATGCAAATCGCAAAACCAAACTGTAAGGTTTTTTCTGCTTTGAGGCAGCAGTAATTTCGGGATTTAAAAGCAATGATTTGTTTTCCGAATCTTGATTCATCACTGTAAAATTATTCATTCCCAATTACCTGCATTGTTGTTGGGTTCAATAATAGAACCAACTTTCAGACCGGGAAATTTGTTTTCGTTTTCTGCCTTGTCTATCAAATTGAACAATTCTTGCTTGTCCAAATCGTAAAGATAACTTTCATAAGGTGCGGCGGCTTCAAATAGCGGGATACGAATACCTGAAGCGTTGGTGTAGTTGTTGTTAACTTTCAGTTCAAATTTATCATTTTTGGAATAGGGAATAATGCTCATTTTTTCAATATTTTCTGCGGTATAATTGGGAAACAATTCTTTCAGCAGACTCGTTTCTACGGTATCGCGTCGAAAATGCGCCAATCCCTTTTCCGAAATTTCTGCTGTGCTCCCTTTACGAACTATTTCTGTTGCTTCAGCTTCCGTTAACCCGGATTTCAATTGCTTGTCGGTAAGAAATCCTTCTTTTATTACCCTTTTCTTTTTCGCAGTTTTTATAAATTGAAACAACGAGTCGAAACTGGCCGTATATTTCCCGTTTTGTTCTTTGTATTCAATTTCGGCTTTACGAATTTCCATCAATCGTTGAATAACGGCTTTTTCTCTTTGTTCCCTGATTTTCTCGAAACGTACAGGGCCAAGAATGCTTGTTATGCACAGATACATAAGCAGCAAAATGGAAAGCCAAAGCAAAATATTGATGACCTTTTTAATTATTTTAATGGAGATTTAATGGTTGTACAATTTTTTCTACAGGGATAAAGCTTGTCGTCTTTATCTTTCACAAATTTAGGAAAGAAAATTCAATGTGCCATATACCTGTAAAAATTTTTTTGTCGTGTTTCCGGCCAATTTTTAATTTTTTCTTTTAAATTTTTTTCTTCATTTGTCTTTTCAGTAGATTTTGTGTTGTATATTTGCAATAACGAAAAACAAATTCGCCGTGATGGTGAAAAACCGTTTTATTTGTTTTATAAAGAGTGTTTTTAAAATATGACTACCTATCCTTCTCAGTCTGTTTTTAGTTTATACCGTCGCATGGTAACTTCTGAAAAGAACATGTTTTCTTTTCCGGAAAGGAAGACCATCAAACAAATTCTGAAGGAATACTATCTACTCCATCCGCAGCAATTGACATTACCGGGCCATTCTATCGAAGACAAATTGTATATTATTCAGATTCTGCTCAATGAAATAGGATTGGGAAAAGCTTCTGTTCTGAGTGTGCTTTTTATGGAACCGATCAAGAACAATTATTTGACTGTTACCGAAATAGAACAAAAATTCAAAACTCCGCTTGACTCCATAATAGGCGGAATGCAGCGTGTAGAAGAGCTTTACGAACGCAGTTTTTCGCTGGAGACAGAGAATTTCAGAAAACTTTTATTGACTTTTGCTCAAGATGTTCGTGTCATTTTAATGATGATAGCCGAGCGACTTCATTTTATGCGAATACTGGATAAATTTCCTGCAGACATGCAGCAAAGCATGGCTCGCGAATGCTCGTTTCTTTATGCTCCGCTGGCTCATCGTATGGGACTTTATTCCATTAAAAGCGAAATGGAAGATTTGTCGCTGAAATATACAAATCGGGAAATTTATCGTGAAATTGCCCAAAAATTGAATGAAACCAAACGTTCTCGGGACAAGTACATTGAAGAATTTATTACCCCTTTGAAGGAAAAACTTGGCAAGGAAATTAAATATCCCTTCGAAATCAAAGGTCGGACGAAATCAATTTATTCCATTTATTCCAAAATTCTGAAACAGAATACGCCTTTTGAAAACATCTACGATCTTTTTGCAATTCGGATTATTCTGGATGTACCGTTGGAAAAAGAAAAAATGATTTGCTGGCAGGTTTATTCCATTGTAACCGACATGTATCAGCCCAATCCGAAACGTTTGCGCGACTGGCTTTCCATACCGAAATCAAATGGTTACGAAAGCCTTCATATCACTGTTTTGGGGCCTCAAAACAAATGGGTGGAAATTCAGATTCGCACTACGCGTATGGACGAAATAGCCGAAAAAGGATTGGCAGCTCATTGGAAATACAAGGGAATAAAAGGTGAAAGCGGCATGGACGAATGGTTGAAAAATATTCGCGATATTTTGGAGAATCCCGACTTGAATGCCGTAGATTTTATGGATGAATTCAAGTTGAATCTTTACGATCAGGAAGTTTTCGTTTTTACTCCGGCGGGAGATTTGCACAAGTTGCCAAAAGGAGCTACGGTACTGGATTTCGCTTATCTGATTCACAGCAATTTGGGAAGTAAGTGCATTGGAGCTAAAATCAACAAGGAAAGAAATGTGCCGATAAAATATGTGCTGAAAAACGGAGATCAGGTGGAGATCCTCACATCTCCCTCCCAAAAGCCAAATCCTTCGTGGCTGAACATAGTGGTAACTTCAAAGGCGAAATCGAAAATTCGTCAGGCGCTGAAAGATATAGAGTTTAAAGATGCCGAAATTGGTCGGGAAATTCTTTTGCGGCGTTTCAAAAACTGGAAAATTGAGTTGGAAGAAGGAAAGCTTTCGCGATTGGCAAAGAAAAAAGGTTATAAAACCGTTAGCGATTTTTATCAGGCCATTGCACATGAAAAAATCGACATGCTGCTCATTCGCGATGCCTATCTCGACCTCGACCGGCATGAAACGGGAGCAGAACAGGCTGAACCTCGGAGTGCCGAAACTTTTTCAAAAGAAACTCCTGCCGAAGAACTTTCAGCAAAAGAAGATGTTCTGATTATCGGCCAAAATCTGAAAAATGTGGATTACACACTTGCCAAATGTTGTCAGCCCATTTACGGAGACGACATTTTTGGGTTTGTATCCGTTGGCGGAGGCATCAAAATTCATCGAACCACTTGCCCCAATGCTCCTCAGTTGATTTCAAAATACGGTTATCGTATTATCAAGGCTCAATGGGCCGGACGCTCAGGAGGAACTCAGTATCCGATTACACTTTATATTGTCGGGAAAGATGACATCGGTATTGTAACCAACATTACTTCACTTATTTCGAAAGAGAAAAATATTTTGTTGCGTTCCATATCGGTTGACTCCAATGCCGGTGTTTTTCAGGGAAACCTCACAATAATGGTAAACGATGCCAATGATTTGGACAGTATCATAAAAAAAATAAAACAGGTAAAAGGTGTTCTGAATATTTCAAGAACCAAAAGTTTAACCCAAAACAACCAGTAAAATTTTATAAACAATGTTTTCAGGAATAATTGAAGAAGCTGCCCCGGTAGTAGCTTTAAAAAAAGAAGCCGGCAATTTGCACATTACCATGACTTGCTCGTTTGTAAACGAATTGTCGGTCGATCAGAGTGTTTCGCACAATGGCGTATGCCTCACCGTTGTTTCCAAAACTCCCGATACCTACACCGTAACGGCTATCCGTGAAACGTTGGAAAAAAGCAATTTGGGATTGCTCCAAGAAGGGAGTAAGGTGAATCTGGAAAGGAGTTTACTACTCACCGAACGTCTCGATGGACATATTGTTCAGGGACATGTCGATACAACAGCAGTTTGTACCGATATTTCTGAAGCTGATGGCAGCTGGTATTTTACTTTTCAATATGATGTGGACAGGGAATTGGCAAAAAGAGGTTATGTTACCGTTGACAAAGGTTCAGTGGCGGTGAATGGAGTCAGTCTTACCGTGTGCAACCCGACGGAAAATACCTTTCATGTTGCGATAATCCCCTATACTTACGAACACACCAATTTTCATCAGATTGTCGTGGGGACGACAGTCAATATTGAGTTTGATATTATTGGAAAATATATCAGTCGATTGATAAAGCTATAAAATACGCCCTGATTTTTTGTTTTATCAAACTAAAATCGATGGCAATTGTTATATAAAATTGCAAAATCCATTTAGAATTTGGTAATGGAAAATTTCAGGAAACAGATAAAAATTTCATTTTTCAATCCAATTATTCATTTTCTTCCGCTTCTGCTGTTTTTGGTAACAGCTATGTATGCCGGAAGAACGGTGGCGAATTATGTTTCCATTTTCGTCCTTCTTGTGTCGGCGGTATATGTTTTTATTGCTTATAATCAGATATTTATTTGGTTTTTCCTGTCATGTGTCATCTTTTTGGCGGTCAATATTGTTGGCAGTATAATTCGTTTGCCGATAATTTTTCTGAGTTTTCGACCTTTGTTGGATGAAGCGTTGACATTGGTATTTTTGGGAGGAATGATGTTGCTGCAAAAACCCATAAAAAAAGGAATTATGGCGCTCATTCCCAAAACCTTGCCAATGAATAACAATCTTGATGAATATTTCGGTTTTATCCGAACCATTTTCTTGATAATTCTGGGATATGTTTTGGCTACCGGTTTTATCTATGCTTTCCCTACGCAGCGGGAAACGGCTTTTTTGGAATTGGTGCAGGCGATTTATGTCGGAATTCTTTTCTTTGTTTTGGTTTTCGAATCGCTTCGGGTTCAAATTATTCGTGCACGCTTGATGAAAGAAGAATGGTTGCCGATAGTCAATTCGCAGGGAAAAATTATTGGCAGCGTGCAACATCAAGCCAGTTTGGGAGAAAAGCGAAAATTCATGCATCCCATTATTCGTGTACATATTATTCAGGATGGCATGATTTTGCTCAGAAAGCGTCCTGCTGACGATTTGTCCTATCCTTTACATTGGGATACAGCAATTTCAAATCATATCCGCATGGGAGAAACAGTTGAAGACTGCATCAAAAGGACGGCTCAAGAGCTATATGGTTTGACCGAGTTAAAATCTTTTTTCCTTTCCAATTATATTACCCACACAGATTTTGAACAACATTATGCTTTTCTTTTTATTGCCTGCAAAATGAATAAAACAGACCTCCAGTCGGAAAAAGTGAAACAGGCAAAATGGTGGACGCTACAACAAATTGAAGAAAATTTGCAGGAAGGAATTTTTACCGAAAACTTTCTGATAGAATTTGATTTGTTGAAAAAGAGTGGAGTTTTGGAGAATAATATTTGCGATTGCGCATGCAAATTGAAAGAAACCATTTTCAAAGCTCCTCATCTGTTTCGGTAAGGCAAAACCTAAAAAATTTCTCGGTTATTCAACTTTTTGCAATCTTTGGTTGGCTATTTCGCAATAGAGAGGATTGATTTCAAAGCCAATAAAATTTCTTTTGAGCATTTTGCAGGCCACTGCCGTCGTTCCCGAACCCATGAACGGATCCAGTACCAAATCGCCTTCGTTACTGCTGATTTCAATGTACGGAATGCATACTTTCAATGGTTTTTGTGTTCGGTGAATGGTTCTCTCTTTCCCCATGCAGATAGGTGCTTCAATAAAATTGTGCATTTCGTTGGTGCTCTTGTAATTCCATGTTTTGGGAGTGCCTTTTGAAAAGTGTACAATCAGCTCCATGCTGTTGGCAAACATTTTTCGGGGATGTACGGCAGGGAAAGGATTGGTTTTGTGCCAGTGAATGACTTTTCTGAATTGAAAGCCTGCCCGTTCAACCATACGATTGAGAAAAGACACAAAATCGTCGCCGCACCATAAATATCCGCTGGCGCCGGGTTTGCTCACACGATAACATTCTTTTAATACTTCTTCCAAAAATTGCAAATACTCTTCTTCCGATTTAAAATCATCAAATTCAAACTCGGTAACCACATCCTTGTGATTTTTAAGTCCTTTTATGTTTTGAGCCCGGTATTGATAATATGGTGGATCGGTAAATATAAGATCAATACTATGGTCGGGTAATTTTTTTAAACCTTCCAAACACGACAAAGCATAAATTTGATTCATTTCCATGTGGGGAAAAGTTATTGAATATTTGTCAGTTATTTTTTGTTTATTTTTCCGAAATATGTTTCGAGCAATTTTTTTGCTGCGACGAATGATGTAAGTTCATTGGTAAGAATCTTGTTTTCGATTTCAGGCAATAATTTCCTAATTTCTTCATTTTGATAAAAATGAGCCTTTAGCTGTTCGTTGATAGTTTCATACATCCAGTATTTTGCCTGATCGTTTCGTTTATATTCGAAAAATCCGTTGGCTTTGGTATATTCCACGTATCTTTCCACCATATTCCATACGTCTTCGATTCCCGTCTTTTCAATGGCCGAACAAGTCAGCACTTCGGGTTTCCATCCCGATTCAGCGGGAGGAAAAAGTTGAAGGGCATTTTGATGCTGTATTTTTGCCAGTTGTGCTTTTTCGATATTATTTCCGTCGCATTTGTTAATAACAATTCCATCGGCCATTTCCATAATGCCGCGTTTGATACCTTGCAATTCGTCTCCGGCTCCGGCAATTTGAAGCAGCAGAAAGAAATCGACCATAGAATGAACGGCAGTTTCCGATTGTCCCACGCCGACTGTTTCCACAAAAACCCTGTCGAAACCTGCAGCTTCGCAAAGAATAATGCTTTCGCGCGTTTTGCGGGCAACACCGCCCAACGTTCCTGCAGAAGGAGAAGGGCGAATAAAAGCATTTTTTGAAACGGAAAGTTCTTCCATTCGCGTTTTGTCTCCCAAAATGCTTCCTTTGGTTCTTTCGCTGCTGGGGTCGATAGCCAAAACTGCCAGTCTGTGTCCTTTTTGAACCAAATACATGCCCAATGCTTCGATAAAGGTACTTTTGCCGGCTCCGGGAACTCCCGTTATTCCCAATCTGACCGATTTCCCGGAATATGGCAGACATTTTTCGATTACTTCCTGAGCAATATTTTGATGTTCGGGCAATGAACTTTCCACCAGCGTTACAGCTTGGCTCAACAAGGAAATATCGCCCGATAATATGCCTTTCACATATTCTGATGCAGAATAAATTTTTCTTTTTTGTTTAACCTTCTGATAGGGATTGACAATGGGTGGCTTATTTACACCATCATTGACACTTAAATTTTTGAATGAAGGATCATTTTCGGGATGTTTTTGATGAAAGTGCATAGTTGAATTTTTGGAATAAAATAGCCAGAATGTAACCTTTTTTACATCCTGGCTCGTAATTTTCTAAAAAGAATTTTTTGTCAGCTGATTGTCCAATTTACGACCAGGATAACAAAACTGTTGTTCGGATCGTTGGTTTGCAGCGTAATGGTTTTTTTGTAGTTGCCCGATGCCAAGTTGGCGGTGTTGACGGTAACTTTCAGTTCTCCTTTGCTTCCACCTTTTATGGTTTGAACGGAAGAAACGGTCAACTCTTTATTGTTGTTAACAATTCGGTGTATTTTCAATTCGTCTTTTCCGATATTTTTTATTAAGAATTTACCGCTGACTTTTGAACCGGCCTTAAAGGTTCCCAGTGATAAGGTGGTGGAAGGAATATCCAGAATTGGAGCGTTTTGCCTTTCACTGACGGAAAGTTTGCTGAAATCTTCCACTATATTGGCATAAAGGGTCAGTTTGTTGTCTTCCGAAAATTTCTTTTGACTATTGACAATCAGATAAAAATCGTCGGAAATTGGGCCCCATTGCTGACAGTTTTTTGAGTTGAGATAAAAAGTAATTTTCCCTTCTTCATTGGGTTGTGTAATATCGGGAATAACTTCTGAAGTAACATACGAAGGCAAGTTTTCAAAAGTAATTCTTACGTTTTGGGAAGTTGTATTTTTAAAGGAGATGCTTCTGCTTTGAATGGTTCCCTTGTTGACATTGTTCATTTGAACGATTTTGGTTTTCAGTCTGATTCCACTCATAGATATCGGATAATCGGAATTTTCATCAGTTTTCGGAATGACTTCTCCTTTAATTTGAAGTTGTACCTGTTCTTCTGTTGCATTACTGAATACGGTGATAGTTTTGTTAAAAATTCCCGGACGTCCCAAAGGATTATAGGTAACCATAATAGAACCGGATTTACCGGGTTCAATAGGTTCTTTTGTCCAATTCGGTGTGGTGCAACCGCAAGATGCCTGTACTCGGCTGATTACGAGCGGTCCTGTTCCTGTATTGGTGAACTTGAACTGATAGCTCACTTTTCCGTCTTCTTCCTTAATTTGACCAAAGTCGTGAATTTTTTCCTGAAATTGAATCACTGCTTTTTGCGCATTGGAAGCGGAAACAAATAAAAGCATCATAAAAATGATGGAAACGGTTTTTTTCATATATCTATTCATAACTTGAGAATTGTTTATTCTGAAAATATTTTGAAAATTTCTCTATTCAGACTACAAAAATAGGTAAAATGCGCTTTCTTTGCACCTGAATTTTGTCTATATCTGATTAATAATAGTTAAAAAAGAATTTTCCTTTTACTTGAAATATCTTAACAAGGAGGAGAATTATTATAATTCTCTTAGCATTGTTGGAGAAACAAATATTTAAACTTCCGGTTTAAAGTGATAAACTTCTAAATAAATGGTTTGTTTAATTGTTTCAAAATTATTTTTTGCAAATTCGTAATCGTTGCTCATCAACTGCATGGGAATGGGGAAACCTCCGCTTTCGTAAGGTGGCTGAAGGTAGTAATTCTGTAATTCGACGAATTCATGTCGGTGATAAAATTCAATTCTTCTTTTTGCAGCATCAGTATTGGGCATTTCAACTTCCAGTATTACAGGCAAATTTACTTTTTCAAGAAACGATTTCAATGCCTCTGAGCCCAAATACTGGCTTCTCAACTTTTCTTCAATAGCAAAATGTTCGATATAAATAAATTTTTCAAAATTCCAGTAATTGAAAATTCCCACAAACCTGTTTTTATTTATCAATACGTAAGCATGATAGTTTGGATTGTTCAGTTCCTTTTCCAGATTCTGTAAACTTCTGCGTTCATTTTCAGGAAAAGCGGAAGAATACAGCCTGTAAAATTGCTGAAAAAACCCATCAGAAGAGGATTGCATCCTTTTAAAATCAATCATGGCAAACAGGTATTGGTATGTTTGTTACTACGGTTTTTTCAAGGAAAAATGTTGAAACTTTCCGGGTTCAAATAGTCTTTTTCAATATCCAGAAAATATTTGTAAGTGCCCACTTTCAGCTCAATACAGGCATCGTAATCGCATACGATAATACTTTTGGGATGCAGTTGCAGAGCGCTCACCGTCCACATCTGACTGATGGGTTCTTCTACTGCATGGCGCAGAGCGCGAGCCTTGTTGTGTCCATTAACGAGAATCAAAACTTCCCGAGCATCCATTATAGTTCCCACACCAACGGTAAGGGCAGTTTTGGGAACCTGATTAATATCGTTATTGAAGAAACGCGAATTGGCAAGTATGGTGTCGGTAGTCAATGTTTTTTGTCGCGTACGCGATGAAAGAGATGAGCCCGGCTCGTTAAATGCGATGTGTCCGTCCGGCCCTATTCCTCCTACAAAAAGCTCAATTCCTCCCACCGATTTCATTTTTTCTTCGTAAGCTGCACATTCTGCTATCAAATCTTCAGCATTGCCATTGAGAATGTTTACATTTTCGGGTTTGATATCAATATGGCTGAAAAAGTTTTTCCACATGAAACTGTAGTAGCTTTCTTCATGTTCGCGGGGTAACCCAACATATTCGTCCATGTTGAAAGTGATAACATTTTCGAAGGAAATAATGCCTTTTTTGTTTAATTCGATTAAATAATGGTACATGCCGAGAGGCGAAGATCCCGTTGGCAAACCCAAAACAAAAGGTTTTTGAGCGCTTGGCTGGGCATGAAGAATTTTTGCTGCCACGTAATTGGCTGCCCACTGCGATAAAGTCGGGTAATCTGGCTGAATGATGAGTCTCATGATGAAAAAGGTTTTTTATAGTTTTATAGTTTTTTACAAAAGTACGATTATTTCTTTCGTTTTAAAAGAATATTTTAAAAAATATTAGTCCAACATTTTTTGTTGCACAAACAAATTTTATCTCTTCTCATTTTTGTCGGGATGATTTGTTATTTTTGTTCTGAGAAAACCAAATTTTCCGTTATTATGAAAAATCACCTATTGTCTATTTTATTGTTGGTAGCCTGCCATCAAAGCATTTATGCATCTTCTTATCAATCTTTTGTTAAAAATTCTGAAGCGCTCATTCAGCGTGTATTGCCCCAAAAGGCGAATCATTTTGTGATTGAACAAATTTCTTCTGAGCACGGGAAAGATGTTTTTGAGATTGCTACATCAAAAAATGGACAAGTTGTGTTGCGGGGAAACAATGAACTGTCTGTTGCTATGGCTTTTAATCGTTATTTGCGGGATGTTGCGCATGTCTCTTACGACTGGTTTTCCGTATCACCTTTACAAATAAAAGGAGAGTTGCCTTTGCCGATTTCAATAATAAGAATGGCATGTAGTGCGCAAGAAAGATTTTTTAACAATACTTGTACTTTTGGTTATACTTTTTCGTTCTGGAATTGGGAACGATGGGAAAAATTTATCGACTGGCTGGCAATGAATGGGGTCAACCGGCCATTAATGCTGGCCGGACAGGAAAAAGTCTGGTTAAATGTATGGCAATCTTTTGGATTGAAAAAAGAAGATATTCAGGCTTATTTTTCCGGGCCTGCGCATTTGCCGTGGCACCGAATGGCGAATTTGGATAAATGGGGTGGGCCCCTGCCGCTTTCGTATATCGAAGGTCAGTATCGGCTTCAGAAAAAAATTCTCGCCAGATGCAGAGAATTGGCTATGAAACCTGTTTTGCCGGCTTTTGCCGGACATGTTCCCGAACAGCTAAAACAAATTTATCCGGAGGCTAACATTCATCAAATTTCTCCGGGTTGGGGTGGAATGGACGCCGATTATACAACCTATTTTCTCGATCCTTCAGAAAAACTATTTTCCGAAATTCAATATCGTTTTCTGAAAGAACAGGAAAAACTTTATGGCATTTCCCATCGCTATTCGGCCGATCCTTTCAACGAAATTGACCCACCCAGCTGGGCTCCTGAATATATTGCTTCTGTGGCAAAAACAATTTACCGATCGATGAAAAATGCTGATCCAGAAGCTATTTGGTATCAGATGTCGTGGACTTTTTACTACGACAGCGAACACTGGACGCAGGAGCGGCTCAAAGCTATGGTTGAAAGTGTTCCGAAAGGGAAACTGATTTTTTTGGATTATGTGGCAGAGGAAGAAGAATTTTACAAGCGGACAGAAAACTTTTTTGGAGCGCCATTTATTTGGTGTTATTTGGGAAATTTTGGCGGGAATACCCATTTAGTTGCGCCCATGAAAAAAGTTTCCAAAAGAATTGTGGAAGCACTGAAAGTAGAAAATTGTCTTGGCGTTGGTGCTACGCTGGAAGGGTTGAATGTGAATCCCGAAATTTATGAAATGGCTTTGGAAATTCCTTGCAGCAATCAAATTTCTTCGTTCAATCTGGACGAATGGATAAAAAATTATGCTGTCAGAAGAGCCGGACAGGAAGATTCGGCTGTCATTGAAGCATGGAAGTTGTTAAAAGAAAAGGTTTTGGTGGATGAGGCTCAAGGAATTGGGAATCACAGCGTTGTTTTTCAGGTTTTGCCGGTTATGAATTTAAAGGAAAGTTCATGGACTACCAATCCGTCTATTCCTTATGACAATGCCGATTTGGCGAAAGCTTTACAAATCATGTTGCAAGCAAATGAAGAAAGTCGAAAAAATGATGCCTATTGTTTTGATGTCGTTAATTTGGCCAGGCAAGCACTCGGAAATTATGGCAGTTGCCTTTACGAAAAAATGATGACTGCTTATCGAGAACAAAATCTCTCTGATTTTCAAAAATATTCTCATCAGTTTATTTCACTTGGAACGGAAATTGACTTGTTGCTGGGAACAAGAAAGGAATTTTTGCTTGGCAGTTGGCTTTCGGATGCTCGTCGCTGGGGAAAAACGAGAGAGGAAAAAAACTATTACGAAAGAAATGCGCGTGAAATTATCACCACATGGCACAAGCCCGGCGGCGAATTGGTAGATTATGCCAATAGGCAATGGAATGGTCTTATGCGAAGTTATTATTTGCCACGTTGGGAAAAATTTATTGAGCTCTTGGAAAAGTCGCTGATAAACGGCACTTCTTTCGAACAAGAAGATTTTTCTGCCTGGTGTATCGATTTTGAGAGAAAATGGGTGAATGGAGAAATTCAAGAGAATTTTTTGGAAAAACCAAGTGGAAATGCTATTGAAACGGCTCAACGTTTGTTTGAAAAATATAGAACCGAAATGCTGAAATAAAACAAAAAAGCGCTTTTGGAAGATACATTCCTAAAAGCGCTTTCTGTTTTTTATGAATACCATCAAATCAGTATGCCGATTCGAATTGTCGCAGGAAACGGATGTCATTTTCAGAGAACATGCGCAAATCCTTAACCTGATATTTTAAATTGGTAATTCGTTCAACTCCCATTCCAAAGGCATAACCGGAATAAATTTTTGAATCGATACCGCAATTTTCGAGTACATTGGGATCTACCATTCCGCAACCCAATATTTCTACCCAGCCTGTATATTTGCAAAACGGACAACCTTTCCCGCCACAAAGATTGCACGAAATATCCATTTCGGCGCTTGGTTCGGTAAAAGGGAAATAAGAAGGACGCAGCCGGATTTGTGTATCCATGCCAAACATTTCTTTTGCAAAATAAATAAGTGCCTGTTTCAAATCGGCAAACGACACATTTTTATCGATATACAAACCTTCTACTTGATGAAAGAAACAGTGTGCGCGATAGGAGATAGCTTCATTTCTGTAAACACGTCCCGGAAAAATCATTCTGATGGGCGGTTTTTGCTGTGTCATCACACGGGTTTGAACCGAAGAAGTATGAGTGCGCAAGAGAATATCTGGATTTTTTTCGATAAAAAATGTATCCTGCATGTCTCTTGCGGGATGATCGGCAGGAAAGTTCAAAGCTTCAAAAACATGCCAGTCGTCCTCAATTTCCGGTCCTTCGGCAATGGTGAACCCGATACCTGAAAAAATCGTCGCAATTTCGTTTCTGACAATGGAAAGAGGATGACGTGTTCCTATCTGAATCGGTTCAGCGGTGCGCGTCAGATCAATCTTTTCCACATTTCCCCGATTGGCTTCCAATTTTTCCTTGAGCTGGTTGATTTTATCCTGTGCATTGTTTTTCAGTACGTTGAGCAATTGCCCGATTTCACGTTTCTCTTCATTACTTACATTTCTGAAATCGTTGAAAAGCTGTGAAATTTCTCCCTTTTTGCTCAGATACTTGATTCTTAAAGCTTCAACTTCTTCGAGCGTTTGGGCTGTAAGATGGCTGATTTCTTCCTGCAACTGTAGAATTCGGTCTTTCATTTTTTTATATTGGAATTTGCAAAAAAAAATTGAATAAGTCCAGAGAACAGAATAACCTGTTTCTATTTTTTTAAATTAACTGCAAAAGTAATTATTTTTTACCGAAATAGGAGGAATTTGTATCGGAAAAAAGGAATTGAATCAAAAAAATGGCGACAAATGGCAAAGATTGAATAAATTTTACACTATATTTGTCGTGCTTAAAATATAAATTATGACCATACAAAAAATACTCGATTTTCTGACTGCTTTGAGCAATAACAACAATCGTGAATGGTTTGCTCAAAATAAAAGTTGGTATGATGAGGTGCGTAGCGGTTATTTGGACATGAGTAATTCGCTGATAATGAAAATAGCCGAATTTGATCCCGAAATCAAGCATGTTGACATAAAAGATTGCATTTTCCGAATTTATAGGGATATACGTTTTTCTCCCGATAAATCGCCATACAAAACTCATTTTGGTGCTTACATTGCTGCAGGCGGTGGTAGAAAAAGTCAGCGGGGTGGTTATTATTTCCATTTACAACCGGAAAGTTCTTTTGTTTCAGTGGGAATTTGGAGCCCTGAGCCCAATGTGCTGAAAGCGTTACGTAGAAGTGTATACGAAAATATCGACGAATTTAACGATATTCTGTCTCAACCGAATTTCAAACGTTTTTTTGGCGGTTTTTTCGAAGATGGAAAATTAAAAAAAGTACCGGCAGGTTTTCCCGGTGATTTTCCGCAGGCCGACTTGCTCAAATTAAAGCATTATGCAACTTCCTCACCATTGGACGGATCCATTTTAACGGATGAAAATCCTGTTCCGTACATTGCAGAGATTTTGAAAGCCGGCTATCCGCTCAACAGGTTTTTAAATTTTACTTTGGACGAATTATTTTAAACACATAAAGCCATGATACTCGATACCTTAAAAAATGCCGAATTATACGAATCGGCACATCCACTTTTCAAAAAAGCTTTCGATTTTCTGAAAACAACCGATTTGAAAACCTTGCCTCTCGGAAAAATCGAATTGGAAGGCAGCGACTTGGTTGTCAGCGTGGTGGATATTTCCGGGAAAACGGTTCAGGATGCCCGCATGGAAATACATCGGAAGTTTATCGACATTCAGCTTCCACTTGATGGCGAAGAAATAATGGGGTGGATTCCTGCCGAAAAGTTGACAAAAGTTTTACAACCTTACGATGCTGAAAAAGATATTGCTTTTTTTGCCGATGAGGCAGAAAATCTGCTCAAAGTGAGAGCGATGGAATTTGCTGTTTTTTTCCCTTCCGATGGTCATCAACCGGGAATTGGCTTTGGAAACCACAAAAAAATTATAGTTAAAGTTCGTGTTTAGGAGTACAATTTTATACCACACCCAGAAAATCGGATTTGTTTTGGACAAAACCACATTAAGCAAATAAATTATGGAAATTCTTCCAATTGTTAAGATTGATCCGTGGCTTGAACCTTATGCGGGTTCTATTTATGGAAGATATGAATATTTTCTTCAGACTGAAAAAAAACTGACGGGAGGCAAACAGAGTTTGTCCGATTTTGCAACCGGATATTTATATTTTGGACTTCACAGAGTAGCCGATGGTTGGGTTTTTCGAGAATGGGCACCCAATGCTACGGCCATTTTTTTAATTGGCGATTTCAATAATTGGCAACGTCATCCCGACTATCAGTTAAAGAAGTTGCAAAACGGAATTTGGGAAATACATTTGCCTGAATACGCAATGGGCCATACACAACTTTACAAACTTTTGGTAGAATGGGAGGGCGGAAGCGGCGAAAGAATTCCGGCTTGGGCTCAGCGTGTGGTACAGGATACGCAAACCAAAATTTTCAGTGCGCAGGTGTGGAATCCTTTCCAACCTTATGAGTTTAAAAATCGACATTTCAAACCACAAAGAGACCCGCTGTTGATTTACGAATGCCATATCGGTATGTCGAGCCAGGAAGAAAAAATTGCTTCTTACGACGAATTTCGCCGGAATGTACTTCCTCGCATTGCTGCGCTGGGTTACAATGCCATTCAGATTATGGCTATTCAGGAACATCCTTATTACGGTTCGTTCGGTTATCATGTTTCCAGCTTTTTTGCTCCTTCATCGCGTTTTGGTACGCCTGAAGAACTCAAACAACTGATTGATGAAGCTCATGGAATGGGAATTGCCGTTATCATGGATATTGTTCATTCTCATGCAGTGAGAAATGAAGTGGAAGGATTGGGCAGATTTGACGGAACGCCTTATCAGTATTTTCACGGGGGCCCGCGACGTGAACATCCTGCTTGGGATTCTTTGTGTTTCGACTACGGCAAACCCGAAGTTTTACATTTCCTTTTGTCCAATTGCAAATACTGGCTGGATGTTTTTCATTTCGACGGTTTCCGTTTCGATGGCGTAACATCGATGATTTATCTCAGTCATGGGCTTGGAGAAGATTTTACCAGTTACGATTGTTATTATAATCTGAATCAGGATGGCGATGCCATTTGTTATCTTACACTGGCCAACAAACTGGTTCATCAAGTAAATCCCAATGCCATCTCCATTGCAGAAGAAGTGAGTGGAATGCCGGGATTGGCTGCAAAAATTGATGATGGCGGAATTGGCTTCGATTACCGAATGGCCATGAATATTCCTGATTTCTGGATTAAAATTATCAAGGAAGAAAAAGATGAAGACTGGAAAGTTGGACGGATTTTTTGGGAAATGACCAATCATCGTGCCGAGGAAATGACCATCAGTTATGCCGAATCGCACGATCAGGCTTTGGTTGGCGACAAAACGATTATTTTCAGATTGATAGATGCCGATATGTATTGGCACATGCGTCGTGGCGACAACACTTTGACTGTCGATCGCGGAGTGGCGCTGCACAAAATGATTCGTCTGGTTACGGCTTCAACCATGAATGGTGGTTATCTGAATTTTATGGGGAACGAGTTCGGACATCCTGAATGGATCGATTTTCCGCGCGAAGGCAACGGTTGGTCATACAAGTATGCCCGGCGTCAGTGGGATTTGGTGGACAACAAGAATTATCTCTATTATTGTTTGAACGAATTTGACAGAGCCATGATTATGCTGATTCGTTCCGTGCCAAGATTTAATAAACTTCCCATTGACCAGTTATGGATAAAAGAAGACGATCAGGTGCTGGTTTTTCAAAGGGGAAAACTGGTGTTCGTATTTAATTTTAATCCTTCAAAATCGTTTACCGACTACGGTATTTTGGCGGAAAAAGGTGCTTACAGAACTGTTTTAAATTCCGACAATTCCTTATTTGGAGGTTATGATCTGATTGATGAAAGTATTGTGCATGTTACCTTGCCCGAGCCAACAGATCCCAGCGGAAAAGAATGGCTGAAATTATATCTCCCCGCCCGAACAGCTTTTGTTTTGAGAAAAGATTGAAAAGTTTTTTGATTTAGAGCTACTCCATTTGAATACGACACCCCAAAAGCTTCGAGTAACTTTTGGGGTGTTGCACGTAAAGTTGGAACAAGGAAACTCACTCCAAATATTTTCGGATAGAAGCTGCAATTTTGTCCATTTCTTCGGATGACAATTCCAATTTCGGGTTTCTGAAATTCATGTCGTTCTCCTGTTGAATGGGAATAAGATGAACGTGAGCATGAGGCACTTCCAGCCCAATGACTGCCATTCCTATCCGTTTGCAGGGAATGGCTTTTTCGATGGCAAGGGCAATTTTTTTTGCAAAAAGCATTAATCCCTGATAGTTTTCATCGTCCAAGCGAAAAATGTAATCTTCTTCTTTTTTGGGAATCACCAAAGTATGTCCTTTTGTTAAAGGATGAATGTCGAGGAAAGCAAAATAAAGGTCGTTTTCCGCAATTTTATAACTGGGAATTTCTCCGGCTGCAATTTTACTGAAAATGGTTGCCATGATTTTAAAAGTTTAACTTTCCGTTATTATAGTGAAATATCGAGAATTTCAAATTCCTGTACGCCATTGGGTACTGAAATGGAAGTTTTTTCGCCCACTTTTTTACCCAGCAAACCTTTGGCTATCGGAGTTGTAACCGACAATTTGCCTTCTCTGATATTGGCCTCACTCTCTGAAACGATGGTGTAGGTCATTACCTGATTGGTTTTGGTATTTTTTATGGTTACTTTGGTTAAAATCTGCACTTCACTGGTGTCGATTTTCGATTCGTCAATCAAACGTGCCGATGCAATGGTGTCCTTGAGAATGGCAATTTTCATTTCGAGCATTCCCTGAGCTTCTTTTGCTGCATCATATTCGGCATTTTCCGACAAATCGCCTTTGTCGCGAGCTTCAGCTATTTGCCTCGAGATGGCCGGACGCTGGACGTTTTCCAATTGATTCAGTTCATCCACCAGTTTCTTATAACCTTCAGCAGTCATGTATGTTACTGTTGCCATAGTTTTATTTTTTTAATTTGAATAAAAATATAAAAATATAAAAACAAAAAGAATTCCGAATCATGTAAAGATCGGAACTCTCTCTGTTATGTTTTTCGATGTTTATTTGACTACAAATATAGTATTTTTTATGATAACAAAAAAATTTTTATTTTAATATTTTCTTTCAAAAATTACCGAGTAAATAAAAGCTTTTTTAGCAGCTTCCGGTGAATCCAATTCCAAAGGAATTGTGTCGGATTTTTCGGACTGATAATTTTCTACGAGATGATGCCTGTTTTCAATGGAAACTTTGACGGGTTTTTTGATCCTGAGTTCTGAAATGTCATTGCCGGCGGTATCGTAAGTTGCATAGGTGTTTTCATTGTGCTCTTCAGCGGGCTTGTTAGTGGACGCTTTTGCCACTTTGTCAAATTCCTTTTTTTCAACTTCAGGCTTAAATTCTTGCCAAGTCGTTTGCTCGTAATGTTTTTTTTCTTCCGATTTCTGAGTATCGCTTTTTTTCTTCTTTTTCATATTGCTCAGTAGCGCAACGACTATGAGAATAAGAAATATGTAATTGCCAAATTCTTCCATAACCAAAAGTCAATTTTAGTGTCGAATGCAGGCAAAGTTATGTTTTTTTTGGCAAAGAAAAAATTTTTGGAATAAAAAAACAATGGGTAACTTCCCAGCCACCCATTGTACCTTTTAACCTAAACCTTAACTATGAAAAATTTATCTGTTTGTTTACAGTTGCAAAGATGAAACTTAATTTTGAATTTTGCAAACGATTGCAAAAAAAAATTCTTTTTCTTTCTCGATTATTTTTTCAAAATTTTGTAAATTAAAAGAAATCAATAAAATAACGAACCATTTAACATATAGTTAAATAAAGCTAAAAGTTTTTTAACCATAAAATTTCCTTTAATGTTGTACCTTTGTACACATTTTTTAAAGCATGAATCATGGAATTAAAAGAAAATCTTCATACTTCCGCTACGGAAAATCTACATAAAAAACTTTATATCGAAACTTACGGCTGTCAAATGAATGTGGCCGACAGTGAAGTGGTGGCTTCCATCATGCAAATGGATGGTTTTGTGCTTACCGAAAAGGTTTTGGAAGCCGATGCCGTGTTGATAAATACCTGTTCCATTCGCGATAATGCCGAACAGCGTGTTTTCGAGCGACTTAAATATTTTCATTCGTTGAAGCGAAAAAACAAACATTTGATTTTGGGCGTGATTGGCTGCATGGCCGAACGCTTGAAAGATGAGCTGATTGAAAAACAGGGAGTGGATTTGGTAGCCGGGCCGGATGCATATCTCGATTTGCCCAATTTGATGGGTGCCGTTGAAACCGGTGAGAAAGCCATCAATATCCATCTTTCGCGTACGGAAACCTATCAGGAAGTGATTCCCGCTCGACTGGGCGGACAAATTTCAGGTTTTATTTCCATTACGCGTGGCTGCAACAATTTTTGTTCCTATTGCATTGTGCCTTATACACGAGGAAGGGAAAGAAGTCGCGATGTACAAAGTATTCTGAACGAATTGAAGGATTTGCAGCAGAAAAACTTTAAGGAAGTTACGCTTTTGGGCCAAAATGTTAATTCGTATCGTGTGGAACAGGATGGAAAAATAATCGGATTCCCCGAATTACTCGAAATTGTGGCTCAGGCTGCTCCAGAAATTCGTTTTCGGTTCACTACTTCTCACCCGAAGGACATGAGCGATCGCACCCTCGAAACCATTGCTCGATACCCAAATTTATGCCGGTTTATTCATCTCCCCGTGCAATCGGGAAGTAATAAAATTTTGCAGTTGATGAACCGCAAATATACGCGAGAATGGTATTTGGAACGCATTGCCGCCATCAGAAGAATTTTGCCCGATGCTGCCATTGGAACAGATGTTTTTTGTGGTTTTCACGATGAGACGGAAGAAGATCATCAACAAACACTTTCTTTGATGCGTGAAGTTGGTTTCGATATGGCTTTTACGTTTAAATATTCCGAACGCCCGGGAACTTATGCAGCCGGACATTTGCCCGATAACGTGAGTGAGGACGTGAAATTGCGCCGTTTGAATGAGATTATAGCTTTGCAGAATGAGCTTTCGCTCGAAAGTAACTTGCGGGATGTCGGAAAAACTTTTGAAGTATTGGTGGAAGGCTATTCCAAACGTTCCAAAGAACAATTTTTCGGACGGACTTCACAAAACAAGGTAGTGATTTTTCCACGTCAGGGAAGGCGAATAGGCGAAACAGTGAAGGTGAAAATAAATTCGGCCTCGTCGGCAACCTTATTTGGCGAGGTAGAGAATCTGTAATTTCAAAGTTTATCTTTTTCAGATTTTCAATGAGTTCGTTTATTCAATCAGAAATACTGCAGCCTTTCGAGGAAATAACACATTTCTTCACAACCCGGCATGGTGGGGTAAGCGGTGGTGAATACGCTTCGTTCAATCTTAGTCCCTATGTGGGTGATGAAGAAGAAAATGTGCACCGAAATTTTGAAATTTTATCCCGGCAATTAGGAATTGGAACTTCCGACATAATATTTCCCTATCAGGTTCACGATAGCGAAATCCGTGAAATTGATCGTTCATTTTTCGGATTATCGCACGAGCAAAGGCAACATTTTCTCAATGGTGTTGATGCACTGTTTACTCAATTGCCCGGAGTAGTTATCAGCATTACTACTGCTGATTGTGTGCCATTGCTGTTCTATGCTCCCGAGAAAAAAGTGATTGCTGTGGCTCATGCCGGTTGGCGGGGAACTTGTGCCGGAATAGCCGCAAAAACCATTGAAACGCTGGTTGGTAAATTTGACCTTTCGCCGGAAGATATTTTTGTGGTAGCAGGGCCTTCCATTTCGCCTTCGGTATATGAAGTTGGCAGGGAAGTGGTAGAAGAATTTCAGAAAAACGATTGGAATTTGTCGGACATTTTCTCCCAAAATGATGGGAAAATGTTTCTCAACTTATGGAAAGCCAACGAAATATCATTACTGGGAAGCGGATTACAAAAAAATAATATTGAGTTTCTGTGTCGCTGTACATTCACCGAATCGGAAAACTTTTTTTCTGCCCGGCGTCAAGGTATTCTATGCGGACGAATGTTGAGCGGCATCATGTTAAAACAAGCATAATCCTATGCAGATCAACATTAGC